>JGI24540J26637_10000928_pt1 | contig 12718 bp, 10 predicted proteins | sample NorSeaMetagenome_FD_26637 | JGI IMG/M metagenome (IMG submission 26637)
TAATAGGCCTAAGACTAATATTAACTTCGCATAATATATATTATGTTAAATTATGCGATTAGGATATAACTATAAAGATACTAGAATGTCTTTAACGTACCTTTTAATATCCTCTGGTGTATCTTCTTAAATTAAATGGTTACCTTTTACAGCGACTTGTTTAGTGTTTGCCCAAGTCTCGACTATATCTCATAAAAGATAATCAGAGCTGCTGCCGTCGACAGATTTACTCTGACCATTAATTAATCATTTCTAGGGAAACCTAAATCAACTTTACTATCCGCTGGATTAGGCCAACGGGTAGTTAAAGATTTTGTTTGTGTATAAAAATCAATAGATGATGGCCCAAATGCTTTGGTCTCTGAGAAACCGCTATCCTTCCAGCCTCCAAAGCTATGAGAATATGTGGGTAATGGAATTGGAACATTTATACCAACTGAACCAGCTTGAATTTCTTCAGACCATTTTTTGGCAACGCCTCCATCTCTGGTAAATAAAGCAGCACCATTTCCTAGTTTATGACCATGCGTAATTTCCATAGCTTCATCGTAAGTTTCAGCCCTTACAAAACACAATACAGGACCAAATATTTCATTTTCGTATACAGACATTCCCGGTTTGACATGATCTATTAGAGTGGGCCCAACAAAGCATCCATTTAACTCATCAGATCTCTTCCTTCCATCAATTACAACTGATGCTCCATCGGGTTCAGCACTCTCAATAAATGAGTAGATTTTATCTCTATTCTCTTTTGAGATCACTGGTCCGAGTTGAGTGTTAGCATCATCGGTCACACCCATCACTAGGTTTGGTATTCTTGTTTGAATTTTTGAGATTAAATCATCTGCAATATCTCCAACAGCAACAACAACAGATACAGCCATGCATCTTTGACCTGCAGCACCAAAGCTTGCAGACACTGCAGCATCTGCTGACATGTCTAAGTCAGCATCAGGAAGAACAATCATATGATTTTTGCCTCCTCCAAGAGCTTGAACTTTAGTGTTGTGCTCAACACCGAGCATTTTTAGACTTTTGGCAGCTGCCGTGCTGCCGATGAAAGCTAGACCTGCAACTTTTTCATGACGAACCAAAAGTTCTACTATTTCTTTTTGCCCATTGAGAACATTAAAACAACCATCCGGCAATCCAGCTGCATTCCATATATCTGCAAATAATCTTGAGATTGAGGGAACTTTTTCGCTTGGCTTGGCTATGTAAGTATTGCCTGTAACTATAGCCATAGCGCTATGCAATATAGGAATTAAAATTGGAAAATTAAAAGGTCCTACTCCAGCAATAACCCCAATTGGAAACCTTAAATCTGCAATATCTATTCCGCCCGCAACGTTTTGACTAAAGTTGGTTGTTAAAAAATGCTGGACTCCTGAAGCATGGGTTAAAGCTTGCACTGCTCTATCAAGCTCAGCCTCAGCATCCGGTCGAGTTTTACCAGCTTCGCTAACACATATATCCACTATTTCAGTTGATCTATTAATTATGCCTTGTCTAAACTTAAGGATTAATTCAGCTCGATAGCTTAATCCAGTTTTTGCCCATAACTTGGATGCTTCATAAGCTGCGTCAACAGCCCTATTAGCTGATTCATTGTTGGCATACAAGACTTCTCCTATTTGCGTGCCATAGGATGGATTGATTATTTTAGAAGATTCATTGGAGACAGAACACCCCTCTCCGTTTATGTAATTATCAACTTTATACATTTCTTTCTCCTCTCCCTATCGTATTATAATGCCACAAGTAATTAGATTGACTATCCTAACCAGTTGACTAAAATAAAGCAATTTAATCATTTCATAAAAAATACATACTAATGCATTTTGATATAGCAATAATTGGTTTTGGTCCTGTTGGTGCAGCTGCAGCAAATATTTTTGCCAACAAAGGTTTCAGCATTATAGTAATTGATCCTAAAACAGAAATTTGGGATATACCAAGAGCCGTTCATTTTGATGGCCAAACTCAAAGAATTTTTCAATCTATGGGTATCTTTGATGAGGTTGAAAAAATAATAGATCCTATTAAAGGTGTTAATTTCTTAAATAGAAATGGCAAGACATTATTGAGTGTTGGTTTTGAAGATCATCCTAAGCTAAATGGATATTATGAAGGCGTTATGTTCAATCAGCCAAAATTTGAATCAATCCTAAGACACCGCGCTCAAAAATATGAAAATATCGAATTTAAATTAGGATCATCCCTTAGCAACTTAGAGGCGCTGGAGAATCACAATAACCTTGAGGTAACCAATCAAGAAACTCATGAAATTACTCCTTATACTTCAACCTATGTAATTGGAGCTGATGGTGCAGATAGTTTTGTAAGAAAGCATCTCGGCATAAAAATGCATGATTATGGTTGCGATCAAGATTGGGTGGTCGTTGATTATTTGGTTGATGATAAGTACGAAATTCTAGACAAAGCTAGGTATCAAATTTGTGACTACAAAAGACCAACAACCCTCTTACCAATTACTGATAACCATATTCGATGGGAATTCAAAATAAATCCCAGCGATGATGTTGCGCAATTGGAAGCAGAAGATAATATTAGAGAGTGGATGAAGCCTCATCTGTGGAGAATTAATCCTAAAATCGATGTTAATAGTGGCAAAATTATACGCTCAAGTAAATATACTTTTCACGGCTTGTTGGTGGAAAACTTTAAATTGAATAACTGTTTTTTNATTGGTGATGCAGCTCATCAGACACCTCCTTTTCTTGGTCAAGGTCTTTGTCANGGCATCAAAGATTCATACAATTTATGTTGGAAATTAGATGGCGTAAGAAATGGTCTATTTAATCCAATGGTCTTGAATTCATATGATATAGAAAGACAAGAGATTAATGATTTCATGATCAGAACAGCAATGAAGCAAGGTGAAGTCATTGGCAGTCAGGATAGATTCAAGTCCTTTATGAGAGATACATTTTTTGCGATTGCTAAAAAATTCCCTGCTGCCTTATCGGCCTTAAAGTTTCAATATAGTTGGAAATTCAATAACGGCATTNTAGATAAAGATTTATATCCCAATAATGTTAATGGTGTAATCATTCCCCAGCCTGATATTAATATAAAGGTTGAAAATAAAAAATTTGATCAATACATCAATGATTCATTTGCACTTATAGTTTTCAGCAATGAAGAATCCCTCAAGCAAAAACTCTCAATTAGTCAACCTTTGAAATTCTTTAATGAGAATATTCACGTATTCGATACCAATCATCCTTTTATGTCAGACGGCAAATTACTTAAGTGGATTAATGATAATCAAATATCTGCGGTTATTGTCAGACCAGATAAACACATATATGGTTGTTGTGATAAAGAGAATCTTTTATTTAAAATGGAAAAACTCACAGAACAACTTCAAAACGAATTGTCTAAATAACATTACATGGACAAGATAAAAAACAAGTATAAGGGCAGAGAAAACGTCGAGAAAATACTGATTGATTCTGCGGCTGAGTTACTTGGGACTATTGGCCCTTCGAGATTATCGATAAGAGATATTGCAGAGCATGCAGGAGTAAATCATGCTCAAATTCATCATTACTTTGGTGGTAAACAGGGATTGCTTGAGGCAACCTACAAACAATTAGCTTTTACCCACATGCAACAAATAGAGAGGCGGAATATTAGTGCCATGGACTTAGGTGAAGAGCCTCTCTCTGAACTAACGGATAATTATTTTAATGCTCTAATTAGAGCAGTGCTTGATGGCCAAATGGATTTGCTTACAATTCAACAAGACTCAGGGCTATCAGTGGCTAAGAAAACCTTAAATGAATTGGCTAAGTTAAGAGGTGCATCAAAGCCATCGGCTGAAGAAAAAGCTGCTATAGCTTTAGTTACTGTAATGGAGTTTGGTTTAGCAGCATCAAAACCATACATTACCCAAGCATTAAAGATTTCCGACAAGGAAATGAAAGTATTTATGAAACTATTTATTGAAGGCAGGAGCTTAGGCCTAAATAGACTTAAGAAAAAGTAATGCAAAGATTAATACTGCTAATCGCACTGTTCAGTGCTCCAATATATTCACAGCCCAATGTGGTAATAATTCTCACTGATGACCTGGGTTGGGGTGACGTCTCATATCATGGAGGTCACATCCCTACTCCCAATATGGACAGACTAGCTTCAAAAGGTTTGGAGTTAAATAGATTTTATGCGAATCCAGTATGCAGTCCAACAAGAGCTTCGTTATTGACTGGCCTGCATATATTTAATCACGGCGTGGTGAGNCCCTTTCAAAATCCAACTGCCGAGCAATTTGGGTTGTCTCCAGATTTAAAAATAATGCCTCAATATTTTAGGGAGGCAGGATANCAAACTGCACTGTCTGGAAAATGGCATTTAGGGATGCATGATGAAGCTTTTTGGCCTACCAATAGAGGATTCGATACAAGTTATGGTCACATGCTTGGTGGAATTGGTTATTTTGATCATGTTGCTGCAAAAAGAATGGATTGGCACAGAAATGAAGAGCCTCTAATCGAGGAAGGTTATTCAACCACACTTATTGCAGATGAGGCAGTTAGAATCATTGAAAATAAAGATATTCATCGCCCCCTATTTCTTTACGTAGCATTCAATGCTCCTCATACTCCAATTCAAGCCCCCCCTTCCAACATAGAATCTTTTAGTCACATAGAAGATCCCCTAATAAGGGCTTATGCAGCTAATGTGAATGCTTTGGATACTGAAATTGGAAAAATAATTCAATCCATCGAGGATCAAGGCCTTCTAAAGGAAACTATCATTGTTTTTTTTAGTGACAACGGTCCTGTTGTTGATATAAATCCAATTGTTGCAACCTTAGCGCCTGGGCTAACAAAATCAAAGGGAAATACAGCNGGATTAAAGGGCAGCAAAACATCTGCTTTAGAAGGAGGAGTTAGAGTGCCGGCAAGTATTTGGTGGCAAGGAGTTATTGAAAACTCAGCAACAGATCAATTTATGTTTGTTCAGGACTTACTCCCAACATTACTCACTGCCGTAGGCATTGACATCGATAAGTCAGTGGTCTTTGATGGAAGTGATAAATGGAAAAATTTAATTAATGGGGAAATCACTCCGCCTGATAATGATCTTATAGGAGCTCAAATTGTTTTTGATGAACAGGCATTATATAAAGATGAGTGGAAACTCCATTATCGCAAACCTTCAATGTTCCCCGGCTCAAATGGAACTTACAGTTTGTTCAATATAGTTGATGATCCCTTTGAATCTAATGATTTATCTAACCTTGAGGTGAAGATTTTTGAGGACATGACAGCCTACATGAAAAATATAGATAAATCTAAGAGCATGCCCTTAATTAATCCAGCTCACACATATTATTACGGCGACTCAGAGGGTGGAGATGTTATTGGCCTACCTTGGCTTGATAGAGACTACGAAATATCCGAATACCCATCACCTGTTGCTAGTTTTTTTATCATGCTCTGGGTAATTATTTTGTCCTTTAAGTACTATTTGCTAGCTTTGTTGCTAGCTATTTCTGTGAGCATTTATGCCACAAAGAAGTTTAGGTCATCTAGATAATTTCACAGGCTTCATCAAAATCTAAGCGCGGTAATCTTTGAAAGATCTTTGCTGAATCACCGTAACCAATGCAGCACAGAAAGTTCGATTTGATATTGGTATTTTCAAAAAAAGTTTTATCTACCAACTCGTTACTGAACCCTGACATAGGACCGCAATCAAGACCTAAGCCTCTACAAACCATCATGAAGTATGCTCCTTGAAGACTGCTATTTCTAAATGCAGCTGAATAATTGAACTCTTGATTTCCCTTGTACATTGGAGCAACGTCCATGTGAGGAAACAATTTCCCCATATGATCTGAAAAATCTAGGTCATACCCTATAACAGCAATCACTGGTGCAGACATAACTTTATCTACGTTGTTAGGCAGCAATGCATCTTTTAATAATTGCTTATGCTTTTCACTTTTAATAAATTTAAATCTTGCTGGGCAGCAATTTGTGCTTGTTGGGCCCATTTTAGTCAATTCATAAATTGACTTAACCATTTCGTCAGAAACGTCCTTGTCTTGCCACCCATTCATACTTCTGGCCTCACCAAACAATAGATTCATCTGTTCCTGGTTTAATTTTTTTGCATTATCCTTTAAGTTCTTGAATGTTACTTGGGCTTCAGCAACTGCTTTTTTTTGTTGTTCAGAAAGTTCTATCATGATTGTTCCTCTGTTTCTGCCTTAGCAGCCTTTTCCATTTCTTTAATCATTCCAGGAATTGTAGGATGTGCTGCGCGAGCTTTATCAATTTGATCGATCGGCATGGTTATACCAAATGTGTTGGGAACTTCTGGGCCATATTGAGCCATAGCGAGATCTCTAAACCCTGAATTTTCTGTAGGAATTGACGCATCCATTAGGTCGCCATCGGTCCAATGCTCATGAGTAAAACCATGAGGATCACGCCAATAGTCATACATTTGACTGCCCAGCAAGTGTCTTCCAATGCCCCATTCATGATAATACTCATCAACGGTTTTCATGTGGTAATGTCCAGCCATCAAATCATCTATTGAATCTTGTACCTCATAACCCGCATGACCATAGGCTAAAGCACCACCTTCGCCAGGTAGGCCCATGTTATTCATGGTGTGATGATCAACCGGTTTATCGCCTTGATCACACCTCATAAAAGCNCCCATAGAAGTGCCATCAGGCCCAATGCAATTATTACTTATTAAAAAACCTAAAACATTTGNGTACCAATCAACTGAAGCTTGAGCATCTTTACAGTTAATTGCTGTATGACCCAATCGCTTAACTTTTGAAGATAATTCATAGACCCACTTATCACCATGCACTTGCCACTCATCCGCCGCTTTTCCAAAACGCTGCAATTCATTTTCCCTCTGCTTAGATTGACCTGTATTTAAAACTTTTGAAACAACGGCTATTGGTTCTGCTTCGTTCATACCGTGACACACTTCGACCTCGATNCCATCAGGATCTATCACAGTAACTTTGTGACCTCCCCCAGGTTCAGTATTTGCAACAATATCAACATCAAATTCTTTGGACAGTGCCTCTAGATCAGAAAAGTTATTAGCCTTGTATGCTGATCCTATGTATTTATTTTCGGGACCCTTGGTTGCTACATAGATAAAAGGTGAGCTTCCAGTGCCTCTAAAATAGATACTATTTTCATCTTCGTGAGCTAACATCATACCAAAGTGATTTAAGTATTTTTTTTGGGCCTCTAATTCAACAAGCTCAAATCTTACATAGATAATATCTGCTATCTTGCATATTGGTGTATTCATTTATTTTCTCCTTTTGCTAGTAAATTATTAATTTCAGACCAAACCAAATCGTCGTATTCACTGGGGCCATCTCCATATAGTGCAGTGATTTCTGGCGCCCATTCTCCAGTAACGTAATCAAGAATACCTGCTTGGTAACTATTTCTGCTTGATAGTGTTTCCCAGTAATTTTTTAAATTTGGTAATTTATCGCTCATTAAGACGCTGCCAAAACGCATTTCTTGAACCCTATGAAGTATCGATGTCATGCAACAGTCAATCGCGGTGTAAGCATCACCCATCATAAATTTTTTTTGATGACTTAGTACCTCCTCAACAGTTAATAGATGTTTTGCGAGCATTACAGCCATCTTTTCGCTTAAGCTCTTTGGTGGCTTTCCAAGAATTCGTAAGAGTATGAATATTGGTACCCTCTTCTTAATTGAATGTTTCGTTAAATAATCCCAAATTATGGCAATGATAGGTCTCTTGCATAGCATTTTTACTAAAATTTGAGCTGAAATACCGCCAGCAGTTGTTCCCAAGGTATCTCCAAGTTCCTTGTTTTCATCTAAACTTACAAAATCTAATAAATTTTCAAAAGTTTCTATATCTACTGTATTTGGAAATAAAATTTCTCCCTTTTGAGGATGACTTGAATCGATGTGTCTCATTATTTTGATGCTGTCAGGTATGGGAACACCATTATCAACAAGAGTGGGTACAAGATTTTTAGGATTTAATTTTTTATATTCTTTGGTTAAATGATCTCCTTTAGACTCTAGATAGACAAGATTATATTGGTAAGATATCTTTTTTTCAGCAAGGGCTACTCTAGCCATATTTGAGGCTACAGACTCNCCATATCCATATAATTCAAGGTTTTGCATAAGTTTCAATTGAATCTTCTAAAAAACAGTAAAACATATATTCATATTTTATCCAACTGGATAGTTGTAATTTCCTAACCAAGTGGCTAAGATAATTCTTTAATTAAAATTTATGGGGAATTTATGAAAATATTCACGACTAAATATTTGTATCTATCNAGCTTATGCTTAATGGTGCTTGGTTTTTCTTCACAGAACATACTTTCACAGAGCACAGATTCTCGACTTGAAGAAGTTGTTGTTACGGCTCAAAAAAAGGAACAAGGGCTATCAGAGGTTCCGATTTCTATTCAAGTACTTTCAGGCGATAGAATAGACAGCCTCGGGATTACAAGCTTAGAAGATCTGCAAACCCATGTACCAGGGTTAATGATTAATAAAGGTGCCGCGCAGTTTAATATTTATATTAGAGGTGTTGGCTCAGGAACAAATAAAGGATTTTCTCAATCAGTTACTCAATTTATTGATGGCATGCCCATTGCCAGAGGCGAACAATACTTATCAGCCTTATTAGATGTTGAAAGAGTAGAAGTCTTAAAAGGTACGCAAGGTGTTTTGTTTGGCAAGAATACAATTGGTGGAGTCGTAAACATGGTCAGCAAATCTCCNGTCATAGGCGGTGATGCAGATGGACATTGGTCAATTGAGACAGTTCCNGAATGGAACACCATTAAAGTGCAAGCGGCTTCAAGTTTCCCTGTCAGCGATACATTTGCAATGAGGCTAGCAGCGACCGTAGAAGAGTCAGATGGTTGGACATACAACGCTTTACTTAAAGAAGATGGGCCTTCAAGCGAAAGCACAGCTTTAAGAGCAACATTTTTATGGCAGCTTGATAATGCTGAGATAAACTTAAAAGCATTCACCTCATCACATGAAAAAGCTGGTCAACATGGAGGCACCGATACATATCGAACACCTGTACCCGTCGGATTAATGGCTAGATATGGCTATACGGCAACGTTTATTTCACAAAGCATTATGGCAAGAGCCTTTCCAAATCAAGTAGTTGGACAACCTGGTATTACTTATTTAGATAATACTAGCGCTGGTTTACCTACAGGTGGATCGGTTGATTCGGACAACGTGATTTTAAATATCTCATCAACATGGGGTGACTTTGATGTTAAATCAACGACATCTTTTTCAACTTATGATTATGGTTGGGGTTTAGATGCCGACTTTGGACCGTTAGATTTTCTCTCAACTGATAACTTTAATGAATTTGAACAATTCTCTCAGGAATTCGTCATTACATCTCCTTCTAGTGAAAGTTTTGAATACATTGCTGGGGTTTACTATGAAGAGATCGAGATGGATGTTGCAAACAATGGATTGTTTGACTTATCTGTAGGTGGAGAATTTGCAAAGTCATTTGGGTTACCAGATATTGCTGCTTTCCAAACCAGACTTAACCCCCCCCAATTTAGATTTTCAACACCACAAAGCGCAACACACACTTTATTTGATGAAACATCAAGCAGCTTATCTGCATTTTTTGAGGGAACTTGGTACCTAAGCGATCAATTAACATTTATTGCTGGTGTTCGTGTCTCAGAAGATGAGAAAGATGTTAAAGCTTCACAAGTAAATAGTTCCACTACAACTGGTGGCATTGGAATTAATAATCCAACAGCTAATCCTGTAGTTGCAGGACTTCATAATGCATTGCTAGGAAGATTACCCTACAACTTCCCAAAGCAAAGTAGATCAGAAAGTCACACAACTCCCTCGGTGAAAGTAACTTACGAGATGTCAGATACTACAAGGCTCTATGCTAGTTATGCTGAAGGTTACAAAGCAGGCGGATACGATGGTTCTGAAAATGCTGGACGAACAAATGCAACTACACCATCTCCTGCATTCGCATTTAAGCCAGAAGAAGCCACTACATTTGAGATGGGAGCTAAAATGGATATGCCTGAGAATAATCTAAGGTTCAATGCTGCTTATTTCTCAACGGATTATAAGGACATGCAAGTATCAGCATTTAATGGCTCGACGTTTATTGTCTCTAATGCTGCAGAAGCCGAGATTACAGGTTTTGAAGTTGATACTACTTGGGCTCCAACAGATAGCNTAATTATTGGCGGTTCNATTACTACGCTTGATTTTGCATACGGAGCTTTCACTGCTGCATGTACAGGCGATCAAGATGTGGCATACAGAGCTGCNAGACCAGCAACTTGGCCGTCAACACCTGCTGGAAGAGCTGCACGACAATGTACTCAAGATCTTGCAGGAAAAGCGGGTAATTTTGCTCCTGAGACATCGGCTAGCATGTACGCTAATTACTTCTCATCATTGAGTGGTGGCAGTGAATTGGTTTACACAATTGCTGCAAATTACGTGAGTGAATTTAATAGTACTGGAGTTGCGGACCCTGCTGGTGACCATGATGCCTCTACTAAGATAGATCTAAATGTAAGATTGATGATGGAAAACGGTCTTGAAATCAAACTCTTTGGTAAAAATGTTACCGATGAAATCGTTGGATCTTCGAGCTTAGCACTTCCATTAACACCTGGGTCTTTCTTCAAATTGTGGGAGCCAGGCAAACAGTTCGGTATATCTATTAGAAAATCATTCTAATAGTGTTGGAATAGCGCTTAACCCTTCTTCCTAAGAGAAGTTGTTAAGGTTTCTTTGGACCATGAATGCAGACCCCCTTATCTGTNTTCATGGTCTCATCGCTAAAATCGCTTAGTTAAGCTACTTTTAAGGAGAGAAAACATGGGTTTTAAGTTAGGTAATGTAAATGGAAACGCAGCGTTAATCAAAAATGAAAGCTATTATGAGCTATCCGATATTTCAAATGGAGCGCTCTCAAATGATCCCTCGCAATCAATAAATTCATTAGATGCTCTNTCAAAGCTATACACTCAGATCGATGATTTTGAACCCTCAGGAACAATCACGAATGAGAGCATGGGAGCACCGATAACTAATTCAAGAAATTGTTTTGCTGTTGGACTAAATTATAAAAACCATGCCGAAGAATCAGGAATGGAAATTCCACTCTTCCCTATGATATTTACAAAGCATACTTCATGTATTGTTGGGCCATTTGAAAACATAGAAATGAGAAGTGATCTTGTCGACTACGAAGCAGAATTAGTAGCAGTAATTGGCAAANAAGGTAAAAACATATCAAAAGAAAACGCCTGGGATCATGTTGCAGGACTTACAGTTGGTCAGGATATATCAGANAGAGCGGTTCAATTTCATGCTACACCTCCACAGTTTAATCTTGGTAAATCATTTGATACCTTTGGGCCAATAGGACCAATTTTAGTTTCTCCAGATGAATTTGAAGATCCAAACTCTTTGGAATTAGAGTGCTCAGTTAATGGTGAATTAAGACAAAAAGATAATACCAATGACTTAATCTTTGATATCCCATATATCATCTCTTATGTATCAGAATTTATCACTTTAGAGCCTGGAGATTTAATTTTTACAGGAACGCCTGCTGGTGTTGGCGCAACTCAAGGTAAGTGTTTAAAGGACGGGGATATATTGTCAACAACTATCAAGGGCATTGGAACCATAGAAAATCAATGCTTAAGAATTGCAGATCATAGTAACGTATCACACATACCAGAGTTTCTTAAAGGTAAAATGCCTGCTAACGACGATTAGTAATGAGCAAGCCCAATCTTCTTTTGTATCATGCAAAGTGGTCGCTTTGTAGTCAAATGGTAAGAGTAGCCCTTCATGAAAAAGGGCTTGAGTATGATCACAAGGTAATCAAACTCTGTGATCAGCACGATGAGGCAGAGAACATTAGCGAAGACTTTCTAAAAGAGATTAATCCANCAGGTGTCGTACCTGTTCTTAAAATAAACAATGAGTTCGTAAGAGATAGTGCCTACATTATTGAGAGATTAGATGAGTATCAAGGAAATAATGCAATAAATTTGTGGCCTTTAGATCCAAAAAAAAAAGAAACCTTAAGAAAATGGGTCTACGACACAACGATTGATGAAAGCGTAAAACTTGGGCAAAGTTTTGGAACATCAATACCACTCTTCTCAACCGGTTTAATTGAAGTCCTTATTAAAAAACTTAGCCTAAAAACAATTTTAAATATCATTTTCAATCACCCCAGAAGGGAGAGGAAAGTTGTTTTTGTTATGATGTATTTTTTATCTATAAAAAATAAAATTGGTCCTTTGGCCTATGAATCCTTTGTTAACGGCTTATTTGAAATTGAGAATCAGTTATCCGATCAAGGGTTTTTATTTGATGACTTTGGTCATGCAGATATTAATCTAATGTGCTGTTTCAATAGATTGGAGGAGCTTGGCTTAGGCCCAGTTCTTCAGATGGATACATTTCCTAAGATATCAAGCTATTGGAAAAATCTACAAGCTCGACCTAGCTATAAAGAGGGTATCTTAAACTTTGTTGATCACGAACAAACTATTGAGGAGGCATTTCCAGATAAATTTAACCCTCATTTAGCCAATCTTGTTGCTAAAGTTCATAACAGAAAATATACCTAGCAAAGTAACAAA
>JGI24540J26637_10000931_pt1 | contig 12710 bp, 6 predicted proteins | sample NorSeaMetagenome_FD_26637 | JGI IMG/M metagenome (IMG submission 26637)
ACTGGATTTGTGAGTCAATTCCTGAACGCTTAGCGCTTAAACAGTCCGTTTATCAAGAAGTACAAGCCCACTGTTCAGCGGATGCTATCATTGCGTCTTCAACCTCTGGTTTCAAACCCTCTGAGTTGCAAGCAACCTCGTCGAGACCCGAACAGATTATTGTTGCACATCCATTTAATCCCGTTTACCTGGTTCCACTCGTAGAGTTGGTGGGTAATATCAAAACTACGGAGCGAGCAGCAACGGTTATCTCCCAATTGGGAATGCACCCTCTCACGGTGCGTAAAGAAATTGACGCGCACATTGCTGACCGTCTCCTAGAGGCGGTATGGCGTGAAGGTTTATGGTTGGTCAACGATGGTATTGCAACCACACAAGAAATTGACGACGCCATTCGTTATGGGTTTGGTCTGCGCTGGGCGCAAATGGGAATGTTTGAAACCTACCGCATAGCGGGTGGAGAAGCTGGTATGGCGCATTTTATTCAGCAATTTGGTCCCGCATTAGAATGGCCATGGACCAAACTTATGAATGTGCCTGAGCTTACCGATGAGTTAGTTGACAAGATTGCCAGCCAATCAGATGAACAATCGGGACATTACTCCATTAAGGAACTAGAGCATATTCGTGATGACAATCTGGTTGCCATGATGCGTGCCTTAAAACTCAAAAACTGGGGAGCGGGAAACCTACTCAACAAGATAGANCATGAACTAGAGACTAAGGCTGTCGAGCCCCAGACGACTCTTTCGAAAAGAGACGCTGTATTGACCGTAAGTCGGGTGGTTCCATCCAGTTGGATCGATTTTAATGGGCACATGAACGATAGCCACTATGCTGAGGTTTTCTCTAAAGCCAGTGACATTGTCTTGCGACGCCTNGGTGCAGATCCCGAGTATGTNGCCCGTGGCTATAGCTACTTCACCGTAGACATGAAAATTGACTACATTAATGAGTGTCACGCAGGAGAAGAGGTTTTTGCTTTCACGACTATCAAATTAGCCGAGGGTAAAAAACTAGATCTGTATCATGAGATGAAAAATGCTCAGGGTACTGTCTGTGCCACTGGCTCTCAGTTCTTGCTGCATGTTGATTTAAATTCACGTAAATCTTGTCCGCCTTTAGAACCTGTCGCCAGTGCTGTGGAGGGTTTAGATTAGCGAGACTCAATAGAGGGCTTTGCTGTGCAAGACACCAATATTATTCCCACCCCCGATAGTCGTTACTGGCCACCAGGCGAATCAATTAGGTCTGCAAAAATTCGTCATAAAGCCATTATCCTTGGCTGGAGCAACAAACAAGAATCTAAGTTACATCCAATATGGCTGCGGGATAATTGCTGCTGTGAGCAATGCTTAAATCAAGTAACCCGCGAACACCTGTTGGATTTGCGGGACATCCCAGCCGACATTGAAGCTACAGCCGTAGACGTTGATTCTCAGGGCGCACTTTGTGTTACCTGGTCTAACGATCAACACAGTAGCCGCTTCAATCCCGCATGGCTGTATGCTCATAGTGCTCATGAACCAACCGAAAAGCTAAAGCCACTACTATGGAGCGCTGCGGACTTTTCAGAACCACCCAGTTTTTACGCTGATGACGGTGAAATTAGTGAGCATCTTTTACATGAGGTGTTACTTAGCGTCAGGCACACCGGTTTTGCACGGCTGAGAGACTTGACTACCGACTTGGAATTGGTAGAGCAGTTCGCTCAGCGAATAGGGCCTGTAAGAGAAACACATTTTGATCGAATTTTCGATGTTATATCAAAACCCGACGGCGATAGTAATGCCTACACCAGTCACTACCTAGCCGCCCATACCGATATACCGACTCGCGAATCACCACCTGGGATACAGATACTTCATTGCCGTATTGCTGACGCCAAGGGAGGTGAAAGCACCATGACTGACGGCTTTAAAGTGGCTAAAGATATTGAGCAACAATTCCCCGAGCACTACAAGACACTGACCACTACAAAATGGTGTTATGCCAACAGAGCCGGGCCAAAAGACTACCGTTGGGAAGCGCCCACTATTAACTTAGACGACAAGGATGAGCTATCCGAGATCAGAATGTTGCCATTTTCACGGGCACCCTTACAGGCAAGTTTTGATGAGGTTGAGGCCACCTATGCCGCTTTAAGATGCTACATGGAAAAGGCTAATTCTGCAGAGTACCAAATAAGCTTCCCCTTTAAAGCCGGCGACCTGATTATTTTCGATAACCGTCGGATCTTGCATGGGCGCGGTGAGTTTTATCCGCAGACCGGCAATAGAGCCCTGCGCGGAACCTACATTGAACGTGATGATGTCATGTCTAAGATTCGTGAATTTGAACAACTGCACTGCAAGCAGCCCTAATGAATTTTGGGCAAAAAAAAGGGCGCCCTAAGGCGCCCTTTTAATCGATCAAGGAATTAAAATTTCATTCTCATGCTAACCCCAAGCGTTCGAGGACGGTTAGTCATAATACGATCATCCCAGTTAACGGCGTTGCGATAAACTTCTCCGCGCTCATCCGTCAAGTTGCGCACATACATTTCTGCGCGCCAAGTATCAAGATCTAAACCAACTGCAGCATTAAGGATCTGATAATCCTTTTGCTTATAGCGCTTAGTCGGCACGGTTCCACCGTCATATAGATTGTTGTATGACTCACCGGTATAGATATAGCTCGCCTGCATATACCAACCAGAATCTAAAGTATATCTAGAGGATAGATTCCATTTAGTTTCAGGTACCCGCGGTAAAGCGGTTCCCTTCGCTGCCGTCGGCGCTTCCAAACCACTGCTTTGGAAGTAGTCTTCACTTAGCTCTGCCTCAATATATGAGAACGCACCCGTAAGACTCCAGTTTTCAGAAATCATGGCACTAAAGTCTAGCTCTAGGCCGTCACTCTGAGCCTGACCAATATTGTAGGTCAATGTCACTGGTGAGATTGACGTATCTAACCGTGAAAACTGGAAATCATCCCAATCTTGCATGAATGCAGCTGCATTAAACAGCATACGCCCATCAAACAACGTCGCTTTTAAACCCACCTCATGTGAAGTTAAGAAATCAGGAACAAAATCGCATTTCGCACCTGTTGCATCATCTCTTCCCTGACCGCCGTAGTCTGCTTCATTACCTACTGAACAAAAACGGTTCAAACCACCCGGTCGGTAACCCTCTCCCCAGGCTGCATAAAGCATGATGTCGTCAGTTGCATTCCACTCAGCGGTGAAACGATAGACCTCGTCTTTTGATGCTGTGATTCGGTTTGAGTCTGCACAATCAGCACCATAATTGTTAGTTGGTCTGTATTCACCGGATGCTTCTTGCGCTGCGGCGCTTGGGCCACCTCCACAAGGCCACCAGACTGTCCCTGAGAAGCCATCAAGATAACTTTCAGAATCAAAGTGACGCATACTCATCGAGATTGACAGAGTCTCATCGAAATCATAAGAAATTTCGCCAAATATAGCCTCTTCCTCGTANCTTCGTCTAAAGTCAGTGGTCCAATAAATATCAGGGNCATCGATNGCCGTTACCATGCNTAAATCGGCAAGACCTAAAACATGCCACTCAGCATCATCTCTATTCTTCACATCAACAGAGTAGTAACCTGCCTGCCAACGCAACGGTTTAGATGGATCAGACGCATAGCGTATTTCCATGGTTTCGCGTTGGTAATTAGCATGATCTTCGTACAAAGTACGCGGATCAGAACAACCATAGGCCGCAGCATAACAAGAGTAGTAAGGCTGAACGTAGCCACCAGAAACATAGAAATCACTGTAAAGCGAATAATCTGCATCCACCTCATAATCACGGTCAAGGTCGCCATAGTTAAACGTCAATGTGCCGCCAGCAACATCGCCTTCAACCTTAAGTGAATATTGAGTCCACTCATCATCTAGGCTATCAGGCAATAAACGCATAACTTGTAAATCGCCTATCGTTGGGTCGTGATCCCACACACCTTGCGATTCCAAATCCTGATGCATAACCGACGCAGTTGCAGTCCAACTATCGTTGAGATCGACTGCAAGAGCAGCTCTAAATCCTATAGTAGTGGCTTCATTAAAATTTTCTTCCGCCACATTACCAATATCACCGTCAGTGTAATTTTTGTAGGTGAAATCAGGAGCCATAGCCTGAGCCTGAGCTTCAGTTGCACCACCGGCGATCAATCCATCTCTAATAAAACCATGTTTAAACGTGTGCTCTCCCTTCACGTTATCAATAAATCCGCCCTCACGTTTCGAGAACCCTACCACTCTTAGAGCGGCAGTATCTGAAATCGGTATATTGATAAAGCCTTCTACAGTTTCACCGACATCACCACTTTTGGGGACACTGACATCTAGGTTTATCCCTGCAGAAAAACCTGTTGGATCAGGTTGATTGGTAATAATTCGCATAGCACCGGACTGAGCATTAGCACCAAATAATGTACCCTGAGGACCCGCCAGTACTTCAATACGCTGGACATCATAAATATGCGGGTTTAGGTAAGCACCTGTCGCCGTTACAGGCTGGTCATCTAAGTAAACCGCAACACTGGGGTTAGCACCCAATCCACTCTCTCCGCCAGATGAAATTCCTCGAATGTAGACGTTGCCACTACCTGGTCCCAAGCCGATATAGCTCACATTTGGCAACATGGTGACGTAATCTTCAAGATCAGTAATATTTAAATTACCGAGTGTCTCTTGCCCCAATACCGAGATAGCCATGGGAATATCTTGTGTACTTTCTGCACGCTTTGTTGCTGTTACAATAACTTCCTCGACTTGTTGCGCTATTACCGTTGACGACATGCCAACTGATAGGGCAGCCACCATGACTGCAAGCGGCTTAGGAGGATATCGTTTTGAGAGTGTCGCTAGAAATTTAGCGTTATTTTTTAACATAGTCTCAGCCCCTGATTAAGTAAATATGTGAATTTCATATAATTTCGTGACATTAGCTTTCTCACTGTAGCACAACAAATGATAAAAGACTCAATCCGAACAACCCTCGAGAAATGAATACGTTTGGTAGACTTGGCTATTGAAAATTGTGAGTTCTGAAGCATTATTTGAACAACACTAAGAACTAGCAATACCGCGACTTTCGAATACTTTTTTAAGGGGTTCCAGATGATTTTCAAAATTACGCCACTGATCAAGGCCACCTCGAAAGATGGGTTGACGTACCTGTTCCGAACTGGCCGATCGAACTGCCCTTTGATTCTCATGAAACATCACGCACGACTCTTCGAAGGGCAGATCACAATGATTCAGTAATCTTGACACCTGACTTTCTAAATCAGTGACGACCTTCTCATACGATATTGCGAGACATCTATCTGGCATAACCTGTTGCCAATGATCCATTAATCGCAAGTAGTCAGCATAATAATGACCAATGTCTTCAAAGCTATAAGTAAAAGCTTGGCCCTCCGCGAATAGCTGCTTGAAGTTAGCGAAACAAGCGGCCATGGGTGATCTTCGCGCATCAATAATTGACGCATTTGGCAAAATCGCTTGAATCAAACCAATATGCATAAAGTTATTGGGTAATTTATCGATAAAATGCTTGGAGTCTCCCCGGTAGACTGAGCAGGCATCAAGATATTGCTGCCCCAAATCAATACGCTGAGTCTTACTCAAATCAGCTAAAAGTTTAGGATAACGACGCACTTCGCCGCGCTTTCGATTGCCCTCTAATTGCGCTGCAATTCGACTAATAAAATGTAGCTCAGCCGTACCCTCAACTTGAGAATGACTGGCGAGAATTTGCTCTATGAGAGTCGACCCTGACCTTGGAAGCCCTACAATAAAAATTGGGCTTGCATCAGGATGTCCACCAGTGGCTAAGTTTGCCATAAATGTTTGATCGCAAACAGCGACGGTGTCATCCACTCGCAGTTTGTTATCCTCGGAGGTATAACCGCTGTAGCGTCGCTTTATTTTATTGCCCATTTTATAGTTTGCAAATGATTGATCAAAGTCCATTTCGTCTTCGTAGGCTTTTCCTAAAGCAAAAGCGAGATGATATTTATCGGCGCTGTCATCCGTGAGTTTGTTTAGCTGCTCTGTCATGCCTTTTAGTTCAATAGCGCTAAATTTAACCGTTTTTAAATTAGCTAGACTCCAGTACGCATCGCCATGACTTGGATCTGCGAGAATGGCACGTCGATAGATACTGGCCGCTTTATCCCCCTTCCCTGAATAACGAAGAGAGTGGCCATAGCTCGTTAAAATAGTAACAGCGTCTGGGACACGAGCGATCACATCTTCATAAACATCATGAGCCTCATCAAACCGTCCAGCGCTGGATGCTACTGCAGCATGTAATGTTTTGTAGGCAATATTTTCGGAGTCAATGGCAATTAAGGTATTGACCTCGATCATTGCTGCATCAAATTTATCTTGCTTTGAGAGTGCCAATGCATATTTATGTCGAGCCATATGGTAATCGGGTGTTAACTCCAAGCACCTGCTGTACAGCCTTACAGCCTCTTCCATGATGCCTAATTTATAGCCTATGTCTGCTAGTAAACGAATGGCATTAACATCAGTAGGATTGATCCTTAAATACTCTCGACAAATTCCTTCTGCTACGCCTATTCGTCCAGAAGAAAATAGCTCTGTAGCCTGACGTAAAGCGGGATCGATGCCTTGAGCTAAGCGCGCCTGAGCATGCGCTTTTGCCGCAGACTCTTCATCACCTTGAACTAACAACGCTTCGGCAAGCACACGCCAAGCTGCCAACGATTTGGGATCAAGGTCAACTGCTTGCTGTAACTCTTTTACCGCATTTGAAATTTCCCCACTCGCATACAAAGCCAAACCTAATTCATAACGGCCTTGCGCAACACGTGGCTCTAGGACTAAAAATTCAGAAAGACGCTGAACAGATTCTTTAAGTGATCCGGTAAGCCGCAAAGCGACGCCGAGCAAAAATAATGCTGGCGGGTATTGGTCATCAGTCTCCACTGCTTGTACTGCAGAGATTAAGGCTTCCTGGGGGTTTCCAGCTTGAAGGCTGGAACGAGTTATCTCTACCAGTTGAGAAACATCACTTTTATTTTGCATATTAGCAATCGCCTTGATCTGTACAGTATGACTAAGTTTATATTCAATGCTTTAGAGCACTCGAATAGCGAGCCCTTCTTTTTGCCGTTCTGGCCAACACTCATCAATATAGACCTTAACAGGAATGCTGGCATTGATGACATTTCCCTTAATTAAATCCGCTCCCCGTTCAGCCACCATCATGGTTGGCGCATTTAAATTACCATTAGGAATAGTTGGAAATATTGATGAATCGATCACTCTAATATTATTGAGCCCCTGCACTTTGAGTTCCGGATCTACCACAGCCATCGCATCAGTTCCCATTTTACAGGTGCAGGAGGGATGATAAGCGCTGTCCACAGATTGACGGATAAACGTGTCAATTTGCTCATCACTTTGCACGTCGTCAGTAGGCTGAATAACCTCACCGCGGAATTGATCCATCGCGGGTTGACGCATAATTTCTCGCGTTAAGTGGACACAATTGCGAAACCCTTCGCGGTCTTCTGCTGTGGCCAAATAATTAAATTGTATTTCAGGATGCTGGCTAATATCNCCAGAAACGGCTCTCACATGACCACGNCTACTCGGCTTGTTGTGCCCGGCATGAACTTGGAATCCATGCCCAGTAAATGCAACAGTGCCATCATAGCTGATAGCCCCCGGTAAAAAATGGTACTGAATGTCAGGCCATTTTATCCCTGCTTTAGACCGAATGAACGCACATGACTCGAAGTGGTTGGTTCGTCCTAGGCCAGTTTTAAACAGCAACCATTGGGCGCCAATCAACCCTTTTTTAAATAGTCCTAGCTCGCTGTTGAGCGTGATAGGTTGCTTGCAGCGGTATTGAAAGTTGAACTCCAAATGATCTTGGAGATTCTCACCAACGCCAGGCAGGTCGTGAACTACATTGATCCCAACTTCAGCCAGTTTATCTTTGGGGCCCACACCAGAGACCTGTAATAAGTGTGGCGAGCCAATTGAGCCCGCGCAAAGAATTACTTCTCGCCGGGCACTAATGTTTTTCATCTGCCCTCTTAGTTTGTATTCGATGCCTGTGGCAGTTTTATCCTCAAACGTAATTCGCGTGACCAATGCTCTTTTCAGAACAGTGAGATTAGGCCGTTTTTTGGCATCCTTTAAATAGGCATAACTAGAGGATGCACGAATACCTCGATCTACGTTCATGAACTTTTGACCAAAGCCTTCTTGACGATAACCATTATAATTTTCGGTTTCACTGTATCCAGCTTCGACCCCTGCATCAATAAAGGCGCGGTACAACGGATTGCGCATATTGTTGCCGCCAGTGATGGCAACAGGGCCTTCGCTGCCGGTATATTCACTGGTAACACATTGATGATTTTCTAGCTTATTAAAATAGGGCAAGCAATTTTGATAGTTCCATCCAGTGGCACCCAGAGATTCCCATTCATCAAAATCTAAGGCATGCCCTCTTACATAAACCATTCCATTTATAGATGAGGATCCTCCCAACACCTTGCCCCGAGGACAATTCATGCGCCGATTATCCAAAAAGGGTTCTGGAACAGACTCAAATCCCCAATTATATTTTTTTGTATTCATGGGAATACCCAGCGCCGAAGGCATGCGCACAAAAACACTGCCATCGCCACCACCATATTCAACTAAAAGCACACTGCAGTTAGCATCCTCACTTAGACGTGAGGCTACGATAGCGCCCGCCGATCCGGCACCTACAATGACATAATCATATTGGGGGAGGGTCTTCACGCTTCAATTTTTCCTTTAACCATTGATGGTCTCCAAAAGCTAACCGCAAGGATAACAGCGTTGCAAAACCCTTAACAGCCTTTGCTATCAATCAAAGGGCTATTGATGATATCCATAAAACACTACCGCAGAGCAATAAAATAACCATGACAGGTGCGTAAGTGTCTGGAGTTTTATGTCATGATAAAGCCTTTAAGGAAACTGACCTAAGGAGAAATAAAAATGCCAAAGACCATGCTTTTTCTTATTTTGCTTCTCATAAGTTTTGTGGCCGCTTCAGATGCTCACACATCGTTGAATAGTTCTTTTGATTCTCTCGGCCCCACTGTCCAAAATATAGAAACTAAAAATGGTCGTAAAATCCACTATATTGATGATGGCAATAGTAAGGGTATCCCGGTCGTTTTTACTGGGGGGTTGGGCACCTCAGTGAGAGCCATAAGATTATTAGATTTCCTAAAAACGATGCGTAATGACTTAAATATTCGAATGATCACTGTAGAGCGCAATGGTTTTGGTCAAACTCAATTTAATCCCAGTCTCGACATGTCCAACTATGCTGAGGATGTTGAAAATGTGCTAAACCATTTAAGTATCAATCGTTTTGCAGTATTTGGAATTTCTGGCGGAGGCCCCTACACCGCTAAAATCGCATCTAGAAATAAAAACCGTCTTCTTTCGATTCATATGGCGGCAACATCACCATTAATTGGCCAAAAATCATGGTGTAACGCGGATCCAGGAGCGAGTGTCTACCGAGACATGCTTGCTTATCCTATGCAGTTTTTTGGCTTTCCTGAATCTAGTACTATGCACCAAATAATCGGTTTTCAAGATACCGCTTTTGAAGAGGCAGCAAGGGCACATAACCTTCGCGGTCAATCTGCTGATGCTGCTCCGCTGGATCATGAGATAGATCTCTACTGCAAGGAAGGCGTTATTGATACACGTAGCATTAATGCTGATGTTTTTGTCTATAGAGGCCAGGCCGACACTCTGCTCAAAGGCGAAAAAAAGGATATTTGGGCAAATAGCTATCCTAATGCTCAAGTCATAGTAAGAAATTATGCTGAGGAGGGCCATGACATTCAATATCGTCATCTAGACCAAATCTTACTCGACATCGCAGGCAGAGGACCCGATGTTTTGGTATGCCATGACGGAGCTGCTCAAATGATATCTGAAGAAAATCTTGCTGGCGTTTTAAAAGATAGAGGTAAATTAGGCCTTTGTGAGTGGCAAAATTAGCGTTGTTAGCAATAAACTAACTAATAAGGAACAGGAACATACAATGAACACCCAACCTACCGCTAGCCATTTCATTAATGGCAAATATGTTGAAGACTCTAACGGCGCACCGATTGATGTGATTTATCCCGCAACCGGGGAAATTATCGCGAGAGTCTATTCAGCGACTCCTGACGTCATCGAGCAAGCAGTGCGGAGTGGATTAAACGCTCAAAAAGCGTGGGCCAAGCGGTCTGGAACCGAACGTGGACGAATTTTGCAGCGCGCCGCGACGATCATGCGTGAGCGCAATCGTGCGTTATCAGTCTTGGAAACCTATGACACCGGAAAACCCATGTCTGAAACCCTTTATGTTGATGCCACCAGTGCGGCTGATGCTCTAGAATATTTTGGTGGTCTGGCGGGCTCAATCACTGGCGAGCATATTCCGTTGAGCGAGGGCAACTGGGCCTATACTCGTCGCGAGGCTCTGGGGCTTTGCGTAGGTCTTGGTGCATGGAATTATCCTACTCAAATTGCTTGCTGGAAAGGAGCGCCTGCACTAGCATGCGGTAATGCAATGATATTCAAACCGTCTGAGACAACGCCTCTATGTGCCCTAAAAGTCGCTGAAATTTTAGTCGAAGCCGGTCTACCCGCCGGTTTATATAATGTCATTCAAGGCTTGGGGGATGTTGGCGCAGCTCTGGTGTCTGATCCTCGCGTGGACAAAGTCTCTCTTACTGGCTCAGTCCCCACGGGACGCACGGTTTATGCAGCTGCAGCCTCTCAAATGAAGCATGTCACTATGGAGCTGGGTGGTAAATCGCCACTCGTTATTTTTGATGATGCCGATCTTGAGAATTCTGTCAGCGGCGCGATTTTAGCCAATTTCTATTCCACTGGTCAGGTATGCTCAAATGGCACTCGCGTCTTTGTTCAGCAGGGCATCTTGGATGCGTTCTTAAAAAGACTCACCGAGAGGCTCGATCTAGCNGTTATAGGCGACCCACAGGACGAGAGCACTAATTTTGGCCCAATGGTAAGTGAGCGCCAACTCGATATCGTCCTTAGCTATATTGAAAAGGGNAAGGCCGAGGGCGCTCGACTGGTTACGGGAGGNAATCGTATTTCTGGCGGGGGTTACTACGTGCAACCTACCGTTTTTGCTGATGTCACAGATGATATGAGTATTGCTCGAGAAGAAGTTTTTGGTCCACTTATGTCAGTACTTTCGTTTGAAAATGAAGATGAGGTTATTGGCCGAGCCAACGCAACAGAATTTGGTTTAGCCGCGGGTGTGTTTACGGCTGATTTAAGCCGCGCACACCGAATGGTTGATGCGTTAGACGCCGGTACCTGTTTTATCAATTCTTACAACGATGCTCCCGTGGAGGTACCTTTCGGCGGTGTGAAAATGTCGGGAGTAGGACGTGAGAATTCTAAGGCGGCCATCGTATATTATTCTCAATTGAAGTCGGTATTTGTGCGTATGGGTGATATGGAATCTCCTTTTTGATTAAACAATCATTTTTTTTAGACATTTTTTAAAATAAATTGAACTACTTGAGAATACGCTGTCAAATAATAGGCAAGTGATGATTGCATATATTCTCCCCCGAGATAGTAGTGTAAGTGTTAGACCTTGAGTGACGGGAAAACCCCAGCCTTTTCAGGCTGGGGTTTTTTTGTTTAAAACGTAAAATACTTGTTTAGTGAAGATGATCACGTGAAACCTCGGTTTATTGGCAAAAACTTTGTTAACTCTTTTTTCCAAAAAAATGAACTATTTAAAAATACGCTGTCAAATAAGAGGCAAGTGATGATTGCATATATTCTCCCCCGAGATAGAAGTGTAAGTGTTAAACCTTGAGTGACGGGAAAACCCCAGCCTTTTCAGGCTGGGGTTTTTTTGTTTNGACTAACAACTTTGTAGAGTCTCTAATCTCATCGTGTTATTTCACAACAGTTGTCTATCGATTAACAGTAGTGTTACTGTCACAGCGACAGGCGATAACCGTCTATCATTGAAGCCTTAGGAGTCGATAATGAACAGTGTAAAATCCTGCCTAATCTTTAGTTTTTTTGTGGCCTTCTCTGGTCTGACAATGCCAGTTATTGGGCATGAAAAAGCGAGCACACCTAAACCGTCAAATCAGCGTGCCATAGTCTTTCCAGATACGACANCCTACCAAACTCTAGTCGTTGATCTGCACACCCACAGCGTTTTTTCAGATGGCCATGTATGGCCCAATATACGTGTGGCCGAAGCCCAGCAGGATGGGTTAGATGCTATCGCGATAACCGAACACTTAGAGTGGCAGCCGCATCTTGCCGATATTCCCCATCCCGACCGCAATCGAGCACACCATGAAGCGGCCGAATCAGCCAAGGGCTCCGAGGTGATTGTACTGAGCGGTAGCGAAATTACTCGCTATGAGCCTGTTGGACACATTAATGCTATTTTTATTAATGATGCCAATAAGCTGATGCACATAGAAGGCGATGCTAAAAACTCAACTGATACACAAATATTTGGTGAGGCTGCTATCAAATGGCCCGCTCAAAAAGCCATTGAGGCGGCTCATCAACAAGGTGCTTTTATGTTTTGGAATCATCCTAATTGGTCTAACCGAGCAACATCGGGAATCACCAAAATGAATGATTTTCACGCCAA
>JGI24540J26637_10000932_pt1 | contig 12706 bp, 16 predicted proteins | sample NorSeaMetagenome_FD_26637 | JGI IMG/M metagenome (IMG submission 26637)
AAACCTTTAGCCTTTGTTGGAAAAGGTGTTTGTTTTGATACTGGTGGTTACTCATTAAAACCAGCAAAGTTTATGGAAGACATGACTTATGATATGGCAGGTTCTGCTACAGTAGTGGGTTTAATGAAAAATTTTGCAATAAGGAAAGCAAAAATTAAAAGTTCATGGAAGATATGACTTATGATATGGCAGGTTCTGCTACAGTAGTGGGTTTAATGAAAAATTTTGCAATAAGGAAAGCAAAAATTAATGCTGTAGGTGTTGTAGGNCTAGTTGAAAATATGGTGAGTGGAAATGCTCAAAGGCCAGGTGATATAGTAAAATCTTATAGTGGNAAAACAATAGAAATATTAAATACGGATGCTGAAGGAAGATTAGTCTTAGCAGATGCTTTAACTTTTACTGAAAAAAAATTTAAACCTAAATTTATGGTTGATTTAGCAACTTTAACTGGTGCCATTATAGTTTCATTGGGTTCTGAATATGCTGGCTTATTTTCAAATGATGATAAATTATCAAAACAATTATTAGAAGCAGGTGATAAGGTTGAAGAAAAATTATGGAGAATGCCTTTACATAAAAACTTTGATAAACTTATAGATTCAAAAAATGCAGATATGCAAAACATTAATTATGTTGGTGGCGCAGGATCAACTACTGCTGCACAATTTTTACAAAGATTTATTTTAAATAAAACACCTTGGGCTCATTTAGATATAGCTGGTATGGCATTTTCAAAATATGGTGGAGCTTTAAATTCAGGTGGAGCAACTAGTTATGGAGTAAGATTATTAAACAAACTAATAGAGGATTACTATGAGTAATACAGAACAAACCCTATCAATTATTAAGCCAGACGCAGTTGAAAGAAATTTGGATAATGAAATCAAAGAAATGTTTAAAAACAAAGGTTTTTCAATTGTAAAAGAAAAAAAAATACAAATAGAAAAACCTGAAGCTGAAAAGTTTTATAAGGTTCATGAAACTAAGCCTTTTTATAATGATCTTTGCGCTTATCTCTCATCAAGTCCAATAGTTGTAATGGTTTTGGAAAAAGAAAATGCAGTATTGGCTAATAGAGAGCTAATGGGAGCAACAAATCCTACTGAAGCAGAAGAGGGCACTATTAGAAAAAAATATGGAATTTCTATTGATAAAAATTCTGTTCATGGGTCTGATAGTGTTGAAAACGCAAAAATAGAAATAGATTTTTTCTTTAAAGATTAAAAACTTTTAAAATAGCCTTTGGATACAATTTGTGTTCTTTTGCTAAAATTTTTTTAGCAAGTGTTTTAGGTGTTTCATTTTTATTTATCCTTACTTTATCTTGAAGAATAATTTTTCCAGAATCTAGTTTTGAATTAACAAAGTGGACAGTACAACCAGAGTATTTTTCTTTGTTTCTAATTGCTCTTTCATGCGTATTTAAACCTTTGAATTTTGGAAGGAGAGATGGGTGAATATTTAGTATTTTTCCATTAAAATTATTTATAAAGGTTTTTGATAAAATTTTCATAAAACCAGCAAGACAAATAAATCTATTCTATTTTTTTTTAATTCAAAAAGTATTTTTTTTTCATCTATATGTTTTTTTTTGAAATCAAATATTTTTTTTTTAATTTTAAAAATTTTTCCATATTGTAGGCCTTTTGATTTTGAGTCGTTTGAAACGATTAAATTAATAGAAATAGGTGATTTTTTAAGTTTAGAAAATTTTATGAGTGATTTAAGATTACTTCCTGTCCCAGAAATAAAAACTGCAGTTTTTATTTTATTAGATCCAGTTAATAGAGCCATTTAGTTTAACTTTATTTTTTCCTTTAGAAATCTTGCCAATCACGTATGGTTTAAATTCTTTTGTGAAGTATTTTTTTACTTTATCCAAATTTTTAGGACTAATTATTAAACAAAAACCAACACCACAATTAAATGTTTTAAGCATTTCTTTATCTGATATATCATTTTTTTTTAGCCATCTAAAAATTTTAGAAGTATTAATTTTNTTTAAATCAATTTCAGCAACTAAATTTTCAGGAATAATTCTTTTTATATTGTCAGCTAAACCACCGCCAGTAATATTNGCACATCCATTGATTAAATTTTTATCAATCAACTTAAGAACCTCTTTAACATAAATTTTAGTTGGTCTTAATAATTCAGTTCTTAAAAAATTATTTTTTTTAATATTAATTTTTTTTTTATTGAGTACGTACCGAACTAGAGAATAACCATTAGAGTGAAGACCACTTGACGGAATAGCTAATACTAGATCATTGTTTTTAATCTTATTTTTACTTAAAATTTTATTTTTACCGACTACACCTACTGCAAATCCTGCGATATCAAATTTACCTTTTTCATAAGTACCTGGCATTTCTGCTGTTTCTCCACCTACTAATTCGCATTCTGATTGTTTACACCCATTTACTATGCCTTTAATAATTGATTTTAGTTTTTTTAAATCAATTTTATTAATAGATATGTAATCTAAAAATAAAAGTGGTTTTGCACCTTGAACAATTAAATCATTTACACTCATAGCAACCAAGTCTATTCCTATGGTGTCATATTTATTTAGAACATTAGCAATTTCAATTTTAGTACCAACACCGTCAGTGCATGCAACAATTTTAGGTTGTTTGATATGATTTGGAATATTTGATATAGAACCAAAACCTCCAATATTAGAAAACTTTTTTTTGCCTTTTTTTTTTGATGAAACTGCAGATATGAAATTTATAAAGCTATCAGCAGCATCAATATTAACTCCACTTTTTTTATAGGTAAACAATTTTTTATTCATTAATATGTTTTATGAAATTTAATATTAAATTTTTAACTTTTAGAAAACTATATATTCATTTTTGTTTTCTGGCTTTACTAAATATTTTTTTTTCCACAGCCAATGTTAATGCTAAAAGCTTTTCTATTAACGATATAGAAATATCTACCCCATTTGAGATAAATTTTAACAAAAATCAGATAATTGATGAAGGATTTTTGGAAGCATTTAATGAATTAGTTTTATCCATAGTCCAGACAAAAGATCAAAAAAAACTTAGAAAAACTTCTCTTGCTAAAATTAAAGGNATGATTGAAACCTTTTCCATTAAAGAAGAAAAATTTATTAATGAAATTTATTATTTAACATTAAATGTTTCATTTAATAAAAAGAAAGTATTTAACTTACTAGAAGGTAAAAATATATTTCCGTCTTTGCCAATAAAAAAAGATGTATTATTCATTCCAATAATCCTTGATGAAAATAAAGATGAAATTTTAATATTTTCTGAAAGTTATTTGTTTAATAATTGGAATTTAGATATTAAAAAATATCATTTACTTAATTTTATTTTACCAACAGAAGATTTAGAAGATTTCAACTTAATAAAAGATAATTCAAAAAATTTAGAAAATTACAACTTTGAACCAATAATTAAAAAATATAATCTAGAAGATCACATTATAATGATTGTGTTTAAAAATGATAAAGAAATAAGAGTTTTAAATAAGATAAATTTTAATAAAAAAATGGATTTAAAAAATTTAAAGTTTCAAAATTTGAGTTTAAAAAATGAAAAAGAATTTCAAGAATTCATCGAAAATTTAAAAGATGTTTACGAAAATTACTGGAAATCTAACAATGAAATCAATACTTCGATTAAGTTAACTTTAACAGTTTCAATTGACAATAATGATAATTTGAAAATCTCTAAATTTGAAGAAGCACTAAGTAATGGAGATCTTATATATGATTTTTATATTTTTAAAATTAACAACAAAAGTAATGTTTACAAAATTATATTCAACGGTTCACCTGACCATTTTCTAAAAATTATGAAAGATAAAAATTATGACTTTGATATCCAAGATCAGATATGGGTTTTAAAATGAAAGATTTAAATCAGCTAATTATTAAATTTGACTATGATCAAAATTTTAAAGATCAAGATTTTTATGTTTCTAAAAGTAATGAATATTCTTTTAAATTACTAAACAGTTGGCCAAAGTGGGAAAAAAATTTTTTAAATTTAATTGGAGAAAAATTTTCAGGCAAAACACACTTAATAAATATCTTTTTAAAAAAATTTAAAGGGATTAAAATAGAGGCAAGTAATATAAATAATCATATTTTAAAAGAGATTAAGATTTATGAAAATATTGTTATTGAAAATCTTAATAAAGATATCAATGAAAATTTATTTTATACATTGCTAAATATTATTGAGCAGGACAATAAATATTTAATTGTAACTTCAAAAAAACCTATTGTTGATTTTTCATATAAATTAGATGATTTAAATTCTAGATCTAAAAATTTTCTTTTATCCAGTATAGAAAAACCTGATGATGACCTTATGTTTGCATTAATACTTAAAAATCTTTCTGATAGACAAATATCAATAGATAAAAAGCTAATAGATTTTATTATTAAAAGAATTGATAGATCCTATGGCAAAATTTTTGATTTCATATATAAAATCGACGAAATTAGTTTAAAAAGAAAAAAAGCTATAGATTTTAAAATTATTAAAGAGGTTTTGGGAGAATAATTGAATAAGTACAGAACTCATAATTGTAACGAATTAAGAAAAAAAGATTTAGATAAAGATATTTCTATATCTGGATGGATTAACAAAAAACGAGATCATGGAAACTTACTATTTATTGATTTACGTGACAATTACGGAATTACTCAATGTATTATTGATAAAGAGAATAAAAATTTTTTAGAGTTAGAAAAAACTCAACTAGAAACTGTTATAAAAATACAAGGAAAAGTAATTAATCGTTCGAATGAAACCATTAATAAAGATATTGAAACAGGTGAAATAGAAGTTGTAATAAATAAATTTGAAATATTAGGAACCTGTAAAGAGCTGCCAATGCCTGTTTTTAGTGATCAAGAATATGCAGAAGAAATCAGATTAAAATATAGATTTTTAGATTTAAGAAGAAAAAAGATTCATGAAAATATAATTTTAAGATCTAAAGTAATTTCCTATATTAGGAACGAAATGACAAAAATAGGGTTTTTGGAATTTCAAACTCCAATTTTAACTTCTTCAAGTCCAGAAGGAGCAAGAGATTTTCTTGTTCCAAGTAGATTGAATCCTGGTAAATTTTATGCATTACCACAAGCTCCTCAACAATTTAAACAGCTAATTATGGTATCTGGATTTGATAAATATTTTCAAATAGCTCCATGCTTTAGAGACGAAGATGCAAGAGCTGATAGAAGTCCAGGTGAATTTTATCAATTAGATTTAGAAATGTCATTTGTTGAACAAGAGGATGTTTTTAACGTGGTCGAAGAATTGTTAGTTAATACTTTTAAAAAATTTTCAAATAAGAAATTAATGTATGATCAATTTCCAAAAATTTCATATGTTGATGCAATGTTAAAATATGGAAGTGACAAACCTGATTTAAGAAACCCTCTAGTAATAAACGATATTACAGATGTATTTGAACGTGATGATGTGTCATTTGAAATTTTTAAAAAACTTGTAAAATCTGGCTCTAAAGTAAGATGTATTTCTACTAAAAATACAAAAGACAAACCAAGAAGTTTTTTTGACAATATTGATAAATGGGCCAAAGAACAAGGTGCTTCAGGATTAGCATACTTTACTTTTGAAGAAGAAGGGGAGCTTTCAGCAAAAGGTCCAATAGGAAAATTTTTTTCCAAGGAAGCTTTAGTAGAAATAATGAAAAAAACAAACTCTGAAGTAGGTGATAGTATTTTTATGGCTTGTGGAAAACAAAATGATTTAGAAAAAATTACTGCACTAGCTAGAGATAAAATTGCAAAAGATTTAGATTTAATAGATGACGATATCTTTGCTTTTTGTTGGATTGTTGATTACCCAATGTTTGAAAGAAATGAAATAACAAATAAGATTGAATTTAGTCANAATCCTTTTTCAATGCCTCAAGGTGATTTAACCGATAAAGATTTAGAAAATCCCTTAGACATATTAGCTTATCAGTATGACATTGTTTGTAATGGTATTGAGCTATCTTCTGGAGCAATAAGAAATCACAAACCAGAGCTTATGTATAAGCTATTTTCAATTGCTGGTTATGATAAAAACCAAGTNGATGAAAAATTTAGTGGAATGATCAACGCCTTAAGTTTTGGAGCGCCTCCACATGGAGGAATTGCTCCTGGTATTGATAGAATTGTAATGTTATTAGCAAATGAAAAAAATATTAGAGAAGTTACTATGTTTCCAATGAATCAAAATGCTCAAGATTTAATGATGAAAGCACCATCTGAGGTCACTGATGAGCAATTAAAAGAACTTAATCTTGCTTTAAAAACTAAAAAATAAAAATTATTTTTTTCCTTTTAAATTTATTTTAACATCAGAGAGATCTACNAGGTTCTTTTTGTAGTTATTTCTTACAAAACCCTTGCTTGTAATATCTTTTACAATTTTTAATAACTGATTTTGATCTTCAGATCTTTGCTCATCAACTGAATTAGCATCATTGCCACCAATTGAAGGAGTATGAGCTAAGTCTTCTCTATTTTGATATGAGATAGCTAGTTCTCTAAAAATATAATCTAAAATCGAACTTGCACTCAATATTCTATCGTTTCCGTGGACTTTTCCTGAAGGTTCAAATTTTGTTCCAACAAAAGCACTAATATACTCATCTAAAGGAACACCATACTGAAGACCAAGAGACACAGCGATTGCAAAATTATTCATCAAAGCTTTAACTAATTCGCCCTCTTTACTTGTATCAATAAAGATTTCTCCTATCTTTCCATCTTCATATTCTCCTGTGTGAAGATATACTTTATGATCCCCAATAGTTGCTTTTTGGATGTATCCTTTTCTCCTATCTGGCATTCCAAATCTTCTACCACCTCTTTCTGAAGATTTGTTTAAGCTAGCAATAATATTTTCTTTATTTTGTGGTGTTGTTTGATTTGTTTCCGAAACTAGGTCAACTTTTTTGTTCTCAATNACTTTGTTATTATTTGGGTCAAGGCTTTTAGTTTTTCGATTATCTAATTTAACATCCAAAACTTCGAATTTACCGTCATCTCTTTTTTCAAGGTTTTTAAGCTCAGTTTCATTNATATCATCAAGATAATGATTAACTTTAAAAGTACATGTGTAATAAGTTTCAACTAAATATTTTGCCATTTAACCTCAATTTTAATTTTAATTTGAATAACGAATTATTTAATTTATATACAAATTCATATTTTAGTCTAATTTAAATTATACAATTTTAGATTGAAAATAAAATAATATTTTATGTTGACACTTTTACAAAAAATTTTCACCTGGTGGAATCAAGACACCTTTGGAACAAGATTGAAAACTATTTTCTATGGAAAGTTAGTTGGAAGTGATGANTCGGGTAACAAATATTATGAAAGTAAAAATGGTAAAAGGTGGGTTATCTATGCGAACTCTATTGATGCATCAAAAATACCAGTTGAATGGTATTCATGGATGCATTTTACGCCTAATAAAATTGAAAAAAATCATAATTTTGAAAAATATGATTGGCAAAAACCTCACCAATCTAATTTAACTGGTACAGAAGAGGCTTATTATCCAAATAAAAATAAAGATGGTATCAAAAAAAAATATTCTAGCTGGAAAGAATAAATTAAATTTTTCTCTTTTATATTTTTTAGTTTATTTTTTTTTATTTAACACTTCATTTGCACAAAATAAAACCGAAGGCAATTTTACAGACTTAAAGATTCTAGACAAAATAAGCTCTAAGAATACTCTAATTAAATTAAAAAATGGAGAATTGATTAAATTTAAAGATTTATCTATTAGAAGTTTAAAATGCAAAAATTCAGAGTTTGACGATAATCCAGAAATTACNGCATATATACAGGTTAAAGATCTAACAGATGAAAATAATAATGAGGTATTTGTATTTAATGGGTGGATGTTTTCCTCAAGTCCGTCAATAACTCCTTTTGATCATCCAGTATACGATGTTTGGCTTATAAATTGTTATTAGACAATAGTATCTTTGTCTAACCAGCTTACATTAAAATCAGAATTAATAAACTTCTTATGACTTAATAGTTTTTTATGTAATGGAATAGTTGTTGTTATCCCTTCAATAACAAATTCATCCAAAGATCTATTCATTCTTTGAATNGCTTCAGTTCTATTTCTTCCATGGCAAATTAATTTACAAACCATACTGTCATAATAAGGAGTTACCTTGTANCCTTGAAATATAGCTCCATCTACTCNTGTTCTAAAGCCAGANGGTTGATGACACATNCCTATTGTTCCTGGTGATGGTTGAAAGTTTTTACTTGCATCTTCAGCATTAATTCTACATTCAATGGCNTGGCCTCTTGGTTTTATGTCGTTCTGTTTAAGCGCTGTTTCTCCTGAAAATGCAATCCAAATTTGTTCNTTAATAATATCAATGCCAGTAACCATTTCAGTTACTGGGTGTTCAACTTGAACTCGTGTATTCATTTCTAAAAAGTAAAATTTTCCATCTTCATAAATAAATTCTACGGTACCAGCACCCATATAACCAATTTTTTCTACCATTTTTACTGTTCTCTCAAATAAATCTTTTCTTATCTCATCATTCAGAACTGGACTTGGTGTTTCTTCAATTAACTTTTGATGTCTTCTTTGAACCGAACAATCTCTTTCATGAAGGTGAACAACATTGTTTTTACCTGCTAAAATTTGAACTTCTATGTGTCTAGGGTTTTGAAAAAATTTTTCAATATAAACTTCATCATTACCAAAATATTTTTGAGCTTCTGATTTTGCAGTAGAGAACAAAGTTTCAAACTCTTCTTCCTTGTAAACAATCTTCATACCCTTTCCACCACCACCACCTGAAGCTTTAATTAATACAGGAAAACCAATTTCTTTACATAACTCTTTAGCTTGAGCAATATCAGTGACACCTCCCTCAGAACCTTCAATTACTGGTAAACCATTTTCTTTAGCTATTTTTTTAGCTTGGATTTTATCACCCATCATTTTAATATGTTTTGAGGATGCACCAATAAAGCTTATTTTGTTGTCTTCAAGAATCTTTGCAAAATTTGCATTTTCAGATAAAAATCCATATCCAGGATGAACAGCATCTGAGTTAGTTAGTTCAATTGCAGACATTAAGTTTGGAATATTTAAATAACTATTTGCAGGTTGATGAGAACCTATACAAACACTTTCATCAGCCATTCGTACATGCATACTCTCTCTGTCAACATCAGAGTGGACAGCTACTGTTGAAATTCCCCATTCTTTACAAGCTCTAATAATTCTAACTGCAATTTCCCCTCGGTTTGCAATTAAAATTTTTTTAAACATTAATTTATTCTAGAATGATAATAGTTTGGCCAAACTCAACTGGATGTCCATCTTCAACACAAATCTCTTTTACAATACCATCAGCTGTTGAAGGAACGTGATTCATTGTCTTCATTGCTTCAACAATCATTATGGTTTCACCTTTTTTAATTTTTTTACCAACTTCTACAAATTTTTTTGCTCCAGGTTCTGGCGCATGGTAAGCAGTCCCAATAATTGGTGAAGTAACTTCAGTTCCTGACTTTGTATTAGAAACGCTAGCAGTGCTTTCGTTTTGAGTAGTTTGTGAAGTTGTAGTTAAAACTGGCTGGTTGCTTATAGACACATTGTTTTTTGATACCTTAATTTTAGTATCTTTTTCTGTAATTTCTATTTCAGTAAGATTAAACTCATCCAAGTAGTCACTTAATTCTTTAATAATACTTTTATCTATTTTCATTTTGTAAAATCTTTTGTATTGAAATTATGGCCAAAATATAACCTTCAGCTCCTAAACCAAAAATTCCTCCTGTCGCTATATCACTAATTAATGACTTATGCCTAAATTCCTCTCTTTTATAGATATTTGAAATATGTAGTTCAATTATTGGTTTTTTGAATAAATCAAGTGCATCTCTAATAGCAACAGATGTATGAGTAAATCCTGCTGCATTGATTATCATGCCATCATATTCATTTCTAGCATGTTGAATTAAACTTACCAGCTCACCTTCTATATTTGATTGAGCAAACTCCAAATTAATTCCAATCTCATTTGATTTTTTTAAACAATTCATTTTTAATTCTTCAAAAGTTATTGATCCATATTGTGATTGTTCTCTTTCACCTAATAGATTAAGATTTGGACCATTAATAATAATAATTTTATTATTCATTCAACACTTATATACGATGAGAAAAATAAAAAAAATAGAAATTAGAGTAAATGGTAAAGTTAAATATATATCGGATAAATATAAAATGTCAGATTTGGTAAAAAATCTTAAAATTCCCATGAAAAAAGTAGCAATTGAACTTAATCAAGAAATAATAGATAAAAAAAAAATTAACAAAATAATTTTAAAAAAAAAAGATAAAATTGAAATAGTTCATTTTATTGGAGGTGGTTAAGTGAAAGTTAATAAATTAATAATTGCAAAAAAAAGATTTAATTCTCGATTAATTGTTGGCACTGGTAAATATAAAAGCATGTCTGAGTGTGCGAAAGCTATTAAACTTTCTGGAGCTGAGATTGTAACTGTTGCGGTAAGAAGAGTAAATATAACTGATAAAAAAAAACCACTTCTAATGGACTATATTGATCCAAAAAAAATTACATATTTGCCTAATACAGCTGGATGCTTTAACTCAAAAGAAGCATTAAGAACATTAAGACTTGCTAGAGAAATAGGAGGATGGAAGTTGGTCAAACTAGAGGTTCTTGGAGATAAGCAAAATTTATTTCCAGATATGATTGAAACTTTAAAATCAACAGAAGTTCTAGCTAAAGAAGGTTTTAAAGTAATGGTTTATTGTAATGATGATCCATTAATGGCTAAACGATTAGAAGATGCTGGGGCAGATGCAATAATGCCATTGGCTGCACCCATTGGCTCAGGTCTTGGTATTCAAAATAAAGTAAATATCCAAATTATTAGAAATCAAACAAAGCTACCATTAATTATTGACGCGGGTTTGGGTCAAGCTTCTGATGCAACAATTGCAATGGAATTAGGTTGCGATGGTGTTCTGGTTAATACAGCAATTGCAAAAGCAAAAAAACCATTTGATATGGCTCTTGCATTTAAAAATGCAGTAATTGCTGGAAGACAATCTTTTTTAGCTGGTCGTATTGATAAATATTTATACGGAAATGCATCTTCTCCTAAAATAGGGATTATCAAATAGCAATTGGTTTTTTAATAAATTTTTTTTTAAAATAAGGTTTCTTTTTAAAAGGTTTTTTTTGAAATTTTTTAGAGTCTTTTTTGTCAATAATTTTATCTTCTTTAATTTGAAGCTCTATATTCTTTAACTTTTCATAGTGCTCAACTAGTTCGATAGTTTTTTTAGATTTATTTTGAATATTGATTATATATTCAGGAATTATTAAGGTTGGGTCACTGATGATATCAATCGTCATTTTATTTTTCTTTTCAAAATAAGTTAAGTCATCAACNAAATTTTCTTTTAAAAAATCAGAAATTTTCTCACAAACTTTCAATTCAACGAATTTAGCTTTATTAATTACTGCTTTTAATTCAACAGTTTTAAGTAGTTTTTGAGCAAATGACTCATCTGTTAGTGTTACTTTCCACTTGATGGCACTTTCTCTAAGTCTTTGTCTAGACATTTCTAAAAGACCAAAGTTACTTATTCTACCAATTTGTATTCTAGCTCGATCAGTTCTACACTTTTCCTTAAGCTTTCTTTCAACTAATCTTCTGTTTCCATAACTTAGCATGTCAATAAAATCGATTATAATTAAACCAGACAAATCTCTTATTTTTATTTGCCTAGAAATTTCTTCTGCTGCCTCAATATTGGTATCTAATGCTGTGCTTTCAACATTTTTACCTTTTATTGAGCTTCCGGAGTTAATATCAATTGATACAAGAGCTTCAGTTGGGTTAATAACCAAATATCCTCCAGATTTAAGTTTTATCTCTGAGTCAAATATTTGATTTAATTTTTGTTCTATATTTTCTTCAATAAAAAGAGGAACTTTTCCTCTATATTTTTTTATCTTTTTAACACTTGATGGCATAATCATTTTCATAAAGGTTTGTGCTTTTTTATAACCTTCGTTACCTTCGATAATTATACTCTGTGTGCTATCATCAAACATATCTCTTAAGGTTCTTTTGATAATTTCACTTTCTTGATGAATTAATGATGGTGCAATAGAATTAATGGCGTTATCTTTAATCTGGCTCCAAGTTTTAATAAGAGTGTCTAGATCATTATTAATTTCATTTTTAGTTTTATTGCTGCCAGCAGTCCTTACTATTAGCCCCATTTCTTTTGGTATTTCAATTTCATTCAAAATAGTTCTGATTTTTTTTCTATCTGCTGGATTGAATATTTTTCTAGAAATCCCACCACCTTTTGGTGTATTTGGCATTAGCACAATATATTTTCCTGCAATTGAAATAAATGTGCTTAGCGCAGCACCTTTTTGACCTCTTTCATCTTTAATTACTTGGACCAGTATAACTTGGTTTGGTTTTATAACTTCTTGAATTTTGTATCTCTTGAATCTAAATTTATTTTCTTTCTTTTTTTCTTTTTCCTCATCGACAATAACTTTATCATTAATATTATTTTCGTTTTCCTCATCGACAATAACTTTATCATTAATATTATTTTCGTTTTCCTCTGAC
>JGI24540J26637_10000935_pt1 | contig 12695 bp, 9 predicted proteins | sample NorSeaMetagenome_FD_26637 | JGI IMG/M metagenome (IMG submission 26637)
CACTACCCATATTCCACCAAATTAACCATAACCCAAGAACTCAGCCACTCCCCCTATCGAACACCGGTGAGGAGTCATTGAGATGGCCGAGACCCCGAATCCAGTCCGCACACCTCCAATCGGTCCCAGATCATCTTGGAAACAAAGAAAGTCGCTCGCCCAAAATCCCGTGGTGGAAGCTCGGAGGAAGAGGCTCCAGAGCCAACACCACCATGCGGGAGGCAGGGGGCCAGGCAGAGGAGGTAAGAAATACTAGAGATTAGAGTGATGTAGGCGATATCTTACGAAGAGCCCCCCCCTCTCCCCCCCTCCGCCCCAGCTGGCAGAATAACCAAGAGAATTTCCTCAAATACCCTCTCTTTTGCACTGAGAAAGAATCGGAGGGAGGAAGCTGTGAAGAGAGGGATCGTGGTCGAAGAGGGAGAGAAGGAGGAGGAGGAGGAAAAAGGAGAAGGAGAAAACAAGCGTGATAGTGAGGATGAGTTCGATGACATTGACATTTTCGATGTAGAGGTGAGATCGGACGAGGAGCGAAGCGACAGCTAGCACTGTAACTAATATCTCCCTCCCTCGCTTCGCTCGTAACCCCCTTGCCCCCCGCTCGCTCCTCCCTGCAGCCCAAGAAAATTACAACAAGGAGAACAAATGTCACAACCACTGCGAGCGCTCGGGGGGGATCCAGGCGTTCGTTAAGCAATACTCTCGCCCCCGCTACTATAAACACGCAATCGTATCACATCGACGGTTGCTCAGACTTCTACGTCTTTGCTGCCTTTCTGGTTTCCTGCTTGCAATTCATTGTGAAAATTAGGCAGGCAACAAAGGATGACGGTACATTCTGGAAGGACATGAGGTGAGATTGGACGAGGAGTGTAGGACGGCTGAAGCGAAGCGACAGCAGCATACTGCCCATCAGTATGACTTAACAACCTTCTGCTCGTCGCTTCGCTCCTCGCTATCGCACATCCTAACCCTTTTCGTGATTCGTTTCGCTCATCGCAGTAAACTCTCGGCCTCTCCGACTATATTGGGCGTAATTGTTGGGATCTTTCTTCAGCCGAGGAACGACAAACCTCTCTACTACTGCCTCCTCACCATCCAGGTAATCTGCGCTTTCATAGCCCCGGAGGTCGTGCAACTCGGCTTCATCAAGATGAAGTCAAAGCAGGTCGTGATTGCCTTGGTCAGAATCTTTTTCTCCCTGGCTTTGGCCTCCTTCCTTTTTTTTGCTAGATCGAAAGTCGCAAATCTGCCAACCAGAATCCTCTCCAATTTTTTGACCGACAAGCTCTTTGTTCCCGCCATATCAACAACGATCATTGTCGTTTTCTTAGGCATTGATCCTGTCCGATGCTATATGGAGGTATATAACGAAAGAAAAGCAGAACAAGGGGAAGGTGAGATTTGGTGAAGAGCGAAGCGATGAGTTATGAACGCAGCATTGGCTCTGAAAACCTCACGCGCTCGTATTTCCGTACAAGACGCACCTCCTGCCCAACTGCCGTAATAATTCTCACCCGTAATCCCACTCCCTTCGCAATTCGCTTCGCTTATCGCAGCATTTGACGAAAAACGTGTCGACTACGATGCAGTGTGTCAACGTACGATGACTGCACAGCTTTGGCTGTCAGGTGACTGGGGGCGAGGAGCGAAGCGACGAGCTAACAATGCCATCTCTAGCGACAAAATCCGCGCGCGCTCGTACTTCCGTACAAGACGCGCCTCCTTTGTAACCGCCGCAATAATTCTCATCCCTCATCGCAACCCTTTTGGCGATTCGCTTTGCTCATCGCAGTGACCATCGTTGTCATTTTCTTCCTCGAAGCTGCATCAAATGTTTTCCCTTCGAGCATCCTCAAGATGCACAAGCTCACTCTGAGGAAGGTGGCTACATGGGACCTTACAAAGTCCCAGGGCACAAATGGCGCATCCCTGGTGATATCTGCATGCTGTTGCTTCACCCTATTCGGGAATTACAACTCGAGGGGCAACACCACCGACGATGAGAAAGTGAGATCGGACTTGGAGCGAAGCGAAGCGACAGCAGCATACCGATTAGGTTCCTCGCACATATCACCCACCACTATAACTAACAATATCCTACTCGTCGCTTCGCTTAACACCCCTCATCACAGACCTTCTTGTTGGTGGTAGGGGTCACGGGACTGGGAAGCATTGCCCTCGTAGGTCTCTGGGAGTGGGCCTTGATGTGGAAAGAGCTCGGGAAGGGGTTGGGCGACGAGGTGAGGAGGGGCGAGGAGCGAAGCGACGAGCTTACAGCGACGATTTTGACGACGAGAATCGCGCGAGCTTAGACTTCTGTACAAGAAGTGCCTCTCTCTCCGATTGCCGGAACATGACTCACCACCAACCTAACCCTTTTCATGATTCGCTTCGCTCATCGCAGAGGTCCAGTGAGCACACAGCCAAAAACTACCAGCTCGGCGAAGAAAACCTCCAACCAGTCACCAGCATGGCTTGGGTCTTCCCGGTTTCCGCCGCGGTAGCAAGCTTACTATACTTTTCGATTTCGTTTTCCCTCGCGGTAACCGGAAACCCGGATCTCTCTACCATTTCCTCAATGATAGCTGCCTTCACCTGCTTCCCCATTGTCATTGGTGTCTTCACTAGGGTTAAGGACACCAGTCTCTTAAATCAGACGGCCTTATGGACAGCACAGTTGCCACTCTTGGCCGCCGAGGCCGCTCACATCACTTACAATATTCACATAAAGAACATCACTGCCGCTGGTGCCCATGTTACTCGATTCCTCTTCATTAGCGGCATCATTTACGTCGTGCGGAGTCTTAGGAGCAAACTGGCTAGATTTTCGGACAAGCGCCTTTCCGACTTTCTTCTTGATGGGATGCTAAAGAATGTTGTTCACTTCGTTACCCCAGTTCTCTTCGTCATCTTCAAGGCAGTCAACTGCGTAAATGAAGAAGACTATCAAACTTGTGCCAACAACGGGTTATCTGCACTCTTCATATCGGTGTTCTTGCTCCTGGCGTACTCCAGCAAGGTCATACAATCCATGTTTCCGAAGGCCATAAGGGAAGAAAGGGAACTCACTTGGACCAAACTTGCCGGGGCAAGGGTTACGAAGGTAGGACGGAGCAAGGGAAAGAAAGTGTCTTTGTTTCGCACCCCATATCATAATCTTACTAATGCTTTCCTTCGCTTCGCTCATTGCAGGTCCAGGCCATTCAAGCACTCTGCTCAATGGTCTCAGTCGGCTGCGGGCTCTACCTCTTCTCAAATATGGAACAACAGAACAACGAACTCGCTATGACTTCCGTTTACACAAACGGTGCCACCGGTGCTTGGGGGGGAATAATCGTTTTGGTCATTGAATTATATTCATTTCTCACGCTCAAGGAAGAAACGATAGACAAGACAGAAGACAAGACAGAAGACAAGACAGAAGCAAAAGAGGGAGTCCTGAATAATCTCGGTTTGACTCAAGACGCTAATGTCAGCGACAGTGAAATTGAGAAAAACAAAGATGCAGCACAGAAGCACGAAGAGCCCTTGACCGAGATCTCACCCGTTTGGGAGGGTTTTAACTACGTGATCTTCTTTTCGTACACGTGCCTCAGTGCCACACTCGCCTTCTGTGAAATTGAAGTGAGCACTTACCTCATGATCTCACAACTTGTTATCATTTGTCAACCCATTACGTTAAACTTTTTCATCATGGGCCTTCTCTACCAACCTCTGGCAAAAAACACGAAGCACAAGATGATTGTGTTATTCTGTTGCTTTCCTTGCATATCGGATTTGTTCTTTGCCATCGGTAACTTCAGGAGGGGCTTGACGGGAAAAGGTGTTAAAGCGCTGTTTTTACCCGTACTTTATGGATTCATCACTTGGTCGATAAGGAGTTTGAGGAAGCTATTGGCCGAACTTCCCAAGAAACAGCTTGGAGTCATTATGTCAAATCTATTCCAGCGCATGGCGACGTCCATGGGCCCCATGGTTTTCTTCCTCTTCGAGAACGTTGCATGCTGGTACGAGGAGGATGAAACCTTTCACGGGTTTTGTCATAAGACGCTTTACGCGGGATATTACCTTTCGTTTTATGTTGCTCTCATAGCATTTTACGATATAATTGACGCCATCACCCCCCCCCAGCTTGCCGCCAAAGTGCAACTGACGAAAGAACAGCTTTGTTCGTTGAAACTGACCTGCAGGCAAGGGGGGCAGGCATTGCTCCAGGGCTTCTCCGCCATAAGCGCTGTGAAACTCTTAAGCGACCTCGGGGTAGCTGCGCCCAACGATGGCAACATACATAACTTTGGAGTTACTGGACTATTATGCCTTGTGATCTCTCTCCTCTGGGACCTTTACGTCATTATCCAGTTTAAGGAACATGATCGCGGGAGAGGAAATTTACTGGATCTTGAGATGAAAAACGCACCAAGAAACAGTTCAAGGACCTTCAACGCTCGTAAGCTTGGAGATGACATGGCAGTTCTTGGTTTGGTATGACGCAAAAGTAACAAAAAATGAAGAAGTATATAATGTGTTTTTTGACAAGTCAGTTTGCTTTGTGTGCTCCTTGAAAAAGCCCTTGTTCTGCTTTTACTCCTACTCCTACTGGTGGCTCGCCGTGTGCTTTCAAACCTGCTTCTAGTGGAAACCTCCTTTTTACTTGGCCTCGTATTGTTGGCTTCTTCAAGAATTCCATAGCCCGGGCCTCGTCCTCGTACATCATAAAAGTGAGGGCGGGGCCCAAAATGTGCCACCATCCGTGACAAAATATCCACAGGTCCCAGTTTTCTTCGGTTTTAGCAATTCTTGCCGCAAGATGAACGCCAAGTGGGAGAATTGAGGTCCAGCTGTAGGAGTGCAGTTTAGCGTTGTAGCCGACAGTCAAAACTCTAATGCAATTGATGGTGGCAAAATGCCGATCAATGCCGTGGACAGGCGACGACCTTCCGAGGAAAGTGAAATCTGTGATGAGCCAAGCGAATCGCAAAAAGGGTTGGGATTAGGTTTGACGATTCGATCATTGTTCCTCCTCCGACCTCACCTGCCAGCACAGAGAGCAGCGCCTGTATGATCCACATCATCTTCCCATAAATTGTCATTCAGCTTTGTGCGAAAACCGGAAGAGCGAACATAACACTGAGGGGGAGACAAGCGATTTAGACAAACAGAAGACATCTGTCATGTCCGCTTTCGAGCTGACTTGGGAGGACAAATGTCCCAGTAATTCTTCTGTTACTTCATTACCCCGTGAGACCAGACCACAGGTGCTTGCAAATGAGAGGTAGATGCGCTAGACAGAAAGATTGAGGGGAGAGCATGCCTTTCATTTGCTCCAAGAATCCATCCGTGAACTTCCACACCACATAAAGAATTTTTATTTCAGGCAGATTTGACAGGAGGATGGATTTATCTTTCTGCGAAATGATGGGATCTGCAGGACCTTCACAACCTAATGAATCGCGCGCATTAGATATCGAGAAATTCACAACAACACAATTGGAATCACTCCTTCTTTCTCAGGGCAAAAAGTTCAGAGAGCACAATGGAGATAGAGAAGGAATCATCGGGGCAGCGAGGAAGGTTGAAATTCCCCTCTCAATGATGCTTGTTCGTAGCGACCTAAAAGAACTGATGATCTCCAACCAAGCTTTTGATGATGGATCGTACGCCCCGCTTTTTATAAGGTTTGCTTGGCATAATTCAGGCACTTTCGACAAAAACAAGAGGAATGGAGGATCAAATGGTGGGACAATGCGGTTTGAAAAAGAACGCGAAGACCCCGAAAATGCGGGACTTGCCCGTTGCCAGGATCTTCTAAAGCCAATCAAGGAAAAGTACTCCTTCATGTCCCACGCCGACTTGTACATACTTGCGGGCTGTGTCGCGATAGAGTCTACTGGTGGTCCCTACATTCCCTTTTCTTACGGCCGTCTTGACTATACAGAAGTGGTGAGATAAGACGAAGAGGGAAGCGACAGCAAAAGCATTGCACCTCCTTCCTGCATAACTAACAACCTTCCACTCGTCGCTTTGCTTCGCTCCTCGCCTCACACACCATCCCAACCCTTTTTGCGATTCAACCCTTCGCTTATCGCAGGAGGCCAAAGAGATCTACGGCCCCTCTCTCTGCCCTTTCGGAGACTCATTGCATAATAGTCACGGAAGTCGCTTGCCTGAGGCAGACTGTGGGAGCATTAACGATGCATCCTCTAGATGTCCAATGCACGTCAAGGAGAAGCCAACAATAGACGCAATTAGAGGCGTTTTCGAGAGATTGGGGTTTTCTGACAAGGAAACTGTGTGTCTCATTCTCCTCGGTCATCAGTACGGTCGTTGTCACCCCGAACTGTCGGGTTACGAGCACCCATGGTATAGCTTCGGACCGGCTCATTGGTCCGCGTACGAGCACGGTCTCGGTTATTTGTCGATATACCGAATGGCCGTGGCTCGAGGACAATCTCGTGTGAGAAAGACGGATGCAGGAAAAAGGCAGTGGGAGATGCACTTCGGAGGAGGGGAACCCTTTATGATGTTAGCTACTGATATGGCGCTATGGTGGGACAAGAAATTCCGTGAGCATGTGACCTACTACGATGATCACAGGAGGGCCTTTAGGGAGGACGCGGTGAGTGCGTTCATCAAACTCACTGAACTAGGTTGCGATGACATTTTGACAAGGGAGGGGGAGGAGCTCTCGATCGGATAATAGAGATAATTTTCGCATAGAATTAGTCTTTCTTAGGTCGCTATTCGATCCACTTAGACTCCCCAGTGTCTGGGTTGAAAAGGTAGTTGTTGCCCTCCTCGTCTATGTGGAGTTCGAACCCATTCTCGTATGTTTCCAACTCTCCTTCCTCCACATCCTCCTCTTCCTCCTCTTCCACCCCATGGTCCTCTTCTTCTCCATCTCCGTCGACCCACTTAGCCTCATTTCGAGAGTCGCTCCACCAGTAATCTTTCCCTGTCGACTCATCCGTGACAATTTTCCAATCGTCAATAGAATCGTCGGTCTGATTCACATCCTCTTCCTTGTCGTCATCCGCACTATCGTAGATGTGCAACTCGTCTGTTTGGGCAAGTTCGCCGTCGAGGTCGAAGTGGTCCTCGCTCAGATCGTCAAAATCAAGAACGGGTTTTCCTAACGAGCTCGAACGGCGCTCAGGATTGTTGCCGATCTTGTCAGTTGTCGTGATTTCAGCGTATGCAGCAACCTCTTCTCCAACTTCCTCCTCTTCATCATCCTCCTCCTCCTCCTCAACATCCTCGTGATCAGTAGGAGTATTGACTGACTCGTCAGCCCACTTGCTCTCCTGTCTGGATTCGCTCCACCAGTAAGACTGGTTGCTGCTTTCATCATGAATCAACGTCCAGTCATTGGGAAGTCCGTCTTGTGCGTCAGGTGGTTCCAGTTCATTCTCAGCCCCGGGAACGTCTGCCCCTGTTTCAGGTTGAGGTTCAGGTTTAGGTTGAGGTTCAGGCTCGGGTTCAGGCTCAGGTTCAGCCTCCGCTTGGACCTGAACTTCTTCGAAAACGCCTGTCACATCCTCAACATTGTACACATCCAAATTGGCTTGCTCCTCTAAAACCCCATAGTCCCTAGCAGCCACAGCTGCAGCCGCAGCATCAAGGTGGTCTTCGATATTGACGCTGTCCAAAGTTTTCCGACCAGTCGACTGTGACTCTATACCGAAATCGAAATCATCGTCCTCAAAAGCACCCGTAGTTACTGGCTGCCCAGAGGCCACACCTGGGATTCCTACGATTTCATTCTCGTCAACTTTCTCTGCTTCCGCCAAAACCGTTGCTGTTGATTCCACCTTTGGGGTTTCATCGAATATCACAGGAGCCTCTACCTCTAACTCAAGTCCTGCACTTCTGAACCTTACTCCCTCCCTAACTCCTTCGCTTGCTTCTTTTTCCTTGGTGTCTTTCTTTGCCTCCTTTGGAATGGTTTCGTATTGCTGCTGCGGCATATTCCCCTCCGCATCGATCACGATATCCTGGATCTTGCCAATCTTCTCCTGCGCAGCCTCTCCAAGCACTTCAACAACCACCCTAATGTTTTCCTTGATCTCCTTGTACTCTTCGCTCATTTTGGTCAACAGGTCCTTTCTCTCGCTTCCCCCAGTTTCCACGATATCCAACAATTTCTCCTTGTATATTCCAAGTTCTTCCAAGCTGATGCCCCCAGCCCCAGACCCACCGGAGTGCCTGGAAAACTCATGCATAAGAGGCTCCATACTGTGGTCAAAAGCTTCCCTCAGCGTGTAATTCACAATGTCGACGACCTCGTTTACTTCAAGAACTGTACTTCCCTCAACGAAGGTATCATCCGTAGTTTCTCTCGCTGTGACTAAAAGCGCTTCGCGATCGACCTCCATCCCCTCGGAAGGTACCTCCTTGAGATGGGAAGCAAGCTGGTCGAACGTGACTTCGGCCTTCCCTGAAAATAGCTCATGCACAACCTTAGGGCAGGTCTCTGTATCGGAATCAACAAGCACCCCTCCGCCATCAGTTTCAGCATCCTCATAATGAAGTACGCAAAGAGGCTTCATGGCGTTATAATCGTTCCTAAGACCGTCCAAGAACTCGCCAAATGCCACCCTCCCGCACTCCATTAGCCAATCCTTGGAAGAGAACATTCTAGTTTCCTCGTCCGCATCCTCGTTGTTGGAGGCGTCCAAGTCTAAAGAATTCCCAGCGACCCTGTGGGCGCGGATATTGATATTCACGTGTTCGTACTTGATGATCTCTCGAAGAGAAAGAGAAGACGCGTCGTCAAGCCTCACGCCGCAGGACAAATTAATGTTGAACTGCATGCTCGCATGCATTTGCTTGGCAATCTCGTTGGCTTCCTGGCAGTACCTCAGCGCTTCTACAAGGCGCTCCTCGAACATTCGTCTGAAGACAGGGCGTCTCCAAGTCGTGATGACAAGGTGAGCAAGCCTCACCATTCTCTGGTGAGCAGTTTCAGGGCGGCCCAGAACAACCTGGCGGACAGCGGTCTGATAGGAAACCTCCTCGTACGCCATGACAGCCTCGTCGTTCCCACCCGCCTTGTCGTCTCCACCGTCATCACTGCCCTCTTCTTTAACCCTTGAGATTTTGGGAACCCTAAGCTGGTAAATGTGTGTGCAAACTCCGAGCACGAGAATGTCATTGTTCTGGAGTTTCGTCCCCTCGGCCCCGACCTTGACGCCGTTCACGTAAACGTTTGCTTGCGGCTCGCCGCACTTTACGAAAAGTTCCCCTCCTTCCCTGTTGGTGATGAGGCAGTGTGACTTTTTCATTCCAAGCCCTTCCAGCTGCACGTCTTGGACGACGTCGGAATCTTTCCTGCCGATATTCATCGTAGTTTCTTCGGAAATAATAAGCTTGAGGGTCCCAGACAGCATAGGGTCCTGGTTGAGGTTGGACAAGTGAGGGAACTTCTTCAAGCCTTCCTCTCCCGTCGATCCACCTCCGGTCATGGCGAGGATCAACTGACGTCGAGCCTTCAAGCGGTCAGTCTGTTGCTTCCTCTGTTCCTTACTCATGCTCTTCTGCATCATCATGGCCTCGACCTCCATGACAGCGGCCCCTCCATCCCCCACCCCTCCTGTGGCAACTTCATTCTTCAGCCTCTCAACCTCCTCCCTAAGCTGCTTGATGAGCTTGGCAGTCGGATCTTCGTTAATAACGGCCTTGGTTGCGATCTTCTTGGCGCTCTGTGCGTACCTCAGCGTTGACATGGACTCGCTGTAGTTCACCCCTGCGGGGCTGACAGCGCAGAGCATCGTGGTCTCCGCATTTCCCGCAAGACTGTTCTTGAGCAGCATGGTCAGCACAGAGTTACGGAAAGGAACTTTCTTGAGATCCATGGCTCCACCCTTATTGGCAGCATCGGCAAGCCCGCGGATGCACTGTCCAAGGGCGGACAGAGACTTGTTGATTTGGGCCCCCTCCTTCAGCCTAGTTCCCGTAGCCCCAGTGCTACCCGCACGCTCGGATCCCGCCAAATCAACAAGAACAACTCTCGACTGCTTCTCTGACGTCGAGTTTGTACTTGGGTCTTTGAACTCTTGGGTGATGACAATTTCGAATATGCTATGAGACCTACTTGAGGACGCATTCATGTTTGTTGCACCGATTGTCCGTGCAGCCGTGCCTTCGTCCATCAGCACCTCAACATCGTCGTAGCAGTCCACAGCGCAGTAGCTCAGGCCCTCAACAAAGACCCCAGTTATAGGGTGCTCTCTGACCTTCAAATTGGTACCGTCGGGGTTGAGAAGGTCCTGCACGCGTTCATTGTAGATCTCAAGGAAACTGCACTCGACTGTCAGCTCCGTGTTCTCTATGGGGTGGTTGTGGATGAAGTAGAAGAGTTTGTTGCAGAACAGGGGAATGATACCCGGCTGCTCGTGACTACCGGTGATACTCCAACTCTTTCCAGCTCCCGTCTGCCCGTATGCGAACAGGCAAGCGTTGTAACCCTCCCACGCTTGCCTAAGCACGTCGATTCCAAGTTCAGCGAAGACTGTTTTCTGATCTGCGTACTGCGGGCGTGCAGGGTCAAACGTATCAAAGATATAGTCGAAAGTAAAAGTAGAAGTCTCCTTGCTCGTTGGCTCCACGAGAACGATACTTTTGCCGCTCATTTGAACGCAAAGTTCTGCCCCCATGTCCTTCTCCCTCTGATTGAAAGGCCTAACTCTCACTGCCACAGCAACAGTGTTGCCCGATTCATTGCGGGGTTCGTTGATCTTCGCCCAGAGTTTTTCGTCGGCGTCGTTGACCTTAATCGACGTCTTTACGCCTGTTGTCGAGGAATGCGAGGGCCTCACGGGGCCAGACTTCACGCGGGTTGGATTTGCCTTCTGGGGAGTACTTGGTGTCTTCACCTGCCTCTTGGAAGCAGGCTTGTGGTGCCCTGCTCCTGGTTCCGGTGCCGAATCTGAGGTCGAACCAGCATTTTTGTCGTCGTGTCCCTTTCCTTCTTCCTTCACCTCTGCGATGAGCGAAGCGACGAGCAAAAGGTTGTTAGTTATGTGGAAAGGCAGTATAATACTTCTGCTGTGGCTCCACTCCAGCCTTCCGTCCTTCGCTCCTCGTCCAATCTCACCTTCTCGCACTTCATTCGCATTCTCTGTATCTGCACCATCAACGCTTCCATTCAAGTCGGCTCCCGTATTTGGGTCGTCCCCCCCAAGCATACTCAGCCCTCCAACTAGCCCAAGGCTCGAGTCGAGGAAGGAGCTGCTGGGAACCAAGTGAACTCCAGGACTGGCAAGATGGCTGCGCCTTCTCCTTTCTGTGTAGATATCAACATCCTCGGTGAAGGTACGCTTTTTGAATTCGGCGCCGCTTGAGGACGAAATGTTTCGATGGTTGTGACTAGACGCGTTCGTCTCGGCCGCAATGTGAGAGAAGAACTCCATAATTTCTCCCTCACTCACTGGCCTGACTGCCGCCAAATCCCTCGTTAGTAAGTTCAATCTGACAGTTTGGTCGAGAAGTGCCATGTAGTTTTCCTTCAGCATTTTCTCTCTCACCTCAGCCTTTTTGAGCTTCTCTTTCAATGTGATGCAAGTTTCGGTGGTGCTCTCAAGCTGCACCGAAGTGCTGCAACGAAAAATGGGTGAAGCGAGGCGAGGAGTGGTAAGTAAGGAGACGTAAGCGTTAGGGGTATGCTTCTCGGACTATTGCAAGCAGCTCGCTCCTCGCTTCATCTCACCTCTCTGCTCTAACCCTTTGATTAGTGGCCTCTTCCTTGAGGCTGCGCTCCTTTTGGTCATATTCCAGCCTTATGTTTTCTAGCGCACCAATTTTTTCCAGAACCTCCTTCCTCTCCCCCTCGAGCTTCTGTACTTGTCCCAACCTTGAATTCAGATCGTGAAACAAAGTGATCCTGAACCAGTGGCGAATGCTGCCGCGCAAAAGCTTGTTCTTGGTGTCAACCAAGAGGTGAAACGTGACCCAGGCTCCGACTGCAACCGACTCGTCAACGCTTTGCATCATGCTGTGAGGACGATGAGCCTTGGGGATGATGGGTCCTTCATTGTTGTGAAGGGTTGATCGCCTACGGAAGCTAGATAAGGTGTCCACCTGGGACATCTGGGAGGGCCTTTGAAACACAGGACTCCGAGAAGAGGCTCTTCTTTCCCAGTGAGTTGATGACTGGGACATTTTCCTCATATTCGCTGCCACGTTGTTGGCTGGGCCGCTCAAACTGGTTGAAGGTTTCCGGCGATGTGTTGTGTGGTTGAAGGAAACATTGACTGGGGATATGCTCCGTTTGCGGTTTTGAGACATTTTAAGACAGGCCGTAATTAAACAGCTGTATCAATATAGTTTACAGATGGGGGACAGTTCACACCTGAGTTTGTTGGAAGTGGATTTTGGATTGACCATATTCCATCGTATAAAAGTTCTTGGAATATATTTCATTGATAGAAGATTGAGAAGAGTCGCTGGCGGTAAAAAAACGTTGCCTCACATACCAGTTATTCAAGGGTGACTCCTACCGCCACGAGAACCAAGGCTCCATGCTTCCAGGGTTAGGAGACGGCACGTTTAAGGAACTCAAGAAGAGCCGCAAGAAGCTCGGAAAGACTTGGGGCAAGGTAAAGAGAGCGACTGGTATAAAGAAGTCTGGCAGTAGGAGTCATGGTGCCGGGGGGGGGAGCCAAGGGTGGGGTGGGGACCCTCTTGGCTTGAGACAA
>JGI24540J26637_10000941_pt1 | contig 12672 bp, 2 predicted proteins | sample NorSeaMetagenome_FD_26637 | JGI IMG/M metagenome (IMG submission 26637)
TCCCNCCCCCCCCCCCCTCCTTAGCCTCGATGCGTTCGAGCGGGAGTACCAGTGCTACAAGCACATAACTAAGATAGACTTCTTCACCAAGTATCATGTCTGGAAGGGCTTCACCCAGTGGAAGAAGACTGTATCGTCGAAACGCATCGAAAGGGCAAAACTCGTGCTGCAGGACTCGCTTTTCATACTAAATGAGGACCTCAGGGTCAGTCTGATTAAGCTGAGGAGGTGAGGTGTTGGAAGGCTGGAGCGAAGCGACGAAACAAGGCGCATCTCTTTTGAGCTCGTCGCTCCGCTTTTCGCAAATACCACCTACCCACATACCTGACACCCTACTGCTCACCGCAGGCTGTGCTACGAACTCTCACTGCTCAGGTTGCACCAGATCGACCCAGGGACAACCCTCGATATGGAGGCCTTCGTGGAACAGCAGGTCCGACAAAAGAAGAAACTCCAGACCGTCCTCGACTCCTTCGCAGCCAAGATGATAGAGATCGTAAGGAACACCTGCGACACGTCCCTAGCCAACTTCCTCGCGTCGTGTGGGTTCGACCGCTCCACGTCCATGGACGACGCCGGTGTCGTCACTCAGATATCCTTCACTGAAAGGGCCGCCATGAGAACGTTTTGCAGGAAACTAGCGAAGTTTATAAGACTGGCCGACTTCTTCACCTGCAACTCCTTCATCCTCATCGCCATACACTCAACCAAGGACCTCCTGGACCACATGATAAGGGGACAAGATCTCGTAGACGAGAATATCATATTGGAGTTCGAAGCACTGTTGTCAGAATCGGAGGTCGCGGAGAAGAAGGAAGAAGCGGCGGAAATCGAGATCGCACTCAAGTCAAATGTTGTCAAGAAGTCCCTTCCGCTGTTCGAGATCGAGCTCATATTGGCACCTGACGCCACGGGTTCACTCGAGTTCAGCCCCAACGAACTCCTGCTTAAGACGAGACTGGAGAACATGCTGTTCGACTCCCTAAACGTTGTGAGCAAGCCAACGAGACTGCTGACGCACGAACAATTTGAGCCATACGTCGAGGCGAGCACAGACGAAAGCGGCCCAGTCGGCGACATTATTGAGCTAGACAACATGCTCATGGAGGACGAAGGGTTCCAGGACATGTTGGAGGAAATCAATGAGATCACCGAAAACGCCTTCGACAGGGCCAACACGTACTGCGATAGCTTTGACGAAAGCGTTGAAATGTACGATGGGAACGAAGAGTTCTTGAATAACACGACGGTTGAGCACTTTATGAGCTCTACCACCGACAACCTGAGGGAGCTCCTGGAGACCTTCCACCAGCAGAACACCAAGTTCTGCAGGATCAAGACGTCGGAGAACCTCGGGATGCTCTCAATAAACACAACGGCCCTCAACGACAATATATCGACGTCCCCCTCGAACTGCCTCAACCTTATTCAAAGGCTGCTCCCCCAGATGTACGCTTCCAAGAACGAGACGCTGCTAGCGACTTTGACTCACGCAGACAAAAGGATCAACATGGTCCCCGATACCGTCCAGGAGTTCACCGAACTTTCCGTCTTCTTCTTCCAGTTGGAGGAAGACCTCCCGCAGTTCGAGGATGACTACCACTTCCTCAAGGACCTGTACGACCTCATGATAGAGTATAAGATAATTCTGGATGACGAAGTCAGGACGAGAGCTACGATGCTCAGCAAGACGTTCACGAGGCTCAAGGATTCCTCCACCGACGTTGAAGACACGTACGACGAGAACAAGCAGAAGTTCACCAAGGCCCTCCTCAAGCAGGTGCAGGTGTGGCAGCCAAAAATGCAGACCACCATCACGGACATCAAGAGCCCAGTAACTGAAAATATCGATGCCGACATTTCTGAAGTCATCGAGTACCTGAAGGACGTCGAAGCTACAATGACGGTGCTGCAGAGGGATGCTGGGGCTTACAGCGACCAGCAGGGCATCCTCAAGGTCTCACTCATTGACCTGGAGGAGATGGAGGAGGCTCGTAGGACCCTCGAGACCAAGCTCAAGCTGTGGAACGGCATCGCGGAATGGAACCTCAACGTGCCATACTGGGATGACCTTCCCTTCACGACCCTTGACATTGTAAAGGTGTCGGAGGAGATCCACCAGTTCTGGGTCTTGGTTGTTATGTGCGACAAGGCACTAGAGGAGTCTGCCGTGGCATCGAACTTCGTGGACCAAATCCAAGACTACAGGATGACTATGCCTGTCGTTTCAAACCTTCGCAACCCCTCCCTCAAGGAGAGGCACTGGGAGCAGATCCGCTTGCTTCTCAAGAACGACATCTCCGAGAACTCTAAGTTGACCCTCGGGGACCTCATTACCGATAAGACGACCCAGCACGCCTCGGCCATCGCTACCGTCACGACAAAGGCAGAGAACGAGGAAATCTTGTCCAAGATGCTCAAGAAGATTGTTCAAGTTTGGGACTACGAGGAATTCGAGGTCATAACGTACAGGGACCGTCGCGACTACTACATTTTGGCCGAGATCGACGAGATTACTCTCCTCCTTGACGACTCCATTGTCTCCATCAATACCATTCTCGGCAGCCAGTACGTTGGCGCAATCCGTGACAGCGTCGAGGAGTGGAAGACCAAGCTGCTCATGCTCCAAAGCTCCCTCGAGATCTGGATGACGTGCCAGAAGTCTTGGATGCACCTCGAGACCATCTTTGCTGCCCCCGATATTCAAAAACAGCTACCGGAGGAGGCCAAGAGCTTCAAGAATGTGGACAGCCAGTGGAAGGACGTGATGAAGCGCACTTATGCGGACCCTAACTGCATCAGAAACGGCACAATTAAGGGCCTCGATGACATGTTTGACCAGAATAATGCTGTGCTGGACAAGGTCCAAAAAGGTCTTGACGAGTATCTGGAGGTCAAGAGGCAGGCCTTCCCAAGATTCTATTTCCTGGCCGACGAAGAGTTGCTCAAGCTCCTAGCGAAGGCAAGGGAACCAATGGCCGTCCAGCCTCACCTCAGAAAGCTCTTCGACGGCTTGTACACCCTTGACTTTGGGGAGCAGGCTACGGGGACTACCATTCACGCCATGTACTCCCAGGACAGGGAGAGAATATCCATGGGTACGAACCTCAAAGCTCGCGGCAACCTCGAGGACTGGCTAGGCAATCTCGTGGAGCACATGAAGAAGGTAATACACAGGCTCACAAAGGTCGCCCTCAATGACATCCAAACTGTTGGCGCTGGCAGCGTCGACGGCAGGACCAGGGCTGATTGGACCCTTCAACACCCGGCCCAATGCATCACCACCGTGGCACAGCTGATTTGGGCTCACGAGACGGAGGGGGCCATTAAGGGAGGTCCGTCGGCAATGGCGAGGTGGTACAACATCAACATGGCCCAGCTCGAGGAACTCACCGAGGTGATTCGTTCGGAGCTGAGTCCCGTGGAGAGAAAGATTGCTGTAGCGCTCGTAACGGCCGACGTTCATGCAAGGGACATTGTAGACACTCTCATCCAGCAAAAGGTAACTGTCAAGTCAAGCTTCGTTTGGCAGGCTCAGCTTCGGTACTACTGGGAGGAACCGGAGGCAAGAGGAGGCTCCAACAATGACGGCGACGAAAGTGTTTTCGTCAAGCAGAGTAACAGCATAATCAAGTATGGCTTTGAGTACCTGGGTCCCACGACCCGTCTTGTCATAACCCCTCTTACAGACAGGTGCTGGATGACAATCACGGGAGCTTACAACCTCAAACTCGGAGCAGGCCCGGCAGGACCTGCCGGAACAGGAAAAACCGAGTCCAGTAAGGACTTGGCGAAGGCCTTAGCCATTTACTGCGTGGTCTTCAATTGCTCGGAGCAGATCGACACCTTCATGATGGGAAGGGTCTTCTCCGGCCTGGCCCAATGCGGGGCGTGGACTTGCCTCGACGAGTTCAACAGGATCGGAATCGAAGTCCTCTCCGTGATTGCACAACAGATTACGATTCTCAGGCAGGGAAGGATCACCTTGGAATCCCTTCCCAATTCTCCTTCAACTCTCGAGGTCAACTTCGAGGGCCGAGACATTCACCTCCGCGATCACCACGTCATAATCACGATGAATCCCACCTACGCTGGGCGCACTGAGTTGCCTGACAACCTCAAGACTCACTTCCGCCCTTGCAATATGATGATCCCTGATTATTCTCTCATCTCCGAGATTATAATGTACGCCGAGGGCTTTGGCCACTCAACCGTCCTATCAAAGAAGCTAACCAAACTGTATAAGATGGCCGGAGAGATGCTTTCGCAGCAGCCCCACTACGACTTTGGAATGCGTGCTGTCAAGTCGGTCCTCATTATGGCCGGAAATCTCAAGCGAGAGGACCCTGACGCCCATGAGGACGAGCTTCTCATCAGTGCTATGAATAGGGCCAACGTCCCCAAGCTCCTCGAAGTCGACCAGCCCCTTTACCAAGCTCTTGTTGCTGACATCTTCCCTTCCACCACCCTCACTCATGCGCGCGAGGATGATGTCGCCCACTGCATAAGGAAGGTCCTCATCGAAAGCAGCCTTCAATTTACCTCAATACTCGCCGAAAAGGCCGTGCAGCTTAATGAGACGCTGGGGGTTCGTTTTGGAGTTGCCCTCGTTGGAGAGGCTGGCAGTGGAAAGACAACCCTCCACAGGATGCTTGCCAAAACACTCACACACCTTTATCACGATTACTTGGGCACTGATAAATACAACGAAGGCCAGGGCCCTCAACCAGTAGTGAGCCACGTTATCAACCCCAAGTCTATTTCAGTTGGGGAGCTTTACGGTTCCTTCAACTTGGTCACTCAGGAGTGGAAGGATGGTATTGCGGCCTACCTTATCAGGCAGGCCGCGAATCCCGCCGAGGAGGAGCAGCACACCTTCAGGTGGACCGTCTTTGACGGCCCGATCGATCCTCGATGGGTTGAGAATCTTAACACTGTCCTCGACGATAACATGCTCCTTTGCCTGGCGTCAGGAGAGAGAATAAAACTTAGACACGAGATGAAGATGCTCTTTGAAGTCTGCGATCTGAATGCGGCGTCTCCCGCCACCGTCTCTCGTATGGGAGTTGTTTACGTTCCACCGCACACAGTCGGTATCAGCGCGCTTTACCTCACATGGTGCTCTCACATCATGAAGATGAGATGGCCCTTTATGGAGAATGAGGTAGAGAGGATGAGGAGTAGGTTCCACAATCTTTCGCTTCCCGTCGCCGAGTTCCTAAGGGACAGGTGCGAGGAACCAATCCCCACGAACGACATTGGTGCTATGAACACGCAGTGCAAGATATTGGAGTCACTCATCACTGCGTACTTTGACCCCATCTTCAAGTTCAGAAGGGGCGAGGATAAGCACAGGCTGGCCTTGCTTGACCAGTTCTTCTTCCACTCCCTCGTTTGGGGTTGGGGAAGCGCCCTTGAGGGGGACTTTGCAGAGAGCTTCAATATCTTCGTGAGGGACCTTCTCAGCGAGCTCAACATGGACAACGCCATTAACATTCCTCCCTTTGGATCGGTGTTCGATTACTTCCTTGACGTCAACACAAAGATTGGAGAGGACAAAACGACCGAGGCTGTGATGACAGCTACCGGGCACAACGAAAATCAGGCCGAGCCGTTTTCGGTGTTCCCCAAGTTCGTCGAGAAGCCAAAGGAGCAGGAAGAGGAGGAGAACGAGCTCCTCAACCCTCTTATCGGAGGAGTGAAGAAAGAAGATCCCAATCCACTTTACGTCTGGAGAGAATGGAAAAGCACCATGTCAGAGTACGTTGAGGGCGAGGGAGGAAAATTCTTTGAAATCATCGTTCCAACCGTGGACATCATCACCTACGGTAGCCTCTTCAAGGTGTTATCTAGCCTTTCCCATCCAATTTTCATGACGGGAGAAAGTGGCTGTGGAAAGAGTGTCCTGATTGACCAGATGATGAAGCTCATGGCGCAACCCCCCTCCCAAGGAGGGATAGACGCAATTCCTCTCACGATGCACTTCTCTTCCCACACATCGAGCACGTATGTTCAGCATAGCTTTGAGAAAAAAATGGAGAAGAAGAGGAAGAATCTTTACGGAGCCCCAAAGGGGAAGTCTGTGATCGCCTTCGTGGACGACGTCAACATGCCCGCACCGGACAAGCATATGTCGCAGCCTCCTATCGAACTTCTCAGGCAGGTGCTCGACCAGAATGGTTTTTACGAAAGGGAGAAGTTGTTCTGGATTGAGGTGGAAGACTGCCTTCACTGCGCGGCTTCGGCACCGCCCGGCGGCGGTAGGCACACTCTTCCAAGCAGGTTCTTGAGGCACTACGCAATCGCGTGCTTGCCCACCCCCAACGCTAACACAATGAGGGGCATCTTGCAGGGCCTCCTTGAGGGCTTCATGGGCAGGTTCAATGACAGCATTATGGTGCTCAGTAGAAACATGATCAGTGCCACGCTTGACTTGTACACTCGTATAACGACCACCCTTTTGCCTACACCGTCCAGGAGCCACTACCTTTTCAACCTGAGGGACATAAGTAAGGTGTTCCAGGGAGTCAGGATGGGCGACGAGCGAAGTGTGGGGAGCCCAGAGATTATGGGAAGGCTGTGGCTGCACGAACTAACTAGGGTATTCCACGATCGTCTCATTAACGAGAGTGACCGAGAGTGGTACTACAACGTTGCCTGTGAGCTCATCATCAAGCACTTTAGGTTTAGGGCAGAAGGTTGGAGTCAGGAGGAGTTGTTTCCAGCTGCAGGCGGAGACGACGACGATTTTGCCGTCGACGGCAAAAAACCGAAGTCAAAGTCGGGGGAAGCTGTCAAGAAGACCAAGAAGAAGCAGCCACGCCCTTTGATGTGGGTGGACTTTCTTCGCCCCGGGCTTCCTGTCGAGGAGAGAGTGTACGCGGAGAGCAAAAATATGAAGACCCTTATGAGCTCTCTTGACGACTTCCAGACTGAGTACAACTTGAGCAACACCACACAGATGAATTTGGTGTTTTTCACCGATGCCGTGAGACACTTGACTCGAATTTGCCGCGTACTTAGGCAACGCAGAGGCAGCGTGATGCTCATTGGCGTTGGAGGTAGCGGAAGAAGTAGCCTCTGCCGCCTTGCAGCTCATATTGTGGGCTGCGGATTAGAAACGCCCGAAATGGTGAGCAATTACAACCTCAATAATTTCAGAGACGACCTGAAGCGCTGCATTTTGACTACCGGTATAGGAGGCAAGAGCACCGTCTTCATGCTGAGCGACACTCAGGTCACCGATGAGCGGTACCTCGAGGACATTAACAGCATCTTGGGTTGTGGGGAAATCCCAAGCCTCTTCGACGATGAGGAGGACGCCGATATCATCATAAAGATGAGGGCGGTGGCAGTGGAGCTCGGGACACAGGAGACTCCTGATGCCTGCAAGGCCCTCTTTGTCGACAGGGTAAGAGACCACCTTCACATTGCGCTTTGCATGTCACCTGTTGGTCCTGAGCTTAGGGAGAGAGTTAGGCACTTCCCGAGTCTCATCAGTAACACGACGATTGACTGGTTTGAGGTCTGGCCGTCCAGCGCCCTGCTTAGCGTCAGCAAGAGGTTCATCAGCTCGATCGAGCTTGAGCCCTACAAGGACGCAAAGAAAGACAAGGATGGAGAGATTCTGAGGAAGGCTCTCTGTGACTGGTGCGTCAAGGTGCACACGAGCGTTCAGGAGGCGGCAGACAAAATGATTAAGAGTTTCAAGAGGAAAGTCTACGCAACACCAAAGAGCTACGTCGACATGGTCACACAGTACCTTACGATGCTCAAGGCCAACAGGGAAGCCCTCGAGAAACGACTCAAGAGTATGGTTGACGGAATCGCCAAGCTCGAGGAGACGAACGAAACAGTTCACAGGCTGGACAAGGAGCTCACCTTGATGCGACCCGACCTTGAGAAGAAGGCCAAGGGTGCTGCGGAATTGCTAAAGTATGTCGAAGCGGAGCAGAGTAAGGCAACTGCGGTGCAGCTTAAGGTATCACAGGACGAAGCAAACGTGACCAAGAGACAGGCTGAAGTGTCTGCGTTGCAAATGGACGCCAAGAGGGATCTCGCTAAGGCCATGCCGGCGTACCAGAACGCCGTAAAGGCCCTCGAGAGTTTGGAGAAGAAGGATATCATCGAGATTCGAGGTTTCGTTCAGCCTCCCCTCATCGTCCAGACCGTGATGGAGGCAGTCTGCATTTTGTTGGGGGAGCAGCCAACTTGGGACAGCGCGAGGAAGATCCTGAACCGTCCTACTTACATGGACGACCTCGCCAACTTCGACAAGGACAACATCTCCGCCTCTACGCTTAGGAAGATATCCAAGTACATTGAGGATCCCTCCATGGCCCCAGAGTCCGTCAAGAGAGTGAGTGTCGCCGCTGGGGGGATGTGCATGTGGGTTCATGCCATGGACGTGTACAGCAGGATCGCCGGAGAGGTTGCGCCAAAGCAGGCGAGGCTGGAGAAAATGAACGAGGAGCTGGAGCAGGCCAACACTGAGCTGAAGGAGAAACAGAACGAACTCACCGAGGTTATGGCTGAGGTGAGTAGCTTGCAGAAGAAGTGCGATGAGACCCTTAACGAGAAAAACAGGTTGACCATCGAGGTGGAAAGGTGCAGCCAGAGGCTCGCGAGGGCCGAGAAGCTCAAGGTCAGCCTTGAGGGTGAAAGAGTGAGATGGATTGAGACCGTCAAGACCATTAAGGTTCAACTGAACACGCTGGTCGGCGACGTCTTTTTGGGGGCAGCGAGCGTGAGCTATCTCGGGCCATTTGTCGAAGAGTACAGGACTGGTCTCGTCAACTTTTGGAGGGAGGATATGGTGGAGAAGAACATCAACCACTCCCCAGATTACTCTCTTATAACGGCGCTGGGCGACCCCGCTGTCGTCAGGGATTGGAGGATCTCTGGTCTTCCCAAGGACGACTTCAGCGCCGAAAACGGCATTATTGCAACTCAGGGAATCAGGTGGCCTCTCATGATAGACCCCGAGGAGCAAGCGGGAGCTTGGGTCAAGGGCTACTACGGCAAGGAGGAGAAAGACCTTGTCGTCGTGAGTGCAAAGAGCGAGAGGCTGATGGCCATTGTGTCAAAGTGCGTCAAGGGGGGGAAGGCCTTGCTCATAGAGGACATTCCGTCCTCTCCTCCTCCCCTTCTTGACGCGTTGCTGTACAAGAGGTGGTTCAACCAGGGCGGGAAGAAGGTCATCGTCCTTGGTGACCAGACCATCATCTTCCACGAAAACTTTAGACTTTTCATGTCAACGAGGGCAAGGAACCCAAAGTTTGGCCCCGACGTTTTCATCAGAACTACAGTCCTCAACTTTACAGTCACCGAGTCGGGGCTTCAGTCCCAGCTCCTAGCCGGTGTCCTGTCCATCTTGTCACCCTCTACCGAGTCCAAGTACAACAACCTCATTGTCTCTATCAGCAAGGACAAGAAGGAACTTCAGAGCATCGAAGATGGGATTTTGAGGGAGCTTGAGATGAGCAAGGGGCATTTGTTGGACAACGAAGCCCTCATAAACACTCTCAGCGACTCCAAGACTTTGGCTGCCATGGTCCTTGAAAGGGTTGCAGAGAACGAGATCACTGAAGTTGAGATCAACAAGAAGAGGGAGGAGTACAGGCAGCTCGCCGTCAGAGGAAGTAGAATCTACTTTTTGCTCAGTGGTCTGATGAGCGTGGATCCAATGTACTCTTACAGCTTGGCCTACTTTGAAGAATTATTCCTGAACTGCATCAGAGGGGAAGTGTTGGAAGAGGCTAGCAACGATATGAACATGAACTTGAAGGCAACTCTGCGGAAGCTCGCGGAACGTACTACCGAGGTTGTCCACAGGAACGTGTCGAGAGGACTCTTCGACAGGCACAGGCTGCTCTTTTCTTTCCTCACGTCTGTGGAGGTGATCAAGGCAGAGGAAGGGGGGGATGCTGTCAGTCAGCTTGAATGGTCTTTATTGCTTGGAACAGGAGGTGGTGCAAAGGGGAAGGTTGATTCCTACCTGGAGAAGTACCCCAACCCTGACACCAACGTGATCCCTCCTGACACATTTGAGACTCTCTGCTTGCTTGCCAAGAGTTTGCCCTGCTTCGAGGGAATCCTCGATGATATGGAAAGGGACTGGGGCATCTGGAAGTACTGGATACTTTCCCAGAACGTTCACGTAAAGAAGCTGCCTGGGAAGTGGGAGGAGAAGATGAACGACTTCCAGAGGTTGATTCTCGTGAGGACTCTTTGCCCTGAATTCGGCCAGATCGCCGTGAGGATGTTCGTCGAAAAGAACCTTGGCGACCACTACATTGGACTGCAGAATGTTGATTCGATGGAGCACTTGTTGATGGACATGGCGGCCACTACCCCGGCTCTCTTCATCCTCTCCCAGGGAACTGACCCCTACAATAACTGGGCCAGCCTTGTGAAGAAGAAGGACATGGAAGGGAGGGCAGGCAGCATATCGCTTGGGCAAGGCCAAGGGCACAGGGCGGTTGCGATGATTGAAGGGGGCAAAAGGACCGGCAATTGGGTCTTGCTCCAGAACGTCCACTTGGCGAGAGGTTGGATGGACGAGCTCGAGAGGCTCGTTTCCGGCATCCAGGAGGACAAGGAAGGCGTGAGCAAGGGGTTCAGACTCTTTCTCACAAGTCTGCCAGTGGACTACTTCCCAGTCCGCATTCTTCAGGCTTGCATCAAGGTGACGACAGAGAGTCCCCTGGGCGTCAGGGCGAACGTTGCCAGGAGCCTGGAAATGAATGTCGACTCGGAGATGTTCGACGAGGAGAATTTTGTTGGAGAAGGCAAGGGTTTCGTCTGGAGGAAGCTGCTCTACAGCCTCTGCGTCTTTCATGCCGTCGTGTGCGAGAGGAGGAAATTCGGACCTATTGGCTTTAACGCAACTTACGCGTTCAGCGACAGCGACCTGACCACGGCTAGCTTGACCCTAAGGAGGATGTTAGGGAGCATGTACGACGTTGGCGGCGAGGGGAAGACGCCCCTCGACAGTCTCAGCTTTGTCACTGGGCAGATTGTGTACGGGGGCAGGATCACTGACAACTGGGACAGGAGAACGCTGCAGAGCATAATGAGGTGCTTCTACAACGAAAGTGCCCTTGTCAACGGATACAGTTTCGTCGTTTCGGGCTCGCCGAAGGAGAAGAAGACGGCCTTGGCCCCTGACGGGGGTTTGGGGCACAAGGACGTAATGAAGTGGATCGAGACTAAGGTGGCAGTGAGCGACCCCCCGAGTCTCTTTGGAATGCACGGCAATGCCGACGTCAGCTGCAACTTACAGAGATCCAACTCATTATTCACGGACTTGAAAAGCATGGTCAGCACTGTTGAGGAGGTGGCAGAGGTTGAGAGAGAGGAGGGGACCGCAAGTGCTTCGACCAGGAGCGGAAGGGGCGACGAGGACATCAAACAGAAGCAGAAGAGGTTGAGGGCCAGAAGCAGGGGGGCGAGTATGGGAGGTTTGGACCCCGACAGCGTGGTTAGCGAGAGCACAGGGAAAATCCTTGAGGTGAGCAGCTTGCGTAGTGAGCTGCCTAATACTAGTATATTCGATAAAGCTGCGGGAAACGTAGCGACCCACAAAAAGAGTATATGCTTGCTCGCCGCCGATTCCTATTCTATTCGATAAAGCTAACCCCCTATTCCTCGCTTCCCTCCTCGCTTAAAACTCACCGCAGGAGCTCCCTGACAACTTGAACTGGAACAGGGCAAGCCAAAGGCATACCATGGACGGCGCGAGTGCGTCGAGCATCGTTCTGCATCAGGAGATAGAGAAGTTCAACATTTTGTTGAAATTCATTAAGAGCACTCTGAGCGACTTGATAAGGGCCATTCTCGGGGAGGTCGTAATGTCGCAGGGCCTGGAATTGATTTACCAGAGCATCTACTTGAGGAAGGTGCCTGCGAGCTGGCACGGGGTGGGCTTCAAGAGCGAGAAGGGTCTGGGAGCGTGGGTCGATGACCTAAGAAAGCGGGTGGAGTTCATGAAGTCGTGGATGGAGGTTGGAAGGACGAAGGTCTTTCAGCTTCCCGCGTTCTTCTTCCCCCAGGGTTTCCTTACAGGCGTGCTGCAGGACTACAGCAGGAAGCACATGGTTCCAATCAACCTTTTGGACTTTGCATTTGAGGTGCTTCTCGTTATGGAGCCCCAGGATGTCAAGGACTATGTCGAGGACGGGGTGCTAATCAGCGGACTCTGGATGCAGGGTTGCAGCTGGGATTTCAAGAAGAAGAAGAAGAAAGGAGAGGGAGAGGACGAGGACAACGAGGAGGAGAGCAGGGATGTCATTGTGGACAGGTGAGAAGAAGCGATGACTGGAGCGATGGCTGGAGCGAAGCGACAGCAAAAGCATTACATCGCCTTCCTACATAACTAACTAACAACCTTCCGCTCGTCGCTTCACTCATCACAGTGCTCCGGGAAAAATCTCCACTCCTTGCCCAATCCTGCACTTCCTCCCCGACGAGGATCACGAGGTGGAGTCCGACGTGTACGTTTGCCCCTGCTACAAGACTGCGAAGAGGTCTGGTTTGCTAGGAACGAGCGGGATTTCCACGAATTTTATCGTGAGCATCGAGCTCCCGAGCGACAAGGGAATGGACTTTTGGATTTTGAGAGGCGCCGCCCTGCTTTGTGAGGTGGACGAGTAAGAAGGTTGAGATTGGGTT
>JGI24540J26637_10000946_pt1 | contig 12657 bp, 1 predicted proteins | sample NorSeaMetagenome_FD_26637 | JGI IMG/M metagenome (IMG submission 26637)
GCCAAGACCTCGGGCGCGCTCCACCCCTCTTGAGCGGGCGCTAAAAGTGTCGTTAAAAAAACTAAAACCACGAACCCTACCACGAAGTCCAGCCCGCGAACCCCAGACTCATCAATCTAGTTACGGGGATTCGCTCTCCCCCTTTCACAACAGACTAGCTGTGGGAAGACAAAAAGATCACCAGAAATTAGCCGCCCCTGGAACGTAGAGATCTAGCGGCAAATGGCACGCGTCCAAGCATAACTTCACGGTGCTTCACAAACGAAGGGCTAGGTAAACTCTTAGTCAAGGCATCCGCGACCATCTTGTCGGTGCGGAGAGGAATAAGCTGCATGACACCCGCAAGCACGAGTTCCCGCACGAAGTATCGACGGATGTCGATATGGCGGGAATACTTCCGCCGGACGGGATTCTCAGACATCGCGATACATGCAAGATTGTCCTCATAAACGCGAGTCGCTGCCGCCTGAGGTACATTGAAATCTGAGAGCATTTCGCGGAGATAGAGCACATCTTGCCCACATTGGCTCGCAGCCATATACTCCGCCTCAGAAGTGGACAGGGCCACACTATCCTGCCGTCGACTCTTCCAAGAGATGGCGCCACCGTTTAGCATTAGTACATAACCCGTGTGCGAGCGACGGGTTTCGGTATCACCCGCCCAATCCGCATCAACCCAACCCCAAAGAACGTTGGCGTCGGAATTAGATCTGGTATAGACGATGCTCTTGTCATACGTACCCCGCAAATAGCGAAGCACATGTAAAGCTGCCTCCATGTGTGGCGCACCTGGGTACTGCACAAACTTACTGAGCTCCGAATAAGCCCACGCGAGATCCGGTCGTGTCATATTCACCAAGTAGCCAAGACTTCCCACTATGCCCCTGAACTTGCGATGGAACCTCGGATCGGGAGATTTATCACAATCCTCCGCAGACAAACGGTTATTCGGAGGGAAAGGAGTTAGGCAAGGAATGGTATCGTCCCAATGATCAAATGTGCGTAAAACGTCCTGCGAGTAGCTGGCCTGCGATAGAGTGGTAGTGCCAGAGGATTTATCACGATCAATCTGACAACCCAAATAATGTTTGATTTCACCTTCATAGGTGCCCTCAAAAGTGTCTAAAAGCCGAATTCGAAATTCGTCGAGCACCGATCTATTTGCACAGCAGATAATAAAATCATCAATGTGTGCCCCAAGAATGACACGGTGCCCATCCTTCACGCAGGTCCACATGGATCCCTCGAAACCGACGGTCGAACAACCTTCACTTTTGAGAAAAGCGCTCATCGTTTTGAACCATGCTCTCGCTGCAGAAGGCATGCCATAAAGGGGACGTCGCAATCGATATACGTATGCGGGATCTTCATCATACCCAGGTGGAGGAGAAATATAGACATTTCCATTGTGCCCGTCTCCAGGCAGTAGCTCCCCCTGAACAAATGCCTGAGAAATATCGACGTGGTCCATATGCATGTCGAAAGCTGTAGCCAACGATAAGATTGTGCGAAACCCACTAGCGTGAGGCACAGGACTGAAAGCATCCTCATAGTCGCCTACGCCATTAATATCTTTCCGAAACATGTGCTGTCCTTGCACGACCAATCTCACCTTGCACTTGTCGAAATCTCCCCCTTTTCGCTTAATCTTGTAGTGGAAACGGCTCGAAAAGACCTTGTCTGCAGGCAATAGAGAAGCACGGCGTACTCGCTCAAAAACACCCCGGCGCCACAAGCCGCTCATTTCCAGATCCTCACTCTTGATCCATTCTGTGCGAAGCGGACTACGCATAGCCTGACCACGGTGTTTTGGATCAGGTGCGTCCCGAGTATATCCTGCAGGTGGGTGAGAGATGTCGGATGGTTCAAGCACGACATCGTCGACAAGGGCACCGGCACAAAATCGGGTACCACCCTGCATGCTGTCGAAAGCCGCCAAGAGAGCTCTGGTTTGAGTAGAAGCTTGGGCCGGAGGAGCGCTCCACGAGAGTAAACCCGAAGAACGAACACCGAGATCAGCAAGCGTCGATGCGTTGGGCCGCGTGTGAGACAAAGCGGTCAAAATACTGAAATCTGCACCCTTGCCGGCTCCAGATTTAGGTTCGAGACTGCGGGGATACAACTGAATTTCACGGCCGAGAAGGGAAGGGGGCGAAACGAATCTGACCCACAGGCAAGCCTTCTTCTTCGACAGCGTCTGTACGCGCGTGCCAACAACGACCATGTCTCCATTCGGAGCGGGCAAATTGCCTGGCGCGTACGTATCAGGTAAGGGAATAGCCACCTGATGTTTGAGCAGGGCACGGGCGACAGAAATTTCGGAGCATTGAGAAAGGGGCACATCCAAAGGAATGTCAGCGTCGATAAGAGGACGAGGCTTGGGAGCAGAAATGGTGGGATCGGGACGCGTCAACGGCGACGCACGTGTCGGCAATGTGGAATCTATTGCTGGAGATGCTGTAGCAGCTGCCGATGCACGAGTTACTGCCTTTTCCTGCTCAACAGTGTGCTCCTCAAGAGCAAGTTCCTGTGCAATTAGGTCGTCATCGTATGCGTCTTCAGATCGCATCTGCTGCAGCTCACGAGCGAATTGATCGGACCGACGCGTGAGGCATTGAGGATGTCGAAAAGGGTAGTCTTCCGGAAAAGCCTGGAAGTCTTGTACCAGCATCCGAGATTTGGTGGCGAAAACGTAGATATAAATACAAGGCGTTTTAGTGTCACTCTGCAGGTATACACCTTCGACGAAGCGATCGCCGAAAGAGCCATTCTTCACCAAACGATGTTCACGAGGCAGACGGGCCAGAATACGGCATCCAAAAGGGATCGCCACTGTCGCCAAAGTGCCCGAAAAGGCGGGTTGCATACGATCATGCGCGGTAGAGAATACACCCTCCGGACCTTCAGTTGCCCAAAGAAAGTTCTTCTTGATAGTAAAATCGACTGTAGCATCATCCCAAAAACGGGTGGGAGCGCCGCAAGTAAGTAGTGAGATGCGACTATGCTGTTTCACGCACCCTATAGCCGCCTCAACTCGAGCTTGCATCGTGTGATTGTAAGCGACAACCACTTGCAAAATAATCCCATGCTCGATACAGTAGTTCTCCATTTCAGGCGTAGCGAATTCCTTTGCGCCATCCACGCGTAAGTAGCGAGGCTTCTTACCCGTAGTGGCGATATAGGCCTTTAACAGTTCGAGCGGGTTCTTGCGATTCTTTGCCGGAAAAGCAGCAAAATATTCCGTGCCCTTGTCAACTATCAATAAGAAGTATCGATTGAGATCTGGCAAACGCCCTAGACTACACGCATCTGCCCAATCCATTCGCAAATCTGTGCCAGGGGGCGAATATGGTGAAGGTGACGTCAGCGCAGAATCTCCCCGAATGCCCTGGTTAAGTTGCCGACGAAGAGCTTTTAGCTCTGTAATCTTTTGTGCAATCTGCTCTGACACGACCGATCGTGCACAATCAGCGTCATCATCTCCCCTTGTAATGTCTGAAAGTTCCTGCTCATCTGCCATTGACAAAGGGTAAAGAGCTGAAGAAAATGGTGCTGTCCGCTCAAAAATGCGGGCGAGACTCTCCGTAATCGTGGTTCCTGGCAACTCTGCGTCGGTGATCGTGCTGATTCCGAGGTCGCCGTCTGCAGTACGACGTTTGGTCTTGTAATGTCGGCGTCCAATGTTGGCGTAGCAATGCTCGCATGTGTGTGCAAGAATATATCGTTTCAGATGTTTAACCTTCTGGCCTTTGGCCTCCATGTTGAGCAAGGTTTGACGATTGTTGCAATGTCCGTGACTTTCGTGTGCGATCCTGGCTTCGCGCTGTCGCCGACACATGAGCTCGAATTTCTGCTGGTCCTTTTCACTGCGTCGAGAGCCTAATTGCTCCAAATCATCATGTAACTGAGCAGCGTCTTCAATGTCATCCGTAAGAGGAAAGAACGAATTCGAAGTCAAGAGGTCGTCACAGAGACGCTGTTTGTTCTGAGGTGGTAGCGGCAATCTCCAAGTGAAACGCGCATATTCCATAACAATTACCTCGTCGTTGGGTGTTCGGATCGTACCTCCATACCTGGGGAAAGAAGGATACCCATCCGCCTGCGCATGTTTGGGCAGGCGAAAACGCACGTCGAAATCTGCTTCCATTAACCTTCCAACAGGCACCAAGGAATCAGACAGATCCGGTGAATGAACAGAAACATCAGGAATTACCAGGACAATAGCATTACCGGCAGCTGTAACTGTTTCTGCACCCATCAATATACCTTTCATCTGACGCGCATCTCCCAGCGCAGGCTGCATGGTCAATGTCTCGTCCGTAATCTTAACGATATCGTCCACGTTTGCAGTAGCGCCGCGCTGGGCGCCTGTATCCATGACGGCTCCAAATCGTGTTTGTGGTCCGGCAGGTCGAGCTATCTTGAAACGAGATTGGTACAAATGAACGACAGAATCATCGTGACATGCGGATCTAAGAGATGGGCGCGACGTCGTAGTGACGAGTGGAGAGGATGCAGGAATCGTACAAATGGCTTGAGGCGAATGAAGAAGGCGCGATTGATGTACGCTCGATGAGGAAACCGCCTTGACAGACCATGGGATTTCGACGCGCCATGACAGCGAAGCAGGGATATGCAAGTTGGGAGGAGATTGAGGCAGAGAGTACTTTGCAACATTTACTGCCCCAACACCCCCACGAGCAACACCCTCCTCCGTGTCCTCGAAGTCATCGGCCTCTTCCACCTTCTTGCTCAGCTGACGAAGCTTGTTAGCCTTCTCCTTCTCCTCAATCATGCGCTTAGCCTTTGGATCTATCTTGGGACAGGAAAGGCTTCCTGCAACATGGTCGCTGGCTCCGCAGGAGAAACACACGCGGGACGGCGACGCTGGCGGCGACGGAGAACGATCAGGTGGACCCCGCCGGCGGTTTCGACGATTGAGACGATCTCGACGTCCATCGCCTTGGGCTCCTTGTTTCTGTTCCAGCGCACGCAAACGAGCGTCGACATCTCCAGTGTCGTGTTGGGGCGAGGGATCACCACGCTTTCCTCCTCCTCCTCCAGCTTTTGGGCGAGGGACAGTGGGTTGCAATCCGCGGCTTTCGAGAGTTGTGCGCAATGAAGTCGCAAACTTCTCGAAACGAACCATAGTCAAAGGAGTTGGGTCGGTCTCGCCATCGGCAATGATTTGGTCCGCAACGATGGTGTACACGTCCTTGTACTCTCGCGGCACCGTTGGAGCAACGGCAATCGTGGCAACAAAATTTGCGGCAGTCTGCGCTTCAAGGTGGTCGAACACTGCCTCGACGTCGGCAAACTGGTGGCCTCGCAACACTTCGAACCCAGGCTTGCTCTTCTCGCGATGGTCTGACAAGGATCCATAGATGTCGGGTGGCTCGAATAGAGCGGTCAAGTTGGAATTCACAGCCGAAGTCTGCTGCACAATTTTGAGGAAACAGTCCGTTAAGAGTTTCACCGAGCTCAACGTGACTACGTTTTCAGCCATTGCATCTGTGATCTGGTAGAATTGGCGCACGCTGTCCTCAACGTATCGCTTGTCCTTGAGGTGACGAAGCGAATCATGTTTTTCAATCGATTGCAAAAGTTGTTGAACCAAGTAAGTATTGGCCTGCTGAAGCCAAAGCTTTCTGGTCGCGGTTCGTTGGGCGGCCATGCCTGCCGCAGCTCCATTGATTTTGGCCATGGCGTACTTCGTGGCAAAAGTAGCTCCTAGCATCGTAAAATGGTTTACGAGTCCATCATCGGCGTTTGCGTTACCTGAGGTAGTCCAGTCGATCATCATTGCATCGGTAGGTGGAACATAGGGTCCAGCTGCTGCTGCTGCGGCGGCACGATGCTCCCGACATCTCTCGTAGAGCCGGATACCGATGAGAAACAAGGATTGGATCACATCCTGGTCTGCCTTGGTATCTGCTTGAGTGAGGCCACTCAATACCACGAAGATGGATTGTCGACTGTCACGCTCAGAGATCGTAGCAGATCCCGGCACACACTTGAAGGCGATCTTCTTTTGGGCCATATGCCCGACGCTTTCCACGCAGCGTGGCGAGGATGATCTCCCCGCCCCCCGGCTGCTGCTGCCGCTGCTGAAGATACAGCGGGATTATTTGCGAAGTCGTGCACAGTGGTGAGCGCAGTCGCTCATAACCAGCGATTTCCCTTAGCGGGATGGTGCAGGGCAGCAGTCAAGCAACGGGGCCATGCTGCGATACGCGTGGCGACATGTCGTTTAATCACCGGGCCAAGACCTCGGGCGCGCTCCACCCCTCTTGAGCGGGCGCTAAAAGTGTCGTTAAAAAAACTAAAACCACGAACCCTACCACGAAGTCCAGCCCGCGAACCCCAGACTCATCAATCTAGTTACGGGGATTCGCTCTCCCCCTTTCACAACAGACTAGCTGTGGGAAGACAAAAAGATCACCAGAAATTAGCCGCCCCTGGAACGTAGAGATCTAGCGGCAAATGGCACGCGTCCAAGCATAACTTCACGGTGCTTCACAAACGAAGGGCTAGGTAAACTCTTAGTCAAGGCATCCGCGACCATCTTGTCGGTGCGGAGAGGAATAAGCTGCATGACACCCGCAAGCACGAGTTCCCGCACGAAGTATCGACGGATGTCGATATGGCGGGAATACTTCCGCCGGACGGGATTCTCAGACATCGCGATACATGCAAGATTGTCCTCATAAACGCGAGTCGCTGCCGCCTGAGGTACATTGAAATCTGAGAGCATTTCGCGGAGATAGAGCACATCTTGCCCACATTGGCTCGCAGCCATATACTCCGCCTCAGAAGTGGACAGGGCCACACTATCCTGCCGTCGACTCTTCCAAGAGATGGCGCCACCGTTTAGCATTAGTACATAACCCGTGTGCGAGCGACGGGTTTCGGTATCACCCGCCCAATCCGCATCAACCCAACCCCAAAGAACGTTGGCGTCGGAATTAGATCTGGTATAGACGATGCTCTTGTCATACGTACCCCGCAAATAGCGAAGCACATGTAAAGCTGCCTCCATGTGTGGCGCACCTGGGTACTGCACAAACTTACTGAGCTCCGAATAAGCCCACGCGAGATCCGGTCGTGTCATATTCACCAAGTAGCCAAGACTTCCCACTATGCCCCTGAACTTGCGATGGAACCTCGGATCGGGAGATTTATCACAATCCTCCGCAGACAAACGGTTATTCGGAGGGAAAGGAGTTAGGCAAGGAATGGTATCGTCCCAATGATCAAATGTGCGTAAAACGTCCTGCGAGTAGCTGGCCTGCGATAGAGTGGTAGTGCCAGAGGATTTATCACGATCAATCTGACAACCCAAATAATGTTTGATTTCACCTTCATAGGTGCCCTCAAAAGTGTCTAAAAGCCGAATTCGAAATTCGTCGAGCACCGATCTATTTGCACAGCAGATAATAAAATCATCAATGTGTGCCCCAAGAATGACACGGTGCCCATCCTTCACGCAGGTCCACATGGATCCCTCGAAACCGACGGTCGAACAACCTTCACTTTTGAGAAAAGCGCTCATCGTTTTGAACCATGCTCTCGCTGCAGAAGGCATGCCATAAAGGGGACGTCGCAATCGATATACGTATGCGGGATCTTCATCATACCCAGGTGGAGGAGAAATATAGACATTTCCATTGTGCCCGTCTCCAGGCAGTAGCTCCCCCTGAACAAATGCCTGAGAAATATCGACGTGGTCCATATGCATGTCGAAAGCTGTAGCCAACGATAAGATTGTGCGAAACCCACTAGCGTGAGGCACAGGACTGAAAGCATCCTCATAGTCGCCTACGCCATTAATATCTTTCCGAAACATGTGCTGTCCTTGCACGACCAATCTCACCTTGCACTTGTCGAAATCTCCCCCTTTTCGCTTAATCTTGTAGTGGAAACGGCTCGAAAAGACCTTGTCTGCAGGCAATAGAGAAGCACGGCGTACTCGCTCAAAAACACCCCGGCGCCACAAGCCGCTCATTTCCAGATCCTCACTCTTGATCCATTCTGTGCGAAGCGGACTACGCATAGCCTGACCACGGTGTTTTGGATCAGGTGCGTCCCGAGTATATCCTGCAGGTGGGTGAGAGATGTCGGATGGTTCAAGCACGACATCGTCGACAAGGGCACCGGCACAAAATCGGGTACCACCCTGCATGCTGTCGAAAGCCGCCAAGAGAGCTCTGGTTTGAGTAGAAGCTTGGGCCGGAGGAGCGCTCCACGAGAGTAAACCCGAAGAACGAACACCGAGATCAGCAAGCGTCGATGCGTTGGGCCGCGTGTGAGACAAAGCGGTCAAAATACTGAAATCTGCACCCTTGCCGGCTCCAGATTTAGGTTCGAGACTGCGGGGATACAACTGAATTTCACGGCCGAGAAGGGAAGGGGGCGAAACGAATCTGACCCACAGGCAAGCCTTCTTCTTCGACAGCGTCTGTACGCGCGTGCCAACAACGACCATGTCTCCATTCGGAGCGGGCAAATTGCCTGGCGCGTACGTATCAGGTAAGGGAATAGCCACCTGATGTTTGAGCAGGGCACGGGCGACAGAAATTTCGGAGCATTGAGAAAGGGGCACATCCAAAGGAATGTCAGCGTCGATAAGAGGACGAGGCTTGGGAGCAGAAATGGTGGGATCGGGACGCGTCAACGGCGACGCACGTGTCGGCAATGTGGAATCTATTGCTGGAGATGCTGTAGCAGCTGCCGATGCACGAGTTACTGCCTTTTCCTGCTCAACAGTGTGCTCCTCAAGAGCAAGTTCCTGTGCAATTAGGTCGTCATCGTATGCGTCTTCAGATCGCATCTGCTGCAGCTCACGAGCGAATTGATCGGACCGACGCGTGAGGCATTGAGGATGTCGAAAAGGGTAGTCTTCCGGAAAAGCCTGGAAGTCTTGTACCAGCATCCGAGATTTGGTGGCGAAAACGTAGATATAAATACAAGGCGTTTTAGTGTCACTCTGCAGGTATACACCTTCGACGAAGCGATCGCCGAAAGAGCCATTCTTCACCAAACGATGTTCACGAGGCAGACGGGCCAGAATACGGCATCCAAAAGGGATCGCCACTGTCGCCAAAGTGCCCGAAAAGGCGGGTTGCATACGATCATGCGCGGTAGAGAATACACCCTCCGGACCTTCAGTTGCCCAAAGAAAGTTCTTCTTGATAGTAAAATCGACTGTAGCATCATCCCAAAAACGGGTGGGAGCGCCGCAAGTAAGTAGTGAGATGCGACTATGCTGTTTCACGCACCCTATAGCCGCCTCAACTCGAGCTTGCATCGTGTGATTGTAAGCGACAACCACTTGCAAAATAATCCCATGCTCGATACAGTAGTTCTCCATTTCAGGCGTAGCGAATTCCTTTGCGCCATCCACGCGTAAGTAGCGAGGCTTCTTACCCGTAGTGGCGATATAGGCCTTTAACAGTTCGAGCGGGTTCTTGCGATTCTTTGCCGGAAAAGCAGCAAAATATTCCGTGCCCTTGTCAACTATCAATAAGAAGTATCGATTGAGATCTGGCAAACGCCCTAGACTACACGCATCTGCCCAATCCATTCGCAAATCTGTGCCAGGGGGCGAATATGGTGAAGGTGACGTCAGCGCAGAATCTCCCCGAATGCCCTGGTTAAGTTGCCGACGAAGAGCTTTTAGCTCTGTAATCTTTTGTGCAATCTGCTCTGACACGACCGATCGTGCACAATCAGCGTCATCATCTCCCCTTGTAATGTCTGAAAGTTCCTGCTCATCTGCCATTGACAAAGGGTAAAGAGCTGAAGAAAATGGTGCTGTCCGCTCAAAAATGCGGGCGAGACTCTCCGTAATCGTGGTTCCTGGCAACTCTGCGTCGGTGATCGTGCTGATTCCGAGGTCGCCGTCTGCAGTACGACGTTTGGTCTTGTAATGTCGGCGTCCAATGTTGGCGTAGCAATGCTCGCATGTGTGTGCAAGAATATATCGTTTCAGATGTTTAACCTTCTGGCCTTTGGCCTCCATGTTGAGCAAGGTTTGACGATTGTTGCAATGTCCGTGACTTTCGTGTGCGATCCTGGCTTCGCGCTGTCGCCGACACATGAGCTCGAATTTCTGCTGGTCCTTTTCACTGCGTCGAGAGCCTAATTGCTCCAAATCATCATGTAACTGAGCAGCGTCTTCAATGTCATCCGTAAGAGGAAAGAACGAATTCGAAGTCAAGAGGTCGTCACAGAGACGCTGTTTGTTCTGAGGTGGTAGCGGCAATCTCCAAGTGAAACGCGCATATTCCATAACAATTACCTCGTCGTTGGGTGTTCGGATCGTACCTCCATACCTGGGGAAAGAAGGATACCCATCCGCCTGCGCATGTTTGGGCAGGCGAAAACGCACGTCGAAATCTGCTTCCATTAACCTTCCAACAGGCACCAAGGAATCAGACAGATCCGGTGAATGAACAGAAACATCAGGAATTACCAGGACAATAGCATTACCGGCAGCTGTAACTGTTTCTGCACCCATCAATATACCTTTCATCTGACGCGCATCTCCCAGCGCAGGCTGCATGGTCAATGTCTCGTCCGTAATCTTAACGATATCGTCCACGTTTGCAGTAGCGCCGCGCTGGGCGCCTGTATCCATGACGGCTCCAAATCGTGTTTGTGGTCCGGCAGGTCGAGCTATCTTGAAACGAGATTGGTACAAATGAACGACAGAATCATCGTGACATGCGGATCTAAGAGATGGGCGCGACGTCGTAGTGACGAGTGGAGAGGATGCAGGAATCGTACAAATGGCTTGAGGCGAATGAAGAAGGCGCGATTGATGTACGCTCGATGAGGAAACCGCCTTGACAGACCATGGGATTTCGACGCGCCATGACAGCGAAGCAGGGATATGCAAGTTGGGAGGAGATTGAGGCAGAGAGTACTTTGCAACATTTACTGCCCCAACACCCCCACGAGCAACACCCTCCTCCGTGTCCTCGAAGTCATCGGCCTCTTCCACCTTCTTGCTCAGCTGACGAAGCTTGTTAGCCTTCTCCTTCTCCTCAATCATGCGCTTAGCCTTTGGATCTATCTTGGGACAGGAAAGGCTTCCTGCAACATGGTCGCTGGCTCCGCAGGAGAAACACACGCGGGACGGCGACGCTGGCGGCGACGGAGAACGATCAGGTGGACCCCGCCGGCGGTTTNGACGATTGAGACGATCTCGACGTCCATCGCCTTGGGCTCCTTGTTTCTGTTCCAGCGCACGCAAACGAGCGTCGACATCTCCAGTGTCGTGTTGGGGCGAGGGATCACCACGCTTTCCTCCTCCTCCTCCAGCTTTTGGGCGAGGGACAGTGGGTTGCAATCCGCGGCTTTCGAGAGTTGTGCGCAATGAAGTCGCAAACTTCTCGAAACGAACCATAGTCAAAGGAGTTGGGTCGGTCTCGCCATCGGCAATGATTTGGTCCGCAACGATGGTGTACACGTCCTTGTACTCTCGCGGCACCGTTGGAGCAACGGCAATCGTGGCAACAAAATTTGCGGCAGTCTGCGCTTCAAGGTGGTCGAACACTGCCTCGACGTCGGCAAACTGGTGGCCTCGCAACACTTCGAACCCAGGCTTGCTCTTCTCGCGATGGTCTGACAAGGATCCATAGATGTCGGGTGGCTCGAATAGAGCGGTCAAGTTGGAATTCACAGCCGAAGTCTGCTGCACAATTTTGAGGAAACAGTCCGTTAAGAGTTTCACCGAGCTCAACGTGACTACGTTTTCAGCCATTGCATCTGTGATCTGGTAGAATTGGCGCACGCTGTCCTCAACGTATCGCTTGTCCTTGAGGTGACGAAGCGAATCATGTTTTTCAATCGATTGCAAAAGTTGTTGAACCAAGTAAGTATTGGCCTGCTGAAGCCAAAGCTTTCTGGTCGCGGTTCGTTGGGCGGCCATGCCTGCCGCAGCTCCATTGATTTTGGCCATGGCGTACTTCGTGGCAAAAGTAGCTCCTAGCATCGTAAAATGGTTTACGAGTCCATCATCGGCGTTTGCGTTACCTGAGGTAGTCCAGTCGATCATCATTGCATCGGTAGGTGGAACATAGGGTCCAGCTGCTGCTGCTGCGGCGGCACGATGCTCCCGACATCTCTCGTAGAGCCGGATACCGATGAGAAACAAGGATTGGATCACATCCTGGTCTGCCTTGGTATCTGCTTGAGTGAGGCCACTCAATACCACGAAGATGGATTGTCGACTGTCACGCTCAGAGATCGTAGCAGATCCCGGCACACACTTGAAGGCGATCTTCTTTTGGGCCATATGCCCGACGCTTTCCACGCAGCGTGGCGAGGATGATCTCCCCGCCCCCCGGCTGCTGCTGCCGCTGCTGAAGATACAGCGGGATTATTTGCGAAGTCGTGCACAGTGGTGAGCGCAGTCGCTCATAACCAGCGATTTCCCTTAGCGGGATGGTGCAGGGCAGCAGTCAAGCAACGGGGCCATGCTGCGATACGCGTGGCGACATGTCGTTTAATCACCGNGCCAAGACCTCGGGCGCGCTCCACCCCTCTTGAGCGGGCGCTAAAAGTGTCGTTAAAAAAACTAAAACCACGAACCCTACCACGAAGTCCAGCCCGCGAACCCCAGACTCATCAATCTAGTTACGGGGATTCGCT
>JGI24540J26637_10000950_pt1 | contig 12619 bp, 9 predicted proteins | sample NorSeaMetagenome_FD_26637 | JGI IMG/M metagenome (IMG submission 26637)
CTTGGGAATCTAACACAAACAGGCCCATTTAAATTATGAGAAGCATTAAGCGCCTTGTACATTTCAATAGAGGAGCTAGGAGCCATAATAACTATATTTGGAATACATCTTAAAAAACTTATATCAAAGATTCCTGCATGAGTTGCTCCATCTGCACCAACAAGTCCAGCTCTATCAATTGCAAAAATAACATTTAGATTTTGAAGGGCAATATCATGAATTAACTGATCATATCCTCGTTGAAGAAATGTTGAGTAAATAGCTACCACAGGTTTTAATCCTTTTGTCGCCATTCCTCCAGCAAGAGTAACTGCATGCTGCTCAGCAATTGCAACATCAATGAAGCGCTCAGGAAACTTATTCGAGAAATTAACCATACCAGATCCTTCAGACATGGCAGGTGTAATCCCAATAAGTCTTTCATCATTTCCTGCAGTATTACAAAGCCATTCACCAAAAACACTGCTATAACTTGGAAAATTATTAGTTGAACTTGATGGTGGAGAAATACCATGAAATTTTAAAGGATTATCTTCAGCAGCTTTAACGCCATGCCCTTTTTTTGTAATAATATGAAGTATTCGAGGTTTTTCAAGATTTTTTAGATTTTGAAGAGTCTTAATTAATATTGAAATATCATGACCATCAATTGGTCCAAAATAGTCAATACCCAATTCCTCAAATAATGTTCCTGGCAAAAACATGCCTTTTAAATGCTCTTCTGATCGCTTTGCAAATTTTTGGACATTTGGGAGTCTTTCCAAAAATTTCAGAGATTTAGACTTCATAGTTGAATAAATTTTTCCAGAAATTAGTCTGGTTAAGTATTTACTTAAGGCACCAACATTCTTTGAGATAGACATATCGTTATCATTAAGAATTATTAGAAGATTAGCATCAGTATCGCCTGCATGATTAAGGGCTTCAAAAGACATACCACCTGTCAACGCACCATCACCAATAACTGCTATAGAAGTGTCTAAATTTTGTTTAAGTTGGTTTGCAATTGCAATTCCAAGAGCTGCACTTATAGAGGTTGAGGAATGACCAGCACCAAATGCATCATGCTCACTTTCACTTCTTTTGGTAAACCCTGACAAGCCATCTTTTTGACGTAATGTGGACATTAAGTCTTTCCTGCCTGTAAGAATTTTATGCGTATATGCTTGATGACCAACATCCCAAACAAAAGTATCATTTGGTGTGTCAAAAACATAATGCATGGCTAAGGTCAATTCGATTGTCCCAAGATTGGAGCTAAGATGACCTCCAGTCTTCTCAAGACTATCTACAAGAAATGATTTAATTTCGTCAGCAAGAATATTTAATTCTTCAATGCTAAGATCTTTTATATCAGTTGGTTTTTGAATATTTTCTAGCATTATTGAGTTAATTGATTAGCTTAATGATGTCGAGCAAAGGGGGACATTATACACTCCTCATAATTGAAAATACTTAAGCCAAAGAGTTGTATTTAAGCTTTTATGATTCTCTAAAAAAGACTTAAAACAATATTACTGGCTAGTAAAATTATTACATTATTTTTATTTTTAATTAATATGCTAACAGTTTGTGCTCTGTATAAATTTGCTAGACTTGATGATTTTGAAAAAATACAAGAACCTTTAAAGAGATTTATGCAGTCTCTTGATATCAAAGGGACGGTATTACTTGCAAGAGAAGGAATTAATGGAACAATATCTGGTGAAAAAGAAAGTATTAATAAGGTCCTTGATTATCTTCGATTAGATCAAAGACTTAATAATCTGGAGCATAAATATTCTTATAGTAAAAAAATACCATTTAAAAGACTCAAAGTTAAGTTAAAAAAAGAGATTGTTACCTTAGGGATTTCAAATATTGATCCTCTTTATTCATCTGGAACTTATGTTAAGCCATCAGATTGGAATGAACTCATAAATGATCCTGAAGTTGTTTTAATTGATACTCGTAATAATTATGAATATGAGATTGGAACTTTTAAAGGTGCTATTAATCCAAATACAGAAACTTTTCGAGAGTTTCCAAGTTATAGCAAAACTAATTTAGAAAAATATAGAAATAAAAAAATTGCAATGTTTTGTACGGGTGGAATCCGATGTGAAAAGTCCACGGCCTATTTAAAGTCAGAGGGATTTAAAAATGTTTATCATTTGCAGGGTGGTATTCTTAAATACCTAGAAGAGGTTCAAGAAGATAAGAGTTTATGGGAGGGTGAATGCTTTGTTTTTGATGACAGAGTTGCGGTTAAACATAATCTTGAGTTGGGTAAATACGACCAGTGCCATGCTTGTAGGTTTCCAATTACAGATGAGGATAAGGCTCATCCACACTTTGAAAAAGGGTCTTCATGCCCACGTTGTTATGGATCTAAAAATGCTTCTCAGATAAGTCGATATCGAGAAAGAGAAAAACAAGTCCAACTGGCAAAGACTCGAGGAGAAAGTCATATTGGTGATGAGGCTCATAAAATAATTTTAAATAAAATTAAAAAAAGGTAAATTAATGTATGAACGTAAAGACATTTCAAAGTTAAAAAAAGACATAATTCTTGATGTAAATTTATTAGATTACGATCTTAGTTTACATACTAGATGGGGATTATTTAGTCCAAGGGCAATTGATGATGGGACCATGCTTTTAATGAAGTATCTAAGTGTAAATGAAGATGATGTTTGCCTTGATTTAGGTTGTGGTTATGGTCCAATAGGGCTTGCTCTTGCAAAGCATTGTTCAAAAGGGCATGTTCATATGATTGATAAGGATTTTGTAGCAGTAGAACTTACTAATTTGAATGCAAAATTAAACAATCTTACTAACGTAAATGCCTATCTATCAGATGCCTTTAATAAAGTCCCTGATGATATAAAGTTTGATCAGATTATTTCAAATATTCCTGCAAAAGTTGGCCGTGAGCAACTCTCAATAGTTCTTTATGACGCTCTGGATTCGTTAAAACCTGGTGGTAAAATTACTATTGTTTCAATTAATGGCCTAAAAGATTTTATTAAGAGTAACTTTAAATCAGTATTTGGAAACTATAAAAAATTAAAGCAAGGGCAAAAGTATGTCGTTTCGCAAGCAATTAAACAATAATTGTTGAATGTATCATCACAGTGAGCTTGATACTATACTAAAATAGTAAGAAAGTTTATTTGGAGTATTAAATTGGACGTATTAGAAAAAATTCAAAAACAGGTTGATAGTGCTGCTATTGTGATTTATATGAAGGGAACCCCTCAGTTTCCTCAGTGCGGTTTTTCTGCTCGCGCTTCTCAAACCTTGGCTTCAACTGGTGTTGAGTTTGCTTTTGTCAATGTTTTTGAAGATCAAGAAGTATTTCAGAGCCTACCAGATTTTGCTGATTGGCCAACATTCCCACAAATTTATTTCAATTCTGAGTTAGTTGGTGGTGGTGATATTATTATTGAAATGGCAGAGCAAGATTCATTGAAAGCTGCTATGGAAGAAGCAGTTGAAAGTTATAATAAATAGACTATAAGTTTCTTAATTTATAACCATTTTTATTTAACCATTTCTTAGCTTTTTTATAATCTGGCATTATTGCTTCAACGGCATTCCAAAAATTTTCTGAATGATTTTTATGAACAGTATGAACGAGTTCATGAATTATTACGTAATCAATAACTATCATAGGTGCCATCACTAATAGGTAATTAAGATTTATATTATTTTTAGAAGAGCATGAGCCCCAAAGTGTTTTTTGGTTTTTAAAACGGACTTGATTAATTTTTAAATTATATTTATCTGAAAAATAATTAAGTCTTGGAATGGCTATCTCTTTGAACTTTATCTTATACCAAGACTTTAGAGATGCCTTAAACTTGTCTTGATTTTCAATAGAAGTAATAAATTCTGTGCCATTAAAATCAATTTTATTAGGATTTTCATAAACTTTAATTAATGGATAAATGTTGCCTAAAAAAAGATAATCACTATCACTATCGTTCATCTCATTAATACGAGATTGCATTAAGTTCTTATTTTTATTAATCCACTTAGATTTTTCAATAATAAATTCTTCAATTTTTATTTGATATTTGATTGGGTGCACGTACAATAAGTTCAGCATTCTCATTGATTGAAAGACTTAAAGTCCTTCTCTTGCTCTTAATTATTTTATGGGGCGTCATTTAAGTATGTAATTAAAATTTAATAAGCTATCAGCCAACCCATTTTCTGGCATTTTCAAACATCCTCATCCAGGGACTAAAAACACGTTCAGGATGAGGCATCATAAGGGTTACTCTTCCTGAATCATTACAAACACTGGCAACGGCATTTTCAGATCCATTTGGGTTATGTGGATAAATCTGGGAACTATCACCATGATAATCTACGTATTTAATAGCAATGTTTTTGTTATTTAGTTTGCTAGTAAACTGAGCTTTACCCTCTCCATGAGCTATTGCTATTGGCATAATGGAGTCTTCCATATCATGAAAAAAGAGAGAGTTTGTTTTTTGAATTTTAACACTCGTAAATCTAGCCTCAAATTGCTCAGAAGTGTTGCGCTCAAAAGTAGGCCAATTCTCAGATCCAGGTATTATTTCTTTGAGATTTGAAAGCATTTGACAACCATTACATACTCCTAAACTAAAGCTATCTTTCCTATTGAAAAATTCTCTAAACTCATCTTTTGCCTGATTATTAAATAAAATTGAGTTAGCCCAGCCTCTCCCAGCTCCTAAAACATCTCCATATGAAAAACCACCACAAGCAACCATCCCATGGAACTGAGAAAGTTTTATTTTTTTAGATAGAATTTCACTCATGTGAACGTCAATTGCATCAAAGCCAGCTTTTGAAAAAGCAGCCGCCATTTCTATATGTCCATTAATTCCCTGTTCCCGTAATATTGCAACCCTTGGCTTTTTTCCACTATTAATAAAGGGCGAACTAATAGACTCATTAATATCAAAGCTTGTTTGAACTTGAAGACCTTCAGAATTGATAAGTAATTGATTATTTTCTGATTCTGAGCATATAGGGTTATCTCTTAATTTTGATATTTCATATGAAGTTGAAGACCAATTATGATGAAGTATTTTTCGTTTTTCAGTAAAAATTAACTTATTGTTATGATAGATTTTAATTTCATCTGAGCTGTTGATTTTGGCAATAGGTTTAATATATGAATCCAGCCCATTTTGTTTAAATCTGTTAATGACTTCGCTTTGATTTTTTTTAGAAATCTGAATTACACAACCTAACTCCTCATTAAATAGTTCAGATATTGGGTTAGAAACATTGATTTCCAAACCACAATGAGATGCAAATGCCATTTCTAGTAAAGAAATCATTGCCCCTCCATCAGAGCGATCATGATAGGCGTTAATTAAACTCTCCTTATTAAGTTGGTTAATAAGTGAAAAGAAGTTAGCAAATAGTTTTGGATCATCAAGATCTGGGGTTAAATTACCAACATGATTAAATACTTGAGCTAAGCAGGACCCACCCATCCTATTTTTACCAAGTCCAAGATCTATTAAAAAGAGTTCTGATTCAATAGAAGTATCTAATAAAGGAGTAATTTGAATTCTTGCATCAGGAATTTTAGAGAATGCACTTATTATCAGTGAGAGTGGGGCAGTGACTGATTTCTCTTCATTTTCTTCATACCACCTACTTGTCATTGACATTGAATCTTTTCCAACGGGTATAGTTAATCCAAGATCAGGACAAAGCTCCATACCAATAGCTTTTACAGCTGCATATAATTTTGCGTCTTCTCCAGGAAAGCCACTTGCGCACATCCAATTAGCAGATAAGTTTATATGACTAATATCTTCAACATATACGCTCATCAGGTTAGTAAGAGATTCTCCAACACTCATTCTTGCAGCTGCTGCGGAATTAATCAGTGCCAAAGGTGTTCTCTCTCCAATTGACATTGCCTCTCCCTGGTAACCATTAAAGTCAGATAGTGATATTGCACAGTCTGCAACTGGAACTTGCCATGGCCCTATCATTTGATCTCTTGCAACTAAACCTGTTACCGATCTGTCAGCAATTGTAATTAAGAAATTCTTACTAGCAATAGTAGGTAATTTAAGAAGACGCTCTAAAGCTTCAGTAAAATCAATATTACTGGTGTTAAATTCTTTTTCGATATGTGGGACCGTTTTAACATTTTTCTGAGTTACTGGAGTTGAGCCAAAAAGTAATGACATAGCAAGATCAATTGGTTTATTATCAAAGTATGAATCGTTAAGAGTTAAATGCCGATTTTCAGTTGCATCACCTAATACAGAGAATGGTGCTCTCTCTTTTATACATATTTCCTTAAAGAGTTTAAGACTCTTGGATTTAATAGCAATAACATATCTTTCTTGAGATTCGTTACACCATATCTCCATTGGAGACATCTTTTTTTCATCATTTGGAATTTCTCTTAAATGAAGGTTTGCTCCTTTTTTTGAATCATTCACAAGTTCTGGGATACCATTAGAGAGTCCGCCAGCACCTATGTCATGGATTGAAACTATTGGATTATCACTACCTAGATTCGTGCACGTATTAATAACNTCTTGAGCGCGTCTTTGCATTTCAGGATTGGCACGCTGGACAGAGGCAAAATCAAGTGTTTCAGTTTGATCTCCACTACCAACACTAGANGCTGCACCTCCACCAAGGCCTATTAACATTGCTGGGCCACCTAATACAATAATTATGTCACCAGCAGAAATNGAGCCTTTCTCAACATGGTCTTCTCTTATAGTTCCTACTCCACCTGCAAGCATAATGGGTTTGTGATAACCTCTAACTTGATTATTTTGAGTTTTTTGTTCATAGGTTCTAAAGTAACCACATATATTTGGTCTTCCAAACTCATTATTAAATGCTGCTGCACCCTGAGGTGCATCTATCATAATATCCAGAGCTGAAGCAATATGTTTAGGCTTTCCATAATCTTTTTCCCAGACATTAAGAGAGTTAGGTATTTTTAAGTTGGATACTGAAAACCCACAAAGACCTGCTTTTGGTTTAGAACCCCTTCCTGTAGCTCCTTCATCTCGGATTTCACCACCAGATCCAGTTGCAGCTCCAGGAATTGGCGCAATAGCAGTAGGATGGTTATGAGTCTCAACTTTCATTAATACAGCCTTATTGAATTGAGTGGATTTATATAAACCATTTTTATCAGGTTCAAAGAAAGTTGATCTATATCCACTCATGACTGCAGAATTATCACTATAAACTGAAAGTAGATCGCTAGGATTTTGATGGTAAGTATTTTTGATCATTCCAAATAATGAAATCGCCTGTTCTTCCGAGTCAATTGTCCAGTCAGCATTGAAAATTTTATGTCGACAATGCTCAGAATTAGCTTGAGCAAACATCATTAACTCAATATCTTTTGGATTTCTATTTAATTTACTAAATTGCTTGTATAGATAGTCTATCTCAACATCACTTAATGCTAATCCAAGCTCACCATTAGACTCTTCAATAGCTGATTTACCTGAACTTAGAATATCAATATTAGAGAACTTTTTTGGCTCTTGTTCATTGAAAAGTGAATCAGCATTACTATGATTTTCAAGATGAGATTCAGTCATCTTATCTATGATAATATCTAGGATTTGTGGGAGTTCAAACTGTAAAATTTTTCTGTTGAAATGATAAATAACTCCACGCTCAATCCTTTTGATTCCTTTTAAGCCGCATAGATTTACTATATCAGTTGCTTTTGATGACCATGGGGATATAGTTCCCAGACGGGGGGTGACTATTATATTGTCATTATCAAAAGTACTAATTAGTTGAGGTGCGTAATTTAAAAGTTTATCAAGCTTAGATTGATCATTAGAAGTAAGTTTCTCATATAGATCAATGAAGTGGATAAATTCAGTAGCTAGTATTTCTAAATTTGGAGTCTTTAATTTAATACTCTGATTTAGAGAATTTACTTTAAAGCTTCGAAGCGCGTGTATCTTCGAATGAGTTGCAATCATAATTGTGACATTAATTCTTCAGAGATCTCCGCATTATGATAAACCTCTTGCGTATCGTCAAGATCTTCAAGTCTATCAATGAGCTTCATAAACTTTTCAGCATCCTCCAGATTAAGCTCAATTCTGCTTGAGGGCTCCATAGTTATTTGTGAATGGTCTGGAGTCAAATTAGCATCAATTAAAGCGTCTTTAATTGGAAAAAAATTCTCTGGAGTTGTAACCACATCAATTGAGCCATCATCGTTAATTAAAACATCTTCAGCACCTGATTCGATAGCAATATCCATAATTTGATCTTCATCACCAGAAGCAAAGCTTATGAAACCCTGCTTTGAAAACATATAAGAAACTGAACCATCTGTACCTAAATTTCCACCATGCTTGGAAAAGGCATGTCTTACATCTGAAACAGTCCTATTTTTATTATCTGTTAGGCAATCAACCATAATTGCAGTTCCACCTAAGCCATAACCTTCATAGCGAATCTCTTCATAATTTTCACCTTCCAAATCACCAGAGCCACGTTTGACAGCATTTTCAATTGTATCTCGCTTCATATTTGCAGCAAGGGCTTTATCAATTACAGCCCTTAATGAAGGGTTATTTTCAAGGACTCCACCACCCATTTTGGCAGCTATAACTATTTCTTTAATAAGTTTAGTGAATACTTTTCCACGCTTAGCATCTTGAGCGCCTTTTCTATGTTGAATATTGTGCCATTTACTGTGACCAGCCATATCTTCTTAATATATTTAAAATTATTTAGTAAACTCTAGTAACCGATGAATAGAATGTTGTGCTTTTTCTATAATGCTTCTATTTATATGTACTTCGTTTTTTCCTGTATTCAATGCCTCTAAACATTTTTCTAGACTATTCATTGCCATCCATTGGCAATGAGCGCATGATTGACAGGTTGCCCCCTCACCCATTGTAGGAGCCTCAATAAACTTTTTATTAGGAGCAATTTGCTTCATTTTATGAAAAATACCATTATCTGTTGCTACTATAAACATGTCTTCAGTTCTTGATGCAGCAGCATCTATTAATTGAGTAGTTGAGCCAACAACATCAGCAAGTGCAATAACTTCTTTAGGTGATTCAGGATGAACAAGAACACCCGCATTTGGATTTATTTTCATTAAACTTTTAAGACCTTCAGCTTTAAATTCCTCATGAACAATACAAGCCCCATCCCACATTAACATTTCTATGCCAGTTTGTGATTGAACATAATGTCCAAGATGTTTGTCAGGAGCCCAAAGAACTTTCCTGCCTTCACTATGTAATTTCTGAACTACTTTTAATGCACTACCTGAGGTTACTACCCAGTCTGCTCGAGCCTTAACCTCTGCAGAGGTATTTGCATAAACCACAACTACATGATCAGGATTTTGGTCACAAAAGGCAGAAAACTCATTTATTGGGCATGATAAATCTAGAGAGCAGTTAGCTTGATCATCTAAAACAAGAACTCTCTTTTCAGGAGATAAAATTTTAGCAGTTTCACCCATAAATTTAACACCTGCAACGACAATTGTATCAGCATCAGAGTTTTGCCCAAACCTTGCCATTTCAAGAGAGTCTGAAACTATTCCACCTGACTCTTCAGCTAGTTTTTGAAGATCTGAGCTGACATAATAATGAGCAACCAAGGTCGCATTATTATCCTTTAAGGCTTGCTTAATCGAATCTTCAATTGAAAGATCTATTTCTATGCTTTGCATTATTGATTTTTCGTTGGGAGAGTTACCTTTATGTTTAATTCTTTAAGTTGAGATTTAGAAACGCTAGACGGTGCATCTGTTAATAAACATGCAGCTGTTTGCGTTTTAGGAAAGGCAATGACATCACGAATAGATTCAGTTTTACTAATAGTCATAACCAACCTGTCTAATCCAAAAGCAATTCCTCCATGAGGAGGGCAGCCATAGTCAAGAGCATCAAGAAGGAATCCAAACTTTTCCCTGGCCTCTTCATCTCCAATTCCAAGCAGTTTTAAAACAGTTTTTTGCATATCACTTTGATGAATTCTAATAGAGCCACCACCAACCTCAGANCCATTAATAACTAAATCATATGCACGNGAGAGCGATTTTCCAGGATTATCTAATAGTGCTTCAGTNCTAACGCTAGGAGCTGTAAAAGGGTGATGAATAGCATTAAACGTTCCATCATCAGCTTCATCAAACATTGGGAAGTCAACTACCCAAATTGGCGCCCATTCTTGATTAAATAGATTTAAATCATTACCTAGCTTTTCTCTTAAACTTCCTAGTGCTTCATTTACAATTTTNGATTTATCAGCTCCAAAAAAGATAATATCACCAGTTTTAGCNCCAGTTAAATNAATAACTTTTTGAGTTACCTCATCTCCAAGAAATTTAATAATTGGTGAGGATGGGCCGTCATCATTTATTTTTATATAGGCTAAACCTTTTGCACCATAAATACTTACAAATTTTGTATAGTCATCAATTTGCTTTCTACTAATTGAAGCTCCACCTGGTACTTTAAGTGCTGCAACTCTTCCATTTTCACTATTTGCAGGTCCAGAAAAAACTTTGAATTCTACTTTTTGCATTATTTCGTTAACATCAACCATTTGCAAAGGAATCCTCATGTCTGGTCTATCAACTCCATATAGCTTAATTGCATCATGGTAAGTAATTGTTGGAAACTCATTAGGTAAATCTATATCACCTACATCTTTGAAGAGTCCTCTTATCATATTTTCCATAAGAGACGTTATTTCGTCTTCATTCATAAAAGATGTTTCGACATCAAGTTGAGTAAATTCAGGTTGACGATCAGCCCTTAAATCTTCATCTCTGAAGCACTTAACTATTTGGTAATATCNTTCAAAACCGGACATCATTAACAATTGTTTAAAAAGTTGAGGAGATTGAGGCAAAGCAAAAAAACTTCCTTCATGTGTTCTTGATGGAACAAGATAATCCCTTGCACCCTCTGGAGTAGCTTTTGTTAAAAAAGGAGTCTCAATATCTAAGAAGTCATTTTTATCCATAAAATCACGCATAAAGTGAGTTACTTTAGATCTGAGTCGAAGTCTTTTTTGCATTTCCTCCCTCCGAAGATCTAAATAACGATACTTAAGTCTAACTTCCTCAGAAGTTTCCATTGAGTCGAGTTGAAATGGAATTGGTTTTGATGCATTTAAGATCTCAATATGATTTGCTAAAACCTCGATTTCACCNGTTGAAATTTTGTTATTGATCATTTCATTATCTCGAGCTATGACTTTTCCAGTAATNTTAAGAACAAATTCATTTCTGATAGTTTCAGCTAGTTTGAAAGTATCAATAGTTTCAGGATTAATTACTACCTGAGCAAGTCCTTTTTTATCTCTTATATCTAAGAAAATAACACCACCATGATCCCTTCTTCTATTAACCCAGCCACAAAGAGTAACATCTTGGTCTAGATTTTTTTTGTTTAGTTCACCACAGAAATGTGTTCTCATTTATCTTCCTTTATACTCACTGTTTCAGGCGTGACAACACCTGCAGATATAATTAATTTAAAAGCATCCTCGACGCTCATATCAAGTTCTATTGCATCTTTGATAGGCATCATAACAAAAAAACCTGATGTTGGATTAGGTGTAGTAGGAACAAAAAGATTAATAATCTCTTCACCTATAATTTCCTGTGCTTGAGATTTATAATCCCCTGACTGAAGTCCAATGACCCAAATTCCTTTGCTTGGATATTGAATCAAAAATGCCTTTCTGAAGTTCTCACTAGATGAGTTCAGCATTGTTGNAGATACTTTTTTTAAGGCATTGTAGATGTTTCTAAANCCTGGAATTCTATTAAGGGCCCTTTCCCATAATGCGAATAATTTACGACCTAAAATATTTGTTACTAAAACCCCTGTTGTCAGAATAACTAATATTACAATAAGTATTCCTGAACCAGGAATAGTGGTATCAATATTTAATAAGGCTTCAGGAAGAAATCTAGCAGGAACAAGACTATTTACAACTTCTAAAAAGAACTTGATAACTAGAACACTTAAAGCTAAGGGAATCCAAAATAAAAGCCCGGATATGAAATAATTTCTTAAGCGCTTCACAGAACCAAAAAAGTTAGTCTAGAAAAAGTGCTATTTTAGCACAAGCTTGGTTGTCAGTATGTAACTCGGATGCTTATTCTATAGATGCTGAGATTTTTCCTCTTCACGAATTGTTAAAATTTCATAACCAGTTTCAGTTACAAGAATTGTGTGCTCCCACTGAGCNGAAAGAGAGCGATCTTTAGTTGTAACTGTCCAACCATCTATTTTTGAAGTAATAACCTCATACCCACCAAGATTTATCATGGGTTCAATAGTAAAAGTCATTCCAGNTTCTAAAATTGGACTTTGCTCAATTTTTCCATCATCATAGTGAATNACTTGGGGTAATTCATGAAAACCNAGTCCAATACCATGACCACAATAATCCTTAACAACAGAGCAATTTTTACTTTTTGCATGGGTACCAATTACCTTACCNATTTCACCTAAGTGAATACCAGGCTTAACTTGTTGAATGCCAAGCATAAGGCACTCTTGAGTAATCTTACAAATTCTAGAAGCCTTAACACTTGGTTTTCCAACCATAAACATTTTAGAAG
>JGI24540J26637_10000954_pt1 | contig 12607 bp, 9 predicted proteins | sample NorSeaMetagenome_FD_26637 | JGI IMG/M metagenome (IMG submission 26637)
AAGGATTAATGGGGCAGGGCGACGATCATCATGTCCCAGGAATGCGTGCATATCCGATCCACAGATACCAACTGATCGTATGGATATTAGGTTTTCATCATCTTTTAAATCTGGGTTTGGAACATCACGATATTCTAGTGTTTTAAGTCCCGTATATACTAATGCTTTCATTTTGCAGTGAACCCCCCATCAACATAAAGTGTTTGGCCAGTTATATATGCACTTGCGTTGGAACATAAAAACTGGACTGGACCGGTTAGGTCATCCATGGTTCCATTTCTGCCTATACATGTCTGGTTTGCATTTTGATTTGCTAATGCTTCGTTGGCAAAAACAGAAGCTGTTAATTCTGTTGGAAAAAAGCCAGGAGCTATTGCATTAACCGTTATACCATCTTTGGACCAAGCCTGCGCCATTGCCCGCGTCATTTGCATTACGCCACCTTTTGCTGTGCCATATGAAATGCCATTTTCGAAAGCACGTTCTGACTGAAGNGATGCAAAGTTTATNATACGACCCCATTTGGNNTCTTTCATTGCGGGAANCATCTGTTGGGCAAGAAAAAACGGTGCGTTTAAATTAATATCTAAGGTTTCGTTCCAGATTTTTTTTGTAACTTCATCTGCATGAATGCGAGGGTTTAATCCAGCGGCGTTTATAAGTATGTCAACATTGCCAAAATGGGATTTTATTTTTTGAGATACATTTGCCAATGAATCTATATCACCAAGATCAGCTGCAACGAAGCCTACACTGCCGTCAGTATTTTCAGCCCATTTTGATAAAGCCTCAGTTCTACGTGCTATAGCAATTACCTTTGCGCCACTTTTGGCTAAATGGCTAGCCATTGCCTGGCCAATCCCAGAGGATGCACCTGTTACTGCAATGATTTTTCCACTAACTTCAAACATTAATTAACCTTCAGGTGTCAGGTCGAAATTNTCACCAGGAAAATATTTCGCTAAACGAATATCTGCNGTGCGAGCGTGACCTTCCATGCCTTCAAGACGTGATATGCGTGCACAGGATTCAGCNACGCGCTTAGCTCCTTCACGAGTTGACCTTTGATAAGTAACGACTTTCATATATTTGTGCACCGATAGGCCNCCAGTGTAGCGTGCAGACCTCGATGTAGGTAAAACATGGTTTGGCCCTGATGATTTGTCACCATAAGCAACCGTAGTTTCTTCGCCTAGGAATAGTGACCCATAACATGTTAAGCGATCTAACCACCAATCAAGATCTGAAGCCTGAACCGTGAGGTGTTCTGGTGCATAATCATCAGATGTAGCTGCCATTTCTTCTCTGTCAGAGCATACAATTACTTCTGCATAATCACGCCAAGCTGCAGTAGCATTCTCACGGTTTGTGCCAGGTAAGCTCTCAATATATCCTGGAACTAGTTCAATTACTTTCTCAGCAAGTTCTTTGCTGTCAGTAACTAACCAAACAGGAGAATTATAGCCATGTTCTGCTTGTCCAACCAAATCACATGCTACTATTTCTGGATCTGCATCAGCATCAGCTAATATAAGGCTGTCTGTCGGTCCTGCAATCATGTCTATGCCAACACGTCCAAATAGTTGGCGCTTTGCTTCAGCTACAAATTGATTTCCTGGACCCACAATAATATCAGCTTCAGGCAGGTCAAATAAACCATATGTCATTGATGCAACACCCTGAACACCGCCAAGAGATAATATTTTATCTGCTCCAGCTAAATCAGCAGCATATATAATTGCAGGATTTATACCTTCATCTCCATTTGGTGGAGAACATGCTGTAATATGTCCAACTCCAGCGGCTTTAGCAGTTGTAACTGTCATCATGGCTGAAGCTATGTGTGCATATCGACCACCTGGCACATAACAACCTGCTGCATTAACAGGGATTAACTTTTGACCTGTTATTAAGCCTGGATGAAGTTCCATTTCCATGTTTGACATTGTGCCCTTTTGAGCAAGTGCAAAACGCATGATATTGTCATGTGCATAATGCATATCATCACGTAATTTTTGGGGAATTTTCTCTTTAGCTTCATCAATTTCATCNCGTGATAATATTGCATTNCCTGAGTATTTATCAAATTTAGCAGAAATCTCTAATGCAACTTTTTCACGACCTTCTTCGATATCCGAAAGAATGCCACGTACAATATCCTGAGTTGAGCCTGCATCAGTTTTTGCAGTCTTTTCTGCTTTCTTTAAATATACACGAGCCATGGGTNATCCTTTATGGTAAATTTTGCGTAATATTGGCTTATAATTTTAATAAGGCATAGANGTTTTTAAAACTTTCGGTTTTTCAAAACCTAATGTTCCAGATCTTTATGTTTTAAATTTATTAAATTACTTTTTTATCATTTGCTATTTTCATTGTGGCAACACCACTATGACCTAACTCGACTGATGCAAAAGGCCCTCCCTGGCAAACTGCACCTTGATCGTATGGATCTAGCTTTTCTTCTTCAGAATAGATTTTTTCTGCAAATTGTTCAGCGTTATCTTTTGGTTTAAATCCAAGATGGCTAGCCATACTATTATCAACAGTTGCACGGTCATTATTCGAAACACCATAAACAATTGAGAAACCAGTTATTTGTGTAGTGATAGATTTTTCAACAAGCTGAATTAAATCATCATACGATAACCAAGAACCAACAGCTCTAGGATTAGATACCTGAGCACACGATAGAATACGCATACAAACAGATTCTAATCCGCGTTTATCCCAATAAAGAGAAGCGAGGTCTTCGGCAAAACACTTTGCTAGTCCATAATAAGTGTCAGGCCTATGTGGNACNTCAGTACCAATAAAATCTGTTTTTTTATGCATTCCTACGGCATGAATTGAGCTTGCATAAACGACACGCTTCACTCCGTTTTGATGGGCCGCTTCCCAAATATTATATGCTCCAACAATATTTGCCTGTAATATTGCGTCAAAGGGTGCTTCGTCACCTATTGCACCAAAATGAACTACCATGTCGGCACCTTTGAGTAGATCAATCATTGCTGACAAATCTGATAGATCGGCTCTTACATATGTTTCATTTGGGTGAAGTGTTCCAATACTTTCAATAATGTCTGATGATACAAGCTCCTGTGCTAGTCTTAATAATGGTTCTCGAAGATACGAACCAAGTCTTCCAGCGGCTCCAGTGAGTACAATTTTTTTCATTTTTTAAATCCTTTAAATCACAGCTTTTTCTATAAATGGTTCGTTATTTTCTATTCGTGCAAAGCCAAATGGAGAAAGATCGAGAGTTCTATATTCACCATAAGTAATAATTTCTGCTATACCTCTACCCATTGCAGGAGATTGTTGAAATCCATGCCCAGAAAATCCGTTTACAAACAAAAAATTCTTTATATACGAATGGGGTCCAACAATTGCGTTCTGATCAAGAGTATTGAAAGCGTAATGACCTGCCCAAGAATTTAGTAATTTGATGGATTCAAATTGTGGAATTCTGTTTGCCAGTATTGGCCAAACTTTTTCCTGCCAAATGTTATGGTCTTGTGTAAAATCATCATATTCAACTGCTGGATCTACATCAGGAGGACACCCAGCTAAATAGTACTGACCTTCTGACCTCATGTGAACTCCAGACGGGTCAATGGTAAGTGGTAAGTCTCGGTCAAGAGGCTTTTCAGCATCAAAAATGAATGTATACCTTTTACGCGGTTCAACTGGTAATTGAATGCCTAACATTCGTGCAGTTAAGCTAGCCCGAGGTCCGGTAGCATTGACAACTTGCCCCGCATTGATTTTTTCACCAGATTTTAATGTTATAGTTTCGACACAGTTACCTTTAGAGTTTTTTTCTATTGAGACAACTTCGTTGTTTACATATTCAACACCGTTTTCTTTTGCAGATCTTTTCCACCAATCGAAAATTGTATTACCATCGAAGTAACCTTCATCAATCAAATTGTGATTTGCTGCGATTATGTCATCTAGCATATAAAACGGATAATCATTTTCTATTTGATCAACTGACATATGTTTTGTGCCAGCACCGCATTTTTCTTGTATAATTTGAGCTTCTTTTAATGTTTGTGCAAATATTGGATTATCAGCCAAATACATATATCCATATTGATGAAACGGTATTTGAGGCACACGCTCATCACCTCCCATATATTCCTGAAAGTTTTTTACAAAATTTGCCCCGAATTGAGAAATTTTTATGTTAATTTCAGCACTGAATTGTTGGCGCATGCAGCTGTTGGTGTGTGATGTGGACGTAAATTCATAGCTTGGATCTTTTTCTATGACTAATATTGATCCATCAAAGCCAGCATTCTTTGCCAAAAACCAAGCAACTGATGATCCAAGCATCGCTCCACCAATGATTATTACATCGTAGGTACTTTTTTTTGGTTCTGCTAATAATTGATTTGTGTTCATATGATTAATTGCCGTTGCTAAAGTTTATTGAGCCATCTGTTTATCTACTTGCACTTCCTCATTGATCATTGCTTGTAATTGGCGTCTAAAACGAAGTTGACCTGCGTCTATTGGCAAATCAATATGTGGCGATGTTTTATTGGTCATACCTTTTTGCACTTCGTTGAGAACATTTTGATCCTCTTCAAATGCGTGTTGAACATCATCAGTCATTAACTGGGATAATTCAGGATCATCAGGACGTATATTTCGTAATTGAAACCAATAATAACGGGTTTTACTTTCCGTAACTGGTGTCATGAAATTATAGCTATCCATTATAAATACATCTTCATGAAGTTTTCCCTCTGAGCCACCTGTTCCTGCGGGTGTGAAAATGGCTTTAATAAGTGCATTTGATGGATATCTAACTTCATAATGCTGTAATCGGTCGCAATTTCCTTTAAATCCTACTACTTTTTTGTAAAAAGGGGCTGGTTCCACATCCAACATCCAACGGTGAACAATCACACCATCATCAGTTTTCTTTACGCGTAGTGGAGCACTTTTAGTGGCTGCTTGTCCAAAGCTACCAGCATGTACCCATGCAACATGGGTTGGATCCAATAGATTATCGCACATGAGTAGATAATTACATTCAAGTTCCATGGCATCACCACGGTTTATTCCCCATGATGGATCATTATAATTTTTTATCTCAAATATGTCGTGATGATCAGCTAAGGCACTATTGCCCATCCATATCCAAATTAAACCGTATTTTTCATGTAGTGGGTATGAATGAACTTTTGCATTTGAAGGAATATTACCTTGCCCAGGTGCCCATACGCACTTTCCAGAACAATCAAATGTAAGGCCATGATAGCCACATTCTACTGTGTCACCTTTAATTCGACCTTTTGAAAGTGGTAATTTGCGATGTGGGCAAGCATCTTCTAATGCAACAAAATCTCCAGATTGAGATTTAAAAATGCATATTTTTTGATTTAAAACTGTAATTTGTTGTAAATTATGGGTCACTTCATCTGCCCATGCTGCAACATACCATGCATTTTTTAAAAACATAAAAGCCCCCAATCTTTGAGAATAACCATAATCACTGATCAAGTTCTCAGTCTATACTAAATTTTGACCTTATTTTGTTATGAATGTTAATTATGGCTTTAAATTTCATTATGGACACAAGATTACGCTATCCATATGTATTGTGCAGAATAAATTGGGGAATCTTTTTTAAAAATGTGCATTGATAAACAAGAACCAATTTGGCGCCCTAGCACTCAAAGAGTCAAAAAAGCGAATNTAACAAGTTTTTGTGAATATTTACAAAAATCTGAATTGGGNAATTTTGAAGACTATGACGCATTNTGGGATTGGTCTGTTACAAATATTGAAAATTTTTGGTCTGCTTTTTGGGATTATGGCAATATACAAGGCTCAAAGGGGGATGTTGTTTTAACTCCTTGTAAAGAGATAATAAATGCGAAGTTTTTTCCAAATGGAAAAATAAATTATGCAGAAAATGTTTTAAATGCTTCAAATAATGGCCCTGCAATTATTTTTCATGATGAAGGTGGAGCACGTACTGAGTGGTCTTGGAAAGAATTGTATAACTCAGTATCTTTACTTCAACAATCATTACGTGAAAGTGGAGTCCAAAAAGGTGATAGAGTTGCAGGTATAGTACCAAACTCACCTTATACCATAGTTGCGTTATTGGCCGTCTCATCCATTGGGGCAGTTTGGAGCTCGTGCTCTCCAGATTTTGGTCTCAGTGCTGCACTTGACAGGATTAGTCAGATAGAGCCAAAAGTTTTATTCTGTGCCGATGGATATCAATACAATGGGAAAGAAATATCTAACATAAAGATTGCGGCAGATTTAACTTCTAGAGTTCCTAGTATTCAGAAAACTATTATTTTTCCATTAAATCATGTTGAAGCAGATATATCACCAATCGGCGAAAAGGGTATTTTGTGGAGCGATTATCTTGCACCTTTTGCTGTTCAAAAAATTCATTATGAAAGAGTAAACTTCAACGACCCATTGTTTATCATGTTTTCATCTGGAACTACGGGATTGCCCAAGTGTATAGTCCATTCTGTTGGTGGAACTTTACTTCAACACGTAAAAGAACACCAACTTCAGTCAGATATAAAAATGAATGATAGGTTATTATATTTTACAACCTGTGGTTGGATGATGTGGAACTGGATGGTCTCTGGATTAGCTTCAGGTGCAACTTTGGTTTTATTTGATGGATCGCCCTTTTTTCCAGATGGTAATAGATTAGCCAATATTATTTCTGAAGAAAAAGTAACGCACTTTGGGACATCAGCTAAATATTTAGATGCATGCTCAAAAGCAGATGTTAAGCCAATGAAAACTCATGATTTGACTAAATTAAGAACAATCCTGTCGACAGGTTCGCCTTTATCTGAAGTTGGCTTTGATTATGTATATAAGAATTGGAAAAAAGATGTTTGTTTATCTTCGATAGCCGGAGGGACAGATATTTTAGGATGTTTTGTTGGTGGTAGTCCAACAAGTCCAGTTTTTAAAGGTGAATGTCAAAAACGCCATTTGGCCATGAATGTTAAAGTTTATAATGATGATGGCAAAGAAATACAAAATACCCGAGGTGAATTAGTNTGTGAAAGTCCACATCCGTCTATGCCCATTGGATTTTGGAATGATAAAGATAATGTGAGGTATAAATCAGCTTATTTTGAGAGGTTTGAAAATGTTTGGCACCAAGGTGATTTTGTTGAGTTGACNGCCAANAAAGGATTGAGATTTTTTGGACGCTCTGATGCTGTTTTGAATCCCGGCGGAGTAAGAATTGGGACAGCAGAGATTTACCGAGTTGTTGAGGCAATGGAGGAAGTAATCGAAGGTGTCGTCATTGGACAAAATATTGATGATGATCAACGTGTCGTATTATTCTTAAGAATAAAAGAAAATGTATTATTTAATGAAGCTCTTGTTAAGAAAATAAANCTAGAAATTAGAGCNAAAGCAACACCGCGACATGTACCAGCAGTAATTTTAAAAGTTGAAGATATTCCAAGAACAAAGTCTGGAAAAATTGCAGAAATTGCTGTTCGGGACACTGTGCATGGTCATAATATAAAAAATATGGCTTCACTGGCAAACCCAGAAGCAATAGAATATTTTAAGAATATCAAAGAATTGAATGTTATTTCATGAAAAACGGAAATGAATCTGTTGTTATAGTGAGTGCTACCCGCACTGCAGTTGGTTCATTTTGTGGTGGGCTTGCGTCAATTCCAGCCCATGATCTTGGTGCAGTGTTAATAAAAAAAGTTGCTGAGAGTGCTAATATTGATTTGAGTGAAATTGATGAAGTAATTTTGGGTCAAATTCTTACTGCTGGACAAGGCCAAAATCCTGCACGACAAGCAGCAATGAAGGCCGGTGTGCCTGAAGAAAAAACTGCTTTTTTAGTCAATCAATTATGTGGATCTGGGCTTAGAGCTGTTGCTCTTGGTGCTCAGCAATTAATCTTGGGTGATGCAAATATTATTATTGCTGGAGGGCAAGAAAGTATGTCGCAATCACATCACAGCGCATTTTTAAGGTTGGGCAAAAAAATGGGTAGTATGNANATAGAAGATACGATGNTTAAAGATGGTTTAAACGATGNCTTATTTGGATATCATATGGGTGTCACGGCTGAAAATATATCTAAAAAATTTAAAATATCCCGAAAAAAACAAGACGCATTTGCATTAAATTCACAACTTAAAGCTTCAAAATCTCAACTTAATGGAAAGTTTATAGATGAAATAACTCCGATAAATATTCAATCTAAAAAAGAAAATAAAATATTTAAAAATGATGAATATATTCGAACTAATATAAATTTGCAGGCAATAGAAAAGTTACAGCCTGCATTCGATGATTTGGGGACTGTTACTGCGGCAAATTCTTCTGGCTTAAATGATGGAGCTGCAGTTGTACTATTGATGAGAGAGAAAGATGCAATCAGGCGAGGGCTGACACCGCTTGCACGAATTGCGTCGTGGGCAACAGCAGGTGTTGATCCAAAAGTAATGGGGACTGGACCGATCCCAGCATCAAAAAAAGCTCTTAGCAAAGCGGGTTGGAATGTGAATGATCTTGATTTGATTGAGGTAAATGAGGCTTTTGCTGCGCAAGCCATTTCAGTCAATCAGGAAATGGGATGGAACCCTGAAAATGTTAATGTTAATGGTGGAGCAATTGCAATTGGTCATCCAGTTGGCGCATCTGGTTGTCGCGTTCTTGTAACTCTTTTACATGAAATGAAACGTCGAAACTCTTCTAAAGGATTGGCAACTTTGTGTATTGGTGGCGGAATGGGAATAGCCTTAACTGTAGAGTGCTTTTCCTAGAATATTTCTGTATTTTGAGCGCTCATCTAAAATACAAACTATCAAAAAGTGTAAATAATGCTGACACTATTAGAACGCAGAGCATTACTGTTTTAAAATTTTTACTAGAATATTTTTCAAACAATACCGATCCAGTCCAAGCCCCTAATAATATTGCGGGACTAGCCATTAAAGCATAGAAAATAGTTTGATTAGTAATAAGCCCAAATATAAAAAAACTGGCAACTGAAAGACCTATAATTGCTGCAGAAAGCATTACAATATTGGCACGAGTGATTGAGCTACTATCGCCTCTTGCAAGTAATGCAGTAGCAAAAAAAGGGCCTGCCATACCTGTTAAGCCCTGCGAAAAACCTGATAGTGCGCCAATAATAAGATTTGCTTTGGTTGATATTAAACTTTTTATTTGTGACTGTTGAGACAACAAATATACAGAAAATAAAACAAATAATGAAATAACAATTTTTACTATATTTGGATCTATCAATATCAATAAAAAAGTACCTAAAGGAACAAATATTACAAATGTTAACAATATTGGTAGAACAGTTTTTTTCTCAAAGCTCTTNATTGCTTTTGGTAAGAGACCAATCGATACTGGTATTTCGATTAGAATTTCGATTGCTACCGCCTGGACTGGTCCAAAAAGAATAGCCAAAGCTGGAACCGTTAATAAAGCTGATCCAAATCCAGTATAACCACGAATGATGCCAGAAAAATAAACAACAATTAACATAACCGCAAAGCTGAATGTAAAGAGCTGATCGAACATTATAATTTAATTTTCCGTATGTAATTAAATTCTAAAAAATAAATATATCATCATCAAGCATTTAATTTGATCATATTGAAGTTGAATATCTACAAATCTAATTTTAATTTTATAAGTGGTTTGTAATTATGTGATGAATATTGCAGATTTTAAATTGATTCAATTTATGGTGATTCCAATGAATGAAACGTCTGCACGCCTTGGTGTTGATATTGGTGGTACTTTTACAGATGTTGTATTGGAGATTTCAGGAGTTTCCTATTCTGCAAAAGTTTTGACGACTTATATCGCTCCAGAAAATGCAATTATTGAGGGAATGGCTCAGGTTTGCAGTAGAGCAAGAGTATCTCCTTCCGTCATAAAGCAAATCGTTCATGGAACAACATTAGCCACGAATGCATTGATTGAAAGGCGGGGTGCAAAAACAGCTTTGATCACAACTGAAGGTTTTAGAGATGTAATAGAAATGCGAACTGAATCTAGATTTGAGCAATATGATTTAAATCTAAGTTTGCCTGAGCCATTACTACCTCGCCAAATGCGATATACAGTACCTGGAAGAATAGATGCAAATGGTAATGAATTGGTTCCGTTGGATCGTGCAGATATTGAAAAAGTTGTCCGCAAAATCGCAGTTGCAGGATATGAAAGTGTTGCGATTGGTTTGATCCATTCATACGCTAATGACACACACGAGAAACTAGTACGTGATGTTGTTTGTGAGCTAATGCCACAGACTATGATTTCATTATCCTCTGAGGTTAGTCCTCAGATGCGTGAATATGAACGATTTAATACTGTTGTCGCCAATGCTTATATCAAACCTTTAATGAAGTCTTATTTGGATCGATTGAAAGGAAAAATGAATGAAGCTGGTGCAGATTGCAATATTTTCTTAATGCATTCAGGTGGTGGTATTATTTCAATCGAAAGTGCAGCAAATTTTCCTGTGAGGTTAGTTGAATCTGGTCCAGCTGGTGGTGCAGTATTTGCAGCAAATATCGCAGAAAAATATAATTTAGATAAGGTTTTATCTTTTGATATGGGCGGAACCACCGCAAAAATTTGTCTTATTAAAGATTTTACACCAAAAACTTCGAGGGTATTTGAGGTTGCAAGAACATATCGCTTCAAAAAAGGTTCAGGCATGCCAATTTCAATACCAGTAATTGATATGGTGGAAATAGGTGCTGGTGGGGGGTCCCTTGCACAAGTGGATGCTATGAGGCAAATACGAGTTGGGCCAGAAAGTGCGGGATCAGAGCCAGGGCCGGCTTGTTATAATAAGGGCGGTGATAAGCCTGCTGTAACTGATGCAGATCTTGTTTTAGGNAAATTAGATCCTGAAAATTTTGCTGGAGGATCAATTAAACTCAAAAAATCCTCCTCAGAAACTGTATTGCAAAATGTTTTGGGTAATTCTCTTGATATGGATGCAATAACTTCGGCTTTTGGATTGGTTGAGGTCGTAGATGAAAATATGGCAAATGCTGCTCGTGTTCATGCTGTTGAAAATGGTGAAGATCTTTCACAATACACTATGATTGCATTTGGTGGTGCTGCACCCCTGCATGCTGGCCGTTTGTGTGAAAAGCTTGGGGTAGATAGATTGCTAGTTCCTCAAGGAGCGGGTGTAGGATCTGCAATAGGGTTTTTACGAGCACCTTTTAGCTTTGAAGCTAATCGATCTGTTTACATGTCACTTTCTAATTTTAATGATAAAAAAATTAAAAATATTTTTACAGAACTTCAATTAGAAGCTACAAAATTTGTAAGGGATTGTGATCCTATAAGTGAAATACTTTCAGAATTTAAAGTCTATATGCGTTATTCTGGTCAAGGGTGGGAAATCCCAATTGTATTAACAAAGGATCAAGCAATGATACCCGATGTTGATACATTCAAATCACGTTTTATTGAAGATTACGTTAAGTTGTTTGGCCGTGCTGTTGACGGAATGGATATAGAAATCACAGTTTGGTCAGTAAATGCAACAACACCGCATGAAGAAGTCAAATCAATAATGGAAAATTCACACACTAAAAATACGCCATCTGATGGTCAGCGTAAATTATATGATCATCAAACAGAAGATTTTAAAGTTGTTGATGTAGTATTAAGAAATAATATGATTGCAGGATCGAGTGTTGATGGGCCAATTATCATTACTGAAGATGAAACAACAATAATCGTTCCAGCAAACCGAACAGCAATTTGCCAATCAGATGGCTCTATAGATATGCGATTAAAGGTTCTTAAATGAAACATTCTAATGTAGCTTATCAAGTAATGTGGAACCGGCTTATTTCGGTTGTAGAAGAGCAAGCTCAAGCACTTGTTCGCACAGCATTTTCAACTTCTGTTCGCGAAGCAGGGGATTTATCCGCGGGTGTTTATGATGTGAAAGGTCAGATGCTTGCGCAAGCAGTTACAGGGACACCCGGACATGTAAATGCTATGGCAGATGCAGTTGCTCATTTTATAAGGCGAATTGGAACAGATAACATATTTGAAGGTGATATTTATATTACTAATGACCCATGGGAAGGCACAGGCCATCTNCATGATATAACAATGGTAACACCATCATTTTATAAAAAAGAACTTGTTGGTTTTTTTGCCTGTACCGCTCATATTGTTGATATTGGGGGAAGGGGATTTGGAGCTGATGCGGCCAGTATCTATGAAGAGGGTTTATACCTGCCAATAATGAAATTTGCTGACCGGGGACAAGTTGATCAAACTTTATTGAAAATTGTGCGAGGAAACGTACGCGAACCTGANCAATTAGTTGGTGATATATTCGCGCTTTCAACATGCAATGAGATAGGTCATCGTCGTCTAACTGATATGATGAAAGAGTTTGGTATTTCTGATTTAATCAAAATTGCCGAATTTATTTTTGAAAATTCTAGAAGGGCTACAACTGAACGTATTGCATCACTACCAAAGAAATCTGCAAGTGGAGAATTAACGATTGATGGCTTTGAGCATCCAATTAATTTAAAAGTGAAAATAAGTATTC
>JGI24540J26637_10000956_pt1 | contig 12586 bp, 14 predicted proteins | sample NorSeaMetagenome_FD_26637 | JGI IMG/M metagenome (IMG submission 26637)
CCCCGCCCTCGCCTCCGATAAGCTCCGTTCCTGGTAGTGTGAACCCCCATAATTACAGCCTTCCCCAATCGGCTGTCCCTGCCACTGCCTCAAGGGTCAACCAGGCCCCCGTTGCGTCGACAAACTCTCCCCCAAAGGCCGGCCGTGGTTCGTCTTCTGGAGAGAGATCCTCGAACTTTAAGGTTGTCATAAGGACTCGCCCCCCCCTTGCGCGAGAGGTGAGGTCAGACGAGCCTGATGTCGTTCTATACGATACACTAACTCGCGCTCCTCCCCACTGTCCTCGCCCCGCTCGTCGCAGCTGCACAATGACCGTCCCTTCGTCAACATTGTCAAGGTCCACGCGGACGGCCGCGGTATTACTGTCTGCGAGGACCTTTCGGCTTTGCCTGATCGCGTCAGTCCGACGTCCTCTGATAACCCGAAATCGTCAAGAAATAATACCGCCTCAATGGCCCATGCTCACACCTTCACCTTCGACTACGTGTACGACCAGAATGCCACTCAGTCCCTTGTCTACGAGACAACCGCAAGGGGAATCGTTGACTCGTCCCTCTCCGGTTACAATGCAACCATTTTTGCCTACGGCCAGACGGGAACTGGAAAAACTTACACAATGGAGGGCTTCCAGATGTCAGACCTGCAGGCGAATCACCTCTCCCCCAACCCTAATGTCGAGGACAGGGGAATTATTCCTAGGGCTATCGAACAGATCTTTGGCCATATCCAGGCCCATGCCTCCCAGACAGTGCGTTTCCTGGTCCGTGCGTCGTATCTGCAGATCTACAACGAAGGTATTTCGGACCTCCTCAAGCCTGAACGCAACAACTTAGCCATCCGCGAGGACAAGAAGAAGGGCGTCTTCGTGGAGGGCCTCTCTGAGTGGGTCGTTCGGTCGCCCGCTGAAATTTACGGGCTAATGGAGAGGGGTGGCGCAGTCCGAGCCACAGGCTCAACCAAGATGAACGAAATCTCCTCGCGTTCGCACGCCGTCTTCATCATCATCGTGGAGCAGTCTCAGACCGAGATTGAGGATGATGTCGCGCCGGCCAAGGCTAGCACTACTGGCAAGGCTCCAAAGAGCAGGGTGAAGCAAAGCTTTAAGGTTGGGAAGCTGAACCTAGTCGACCTCGCGGGGTCGGAGCGAGTTAGACTTTCGGGGGCGACAGGACAAAGGCTTGAGGTGAGGCTTGGACGGCAAACGAAGGACGGGAGGAGCGAAGCGACGAACCGTATGCTATATATCATTTTAACTAACATCCTTCTGCTCGTCGCTTCGCTCATCTTCAGGAATCGAAGAAAATCAACCAGTCACTTTCGGCCCTGGGCAACGTTATCGCTGCCCTCACCGACACAAAGGGGCGTCAGCACATCCCCTACCGAGATTCCAAACTCACTCGCATCCTGGAGGATTCCCTAGGAGGAAATTGTAAAACGACAATGATGGCCATGATATCCCCTGCTCTTGAGGCAATGGTTGAGTCTCTCTCTACCCTCAAGTTCGCGAATCGCGCCAAGAATATCAAGAACGAACCGAAGATCAACGAAGATCTTGATCAAAAGTCCCTGCTACGAAAGTACGAGAGGGAATTGAAGCGGCTCAGGGCAGAGCTCGAGGAGAAGAACAAAAATGTCGTCGACAAAAGGAGATTGCTCGAGATAGATGAGCAAAGACGAAGGGCTGAGGCTGACAAAATGGCGGCAATTCGAGCCTTGGAGACCAGATCTCTTGAGTTCATGCGAGAGAAAGAGGAAAAGAGGAAGTTGGAGGAGGAGATCGCCAGGTTGACCAACCAAATGATTAGAGGGGAGGGAGGAGAGAGTGAAGGTGACGGAAAGAACGGGATGAGCAGCCACATGACGAAGCAGTACCAGGAACAGATGAAGCGAGAGTATGAGGGAAGGTGAGGGGGGTGCGAGGAGCGAAGCGACGAGCTAACAACGTTTGCGGAAGGCTTGAGCGAAGCGACAGCAATAATGTAACCAACAACCTTCCTCTCGTCGCTTCGCTCCTCGCCCTCATCGCAGGCTCGCAGAAATCGAAAAGGAGCGTGAGACCATTGAGGAAGAAAAGGCGCAGGTAGATAGATACAAGCAGCTTCTTCTCAAGCAGCGCGATATCATGATTGCCTTGACTCAAAGGCTTAACGAACGAGACGAACAGATCATGGCCCTTCAGGACGAGCTCGACGCCTACGATCGCCACCAGAAGGAATTAGAGGAGAAACTTGATGAGAAGACTGCACAGCTCATCCATTTGCAGAGAGTGACATTAGAGAATACAGCCGGGTCGCCTGTGACAGATGAGAAGGTAGCCAACGCTCTTGGAGAGTGGAGCGGTGGCAGTAGCCAACAAAGAGCCCTGGGCCAGGCAATGGACGATGAGGCCGGTGTTGACAAGATGGGCAATGGCACACATGCATCTGTAACCTCTGTGGCTTCTTCCTCTGCCCCCTCTGCAGCGGCTGAAGCCACAGAGAAGAGTAACCCTTCTGCTCTCTTAGAGACCAAGCAGTTCTATCCCTTCAAGAAGATAACTTCAGCTGACAACATGTTTGACGCGACGTCTCCTTCTTCGTCTGCTGTCCCTTCGAAGACGACGCTCATGCTCGATGCACGACAGAAGATTACCGAGCTCGAAGCCTTGCTTTCAAACGCCCTCCAGGAACAGGCTGATACCTCCAAGCAATTAGATGAGGTGCAAGCTGAGAAGGTTAGCATAGAATATTTGCTCCGTGAGAACAGCAACTCCCAGCAGCAACAGACACAGGCCGTTTCAGAGGAATTGAACAAGGCCAAGAAGATTATGCTCAAAATGGAGGAGAGGATGCTCAGGCAAGAGGGCGAGATAGAGGAGTTAAAGAAGACAGCGGCCACTGCTGCGGCGGTAGGCCTTAAGTCGAATGATGTTGACATCCAGCAGCAGAAAGGGGGCACTCAGGAACAGCTGCAACAGATAGGAAAGTTGAACGAACGGTGCGACACTTTGGTTAAGGAGAGAAAGGCAATCAAAACAATCATGGAGTCCAAGGTTAAGGTCTTGGTGAACAGTGTGGCCCAGTCGACCCACTCAGTACTAAACCAGAGCCAGGAGGCCATGGCAACATCAGCTGGACAATCCTTGGCGAAGGATATGGCGGCTCTCAAGAGACTGGTGCATGCCGCAGTTTCGGCGTTGGCCAATGCGGAGCAGATAGATGTGTCTAGATAACATAAACGTTTACACTTCATAAGAGATAGATATTTTTTATCATACCAGCACGACGAGGGTGCCAAACAAGCTCAGTCCGAGGCTAAGAACCCTCACGTTGGATCCAAAAATACCACTAACCCCACTGCAGAATCCCCTGTTCGTTCCCAATTTGTCAGTCTGTGCGTAGCCTCTCAGCTCGACGTTGATTGTGTTGTATTCCTGCCTGGGACATTCAAAGTCCACCAGTTGACAATTCCAAACACCGCACCTGTCGAGTTCCTCGCACAATATTTTCCCACTATTTTCCCTGCACCAATCTCCCTGCCTTGAGTAACCAATTTGGTCGCTCGTGGTCGACAGATCCATACATGTGCAACCCGACGTCTCCAAAGCTTCGACTCGAAGCAAATCGCTGAAATTGCAGTATTCTGTGCACATCACGTCGTAAATGGCCTGCTCGGAGACGGGGCCGTGCTTGCCGGCCAAACCAACATTGATGGCCTTTATGTACTGTCGGCACTTGGTCCCGAGGACCTCCATGGCATGCCCGTTGGTAAGAGTGAAAAATGAGTCTTGCGTGTACTTGACAATATCCCACCAACGCTCGTCCGTCTTTGGCACGGTAAGGGTCTTGTCGATGTAGAGTCCCTGGTTGTAATCCTCATTGTACCATTCGTAATATCTTGTAATGTTGCAAGTTGATTGCTCAGTATAATCGTCGTCGGCTGCGAGGAGTTTGGTGGGGGGCGGGAATCGATAAGCGGGTTGATAAAGGATTTGAAAAAAGGGAGAGGGGGAGGAGAGAAGGCTGTTTACTTACCCACAGTGCCATTGACGGAAGTGGGTGCTGCTGTTACAGGCGTAGGAGTTGGTACAGAAGTTCCAGCAGTGGTAGGTGCGGTCGTTGGGGTCTGAGCATCGCAGAACGGGGCATAACTAACTAGAAAGGAAACAAACAGGGGCAAAAAAAACCCATAGTTGCCCATCAGGAGAAAGCTGTTGATGGGGGCTTTTGATGGCCAAAACAATCAGAGCGCTAACTACGGGCTGTCAATTCGAATGATTATGCTCAAAGGTACAGGAATCGAAGCAAGTCAAAAGAAAAGTAGTCGTGGTGTCTAGAAAATCTGGTTTGCAGAGACTGAGTTCCAGTGAGCAGAGCAAAAGAGGTCTTCCTAATTTCGGATAAATTTTGAATTGTCAGGATGATTGGGGCTGAGAAGTGCACAACTGTTTGCTGCGGGCAGGAAATTTCCATGAATGAGACGACACGGGAGACAAACAACAAGTTTCTTTACGTTGTCAACTTCACCTTTGCTATTCTTGGTATAATCCTCGTGGCCCTAGGCGTCAGTAATCTGGTTTCCTACCAGCTCATGTCTCTCTTTCCTTTCGTTGAGCCGGTCATTGTCGCTACAATTGATATGGGTGCGCTGATGTTGGTTTTTTCCGTTCTAGGGGTTCTCGGAACCAGGTGGAGGAGCAAGAGGTGAGTTTCGTCAGGGTGATGGGGAAGAAGGAGGGGGCATTCCCAAAGTCGGCGCTTCTCTCATTCATTCAAAGCTCTCGAAACTGACTCGCGGTCCTTTGCCTCTTTCTTTCTTTCTGCCGCATTTTAGGGTTCTCATCACGTGGTGCTTTGTGATAATCTTGGTTACAATTTCTGAAATCATCATCGCCTCCGTCATGGTCTCGTCTCTGTCCAACAATACGTATGATAGGTACGTAGGGACTACGTTCCTCGCGAACTGGAAGGCGCTCGTTGCCAAGGCTGAGACGAATGCGGAGGACCTGGCATGGATCAAGGGAATTCAAACAGAAGGAGCATGTTGCGGCTGGCAAGATGCCGGTGACGTCGACGAAAACCCAGCGTGGACTGAGTGCGGCACGTCCTACACTACAATTTGCAGCGCGTTCTTCAAGGATGTAATCACTTCCAAGTTCGGAAGTCTGCAGAGCATCGCCATGGCAATAGCGATCATACAGCTCCTCTTAATCAGCACCGTACTTGGCACAATTTGTAGGTTCAAAGAGTTCTACAAGGGGGAGAAGATTGACTTCGGAGATTACAAGCATGTTCCCTACGGGGGTCGAATCAAAACCTTGGAGGAGCTGATTGCGTGAACCAACAAGAAGTGTAATCCGATGTGTGTGTGTTTTATTACAACAATACAAAAAAACTTTTATGGCGCTCGTGCCTGTAAATCAGTACTTGCTCAGTGCCTCCGACTTGTGCTGAAAGCCTCGGAGATTGGACTGAAGCTACTCCAACCGTCAAAGGTGAGCGCCCTGACCCTGAACTGGTAGGATGCGCATGGCCTTAGTTCCTGGACGAGGAGAAAGTTCCTGTTGCATGTCCTCGTGACGCTCTCCCAGGGTTCGTGCAAGAGAGAATCTGTGACGCATATCCTCTTCTGAATTTCGTAGCTGTCAACCAACATTTGGCCGCCGGGGGGTTCCCACTGAAGTTCAACCCAACCGATCCCCCTGGACTTCATGTTAGGAACGCCTGGAATCGGGATTGGGTTGGTGGTTACGCTGTTGCTTGTTTCACTAAAGTCTCCCCAGCCTATGTCGTTCTTTGCCTTGACTTTGAAGAGGTAGTGTCCGCCGATTTCCAAATCTGACACCTTCAAGGAGGGAGGTCCCTTCACCTCGGCCAAAAATTCCCATCCTGTCTTGCTGGGTTCCCACCAGACCTCAAACTCGGTGATTGCCTTGCCGTTGGACGCCCCAGCCTCCCACTTGAGCATTATGCTCGTAGCAGTTGATGCTCCCATCTTGTCGTAGGGCTTTGAGGGCGGGTCGGGCTTGGTATCTGTCGTCCTAAACACGTTAGATACGATCCCCTCCTCCCATTTTTGCCAGCCCTCGCCCGCAATTTTTCCTCTGATCCTAAACTGGTAATCCGTGCCAGGTCGAAGACCGTCAATGGAATACTCGATGCCATTGATGTTCTGCGGGATGTCATTGGCAACCACTTTGTAATCGTCCTCGCTCAATATGAGGCCGTACTTCCTCATGTTCAATTCAAAGCAAATGACTTCCTTGGCGGGGATTGTCTGCCAAATTAAATCAATTTCGTGTGCAGTGTGACTGAGAAGTCGGATGGGCTCAAGGGCCTGAAAGGGTCCCCCTATCTTGCCGTATTGGCTGTAGCCGTTGGCGTTCTTCGCCCTAACCTTCAGTTGCACCCACCCACTGCAATGCGCGAAGCGAAGCGAAGGGAAGGGAAGCGAAGCGAAGGGAAGAGCGGGGCGAGGAGCGAAGCAACGAGTCAGGGGAGTTAGTTTATTGCATAAGGCAGCACAAGGCAGCTCGCTAACTTGGCTCTGCCTCACCTGTGGGGGATTCCCCTGACCGTGAAGACTGGCTTTGAACCAGTAGACATGTAAGTCACCCACATGCTATCGTCCAAAGACTCGACTGATTCCTCAAGGGATGCATCAAGGGAACCTCCGAGAGATTCGTTGTCCTCTTTTTTGTCTTCTTCTTTCACCATATCCTCCATCCCCTCCATGACTACTACGTTGCCCTCGTGCTCTTTCTTCGTCGTCTTCTTCCTAAAAAGTATGTCCATGTGTTTCTTCAAGAGAATCTGACGCGAAATTTGGTACGATTTTATAGGCTCCCCGTTTTCCCACTTGGGCGGGAGCCAAGAAACGGTCACGGTAGTTGACGTGGATGTCATGAACATGGGCTTTCCGGGAATAGAGGGTTGGTCAGTTGCAGACATGTGGGTTGCCTTGTGTGATGGGGGTCCATATCCGCCTGCAGAATGCGCCTGGACGATGATTCTATAACCCTCTGCGGGCTTGAGGGAATTTATGGTGTAAGGTCTGCGATGAGCGAAACGAAGAACGGGGCGAGGAGCGGGGCGAGGAGCGAAGTGAGGAGCAAAGCGACGAGTGGAAGGTAATTGGTTATGAAGGAAGGCGGTATAGTACTTTTGCTGTCGCTTCGCTCCAGCCTACGCTCCTCGTCTAATCTCACCTTTCAGGACTGTCTTCGTAAACCCAACCGTGCTCGCACGGTATGTGTTCGATTTGTTTGTCTTTGAGGTTCAGAAGGTCCAAAAATTTCTCGTATTTTGGGTTCACAGTTCGGGGCTTCATAGCGTACCAAGATATTCTATGGTGATCAATTGGATCCTTGTCATAGCCGAGGTTCTTGGGCTCGGACCACTCCATGGTTATGTTGGATAGTAGATTGGGAACCCCGGACGATACTGTCGAAACGAAATTCACCTTGAAGATGCGACCTGGAGCGTCCCTCAGTAGCTTTGCCTGTTCGAGGGAGTCAGGGTCTTGCACCTCGGTAGCATAGTAGAGGGGCTTCAGACCAATCATGTCCCTCGTTCGCTTACTGGCGCCAGACGACAGCAACTGGCGACAAACATCGAACCTCCGACTCTCCGCGGCGTAATGAAGGGGGGTTTTCCCCGTGATTTTGTTCCTCACATTTACCGTGGCGCCATGGTCAAGCAAAATCTCCACACAGCGTGAGTTTCCAAAGTCCGAGGCTGCATGGAGTGCTGAGTACCTGAACGTGGAGCTAAAGTCGTCGACATCTTGTCCCTGCTCCAGGAGCTGGAGTAAAGTTCTTTTGTCCCCCTTTGCAGCCGCAAGCACGAACTTGTCCGTAAAGTACAGCTGCAATGGCGAGGAGCGGTGAGGAGCGAAGTTACGAGCAGAAGGTTATTAGTTGTATGTGTAGGCGGTATGTTGCTTTTGCTGTCGCTTCTCTCCTCGTCCAATCTCACCTCCTTCATGTTCTTGGTCCGGCCGGCCGTGTAAGGACGGGTGTCGTCCCGCGCCTTTCCAAAGAGGTCAATAATATCTTTGCGCGTATCGTCTGAGGCCTGCTCTTTGACAATGTAAGTGAAAATGTCCTTTCGAGGCGCATCCTGAATCTCATCTGGAAACGCGCACTTTTTTATCTTGAGCAGCATGGACACCTTGTCGAGAACGTCGACAATGGCCTCCTCGGGCTCAGACTGCTTGGACACTAGTCTATAGAGTTTTGTTATGAACGGATTGAATCGAGATTGGGTGGCGGATGGTTCCTCGGGTTCGTTTGGGTCATGGAAGAGAGGCTTTATATCGCCGGGGTTGAAAAGACCATAGTAGTCTTTGTCATAGAATACAGTGTTGATCTCGTCGGCAATTTCGTCAGCAGTCTTTGCTGGGCCATTGGCCGCGGTGTCGTCATCGTCGTCATCATCTTCATCTTGGCCTCTTTTTCCCACCAATGATTTGTTCTCCAAACTTGCGGCAAAGGCGAGCAGCGACTGTTTCTGCAATGATTAAAGCGCCAATCGAGAGGTCAGCTTTGTAAGCCCTTGAAGCACCTCCCTAGTTCATTCAACCTTACCTTGAGTTTTTGCTCCTCCTCCTTGGTTCTCGATATTTGGAGATTTCGCAGGAAGTGGTCCACAGTTTTTGCCTTCTTCTTCTCTTTTATGCTCTTCACCACGTCTGGAGCAAACCCGGAAGATTCTAGATCGGCCCCGGATTCCAGAGCAGCCCTGTACTCGTTCAACTTGGCATCATCCAAGTCTTCCTGCTCCTGCAAGAGTAGTAAACGCTCGGCGATCTCAAAACGAATATCCCCTGAGTCTAAGTAGATCGCAACATGCCGTACGATGGCCTTCGCGCATGTAAGGCACTGCTGGTCTGTTCCATCGAGAGCCTTGTCACGAGAAACCAAGTTTAATTTGGGCTGAAATGCGCCCTTCGTGGGGGCAGTTATAGGTCTGAGAGTCGACGACGATAAACCGGTGGCTGCGGGTGGAATGACAGTAAAAGGACGTAAAGGGGAGCTGGGGGGGGAGGCAGGTTCGGGAGAGGTTATCGAAAGGTAGGAGTTAAACCTCTGTCTGTTGATCATAAATCTACTTAAGGAAAGAAGATCATCTCTTATAACAACAGCGAGGTCCTGACGCTGGAGCTCATCTTGAGCCCAAGCATCTCCTTCGTCATGCTCCATGGCAGAGTTTGGGGTGGTTTAACAGATTTTGGTAATTTTTATAAACATAACGGAGCACGTATTATTTTATCGCCGACTTTGGAATAATTGCGGGATTTGCGGTAGCTTCGTCCCATTCGCGCGGGTATCCCAGTAATATCTCATTCTTGGGGGAGCACGTTGATGGCTTCATGGTGTATGTCATCGTGACGTAGTTGCTAAGGGGCGCGGGAAGGGGCGAGGAGCGAAGTGACGAGCAGAAGGTTGTTAGTAATGGTGATGGGCGGTACACTTTTTTGTTCACACCCGTTCTCACCTCTCCTGTGCCAGCTGCAGACGGTCGAAGTCTGCGATGAGCGAAGCGAATTGCGAAAAGGGTTGGAATGATGAGTGAGCATTTTCGCGGTGGTTTAGGAGAGGGCGCATCTTGTACGGAAGTGCGAGCGTGTGCAGTTTTCGCCGCTTGCGATTGCGTTGTCAGCTCGTCGCTTTGCTCCTCGCTCTGCCTCACCTACAATTCTCTTCGCATCCTTTCTATCTTTGCTATCAGCGTCTTCGTCGTTATTTTTTCCTAACGGATTCGCCTCCTGCTCCTCGTGACTCCACTCTGAAGCATCTGCGGCTTTTGCAAGAGAGCTGAAGTTACGGGCGGCACCGTCACAGTGATTTTGGAGAGAAGCGGTCAAAATTTCGGAGCGGGGCCGGGGTCTTCCATCAAAACGTGCCTTCCGCATTAAGGACAGGTTGGACTTCCATGCGCTTTCGATCGATCTGCAAACTTCTGCATTGATAGTGTCATTTTCTGTCCATTCATGACAAGGAGGCGACGGACGGAATGCTGCAGGGGCGGGGCGAGGGGCGAAGCGACGAGCAAGCGGTTGTTAGTTAAGCGGCGAGCAAAGAGAGTCCAAAGTAGGTTCGATAGTAGGTTCGATAGTAGGTTCGATAGTTGGTTCGATAGTAGGTTCGATAGTTGGTTCGATAGTAGGTTCGATAGTGGTTCGATAGTTGTTTGTTTGTTTGTTTCCCCTGCCTCGCTTCGCACCAACCCTCCTCCGCCTCACCAGGAAAAGGTTTCTTTTCGGCATAGCCTAGAGCGTACCGACTAACGCGCCCAACGCAGCATGGGCACAACACAAAGGCTGCTCTTTGCTTGAGGCAAGCATCAAGGACAGCATCTGTCGCCTCACCACAAGCATGAAGAGCTACACCAATATCAAAAGTTTCGTTGAACTGTTCGGTTGTTCCAAGTACCGCTCTGACGTTGTTTGTGGTGGGAGGTAAACTTTTTATTCTGTCGTAACCAATCTGGATAGAGGACGGCTTGGCATCTAAGATTGTTACTTTTGCGGAAGAATTCATTGTGGAGAAGGGAAGAGCAATGTAACCAGAACTGTGAGGAGGAGGGGGGGGAGGAGGAGGAGCATAAGGAGCATAGCGACGAGCAACAGGTGAGGAGCGTAGCGACGACCTGAAGAGTTCTATAGGCAATATGATATTCGCTCCATCCCGGTATGTTGCTGTCGCTTCGCTCCAGTCGTCCTCACCTAGCGCAGAATTCGACCACGTGGGGAGGGGAGAATGAAGGGAAGCGAGACAGACAAAGATTGACAGCGGCAATCATGTTCCCGACTTGGTGGCGTTTTTTAGACGCCCGACCAGCCTCAAGCTTTCCTCCACTTGGATCAGCGGAGGGAGGAATCGACGACCATTCTAAGGCATAAGGGAAGGGAGGATCAGAGTGGAGGGAGATGGAGGGATGAGCTGACCTAACTAACTCCAACGCGCGCAACCATAGACTAGGAGGGTTAGGAGGAGGAGGTTTCCGAGGAGGCCGGCCGAATTGGAAGTTTTGCGTATCCTTCCAGCCCTGGCTCATTGATCACAAAACAAGCCCACTGGGAAAACCCAGCCTGACTAAGGTAGGAAGGGCGTGAGTATGAATTAAAGGTATGACTGTGTTAAGATGGTATATAGGTGTTACGCGACGTCGATATGAGCGTTCGTATCGTCAAATATCAAGCGAGTCGATTTTAAAGGGCATTTAGATGAACTATTTGTGTTTTAATGGATGCATTTGGGAAGATATTTATATTTGAATATATTGGAAGTGGAATATTGTATATACAAAAATTCTTGAGAATTTTGGAGGGTTAATAATTAATTATAATTCATTATCTTATATTATTTTATTCTATATAAATATATGTATCATATATATAATATAATATGTTACTATATTGTCATTTGTATGTTATCTTGATAGATCAAATTTAACGAAATTCAAACATACATTGAGATACATTTGATTATTAATTATTTTAGATCTAGTATATATGTATAATATATATACATATATAGTTAAAAATAGTTTAATTTGTAATTTGGGAATAGCTCGAAATCAGTCAAACACGAATATATCTTGTCACAACACGCTTTTGAACAATACGGTATCCATCCTGCCACCAAATTCGTCCACTTATTGACTTAGAATATCGTTTTGTCACGCTTGTTACTCACAGCACATAAGAAGCAATAGACGCGGGACTGCGAGTCTATGCTCCTGTCTGTCATCTTCCTAACGTATCTAATCAATAAACCTCCGGCAACGGTATGCAGTCACGACCCTCAAACCTCTCGTGCGACCTCCATTTACGACCTTCTCCCTCCCTCCCCTCTCAAACTTCACACAGTTGGGAGGCTTGATAAGGACACAACGGGGGCTCTATTAATAACCAATGACACTAAGCTAGTTGACTTTGGCACCGTCTCTGGCCACGTTGAGAAGGTCTACGAGGCAAAGACGATGGGTATTTTGACAGAAGACCAACTTGATCAATTGCGGACAGGTGAGGCGTGGAGCTGGAGCAAAGTGACAATGGGAACAATAAACCATACCCCCCCTCTTCACGAAATTCCTTTAACTCGTTGCTTCGCTCCTCGCACATACCGCCTAACTAAAAACTAACAACCCTCCACTCTTCTCACCTCGCCCAGGGGTCGACCTTCAGGGTGGCCTGGGATTCTCAGATCCTTGCCCCGTCTCTGTAGTCTCTCACGAAGCGAAGACAACCATACTCTCTCTCACCCTTCACCAGGGCAAGAATCGACAAATTCGACGGATGCTCCATTCCGTAGGGTCGGGCGTAATCAAGCTTCGGCGGGTTTCTATTGGTACCCTCACCTGCAATGATCTCCAAGAAGGCGAATATCGCAAAGGTGAGGTTGTATAATATATAATGTCGCTTTGCTTTTAACCACCCATCATTCCAACCCCTTTCGAGATTCGCTACGCTACGCTCATCGCACTACGCTCATATTACTGTGCTCATCGCAGTAACTCACTCTGAACTCCAATCCCACCTAAGTTATAATTCTCCGATATGAGGACAACGCAAAAGTCTAATCAGATCTATTCCGTATATT
>JGI24540J26637_10000959_pt1 | contig 12544 bp, 13 predicted proteins | sample NorSeaMetagenome_FD_26637 | JGI IMG/M metagenome (IMG submission 26637)
TTCGATTATGCAACAAGCTTATATTATGAAAAAACAAGGTATGGATATTGCTCTTTTTGAAAATTTTAGAAAAAAAGAAAATCCGAACGATTGATAAAAAAATGAAAGGCGTTACCAAACAAAATAAGACTTTAAAAAATAAAAAAAATCTTTTTGCGAATAGATGCAATTTTATTAAAGGTGTTGCATCGATTGAGGGTTTAGAGCATTCTTCTGTTCCTGAGGTAGCATTTCTGGGCCGTTCAAATGTTGGAAAATCTAGCTTATTGAACGCCATAACCAAAAGATCAAAATTAGCACATACATCTAAAACACCAGGAAGGACTCAAGAACTAAACTTTTTTTCCTTTGGTGATGAAAAACCTATGATGACAATTGTTGATATGCCGGGATATGGCTTTGCTAAAGCCTCTAAAACAAAAATTGCAGAATGGACAGAACTGTCGCGACATTACTTATCAAACAGATCAAATTTAAGAAGAGTATTTTTATTAATTGATGCACGCCATGACATTAAACCGTCTGACGAAGAAATAATGTCTATGCTAGATAATTGTGCAGTTTCATATCAAATAATTTTAACTAAAATAGATAAAATAAAAGATAAAAATACAAAAATTTCTAAAACACAAGATTCTGTAAAAAGTCATGTTGCTGTGCATCCAGTGGTTTATTCCACCTCATCCTATAAAGATATAGGACTTGGTGACTTAAGAGATGCAATATCCTCTCTGGTAGATTAATAATTACTGGACTATAAGAGATAGAAATTTATGAGAAATTATTATGGATAAAGATAAAGGGGCAGTTAAAGATTGGTTAAATAATGCCGATATTTTAACAGGTGCTCTTCCTTACATGCAGAGATATAATGGCTCAATTATCGTCATTAAGTATGGCGGCAATGCAATGGCTGATGCTGATTTAGTAGAATCATTCTGTAATGATATTGTTTTCCTTAAGCAAAGCGGTTTAAAGCCTGTAATAGTTCATGGTGGCGGACCCCAAATTGGCTCAATGCTTGAAAGACTTGGAATTAAAACAAAATTTGAGTCTGGTATGAGAATTACGGATGATACCTTAGAGGTTGTTGAAATGGTTCTTGCGGGAAGAATCAATAAAAATATAGCGTCCAAAATTAATTCTGCGGGTGGTAAAGCTGTAGGGGTATCAGGCAAAGATGGCTCAATGATAATTGCTGAAAAATTAACGAAGCAAAAAAATTCTGGCGAATCTAATATCGAAAAAATAATTGATTTAGGTTACGTTGGATTTCCTAAAAAAATAAATAATGAAATTATAGAAACACTAATTAATGATGATTTTATTCCTGTTATTGCCCCTCTAGGATTAGGAGTTGATGGAAAAACATATAATATAAATGCTGATACTGCGGCAGGCGCCATTGCTTCTTCATTAAAGTCCAAGAGATTGCTTATTCTAACCGATGTTGAGGGTGTTCTCGACTCCAGTAAAAACCTTGTAGAGGAGGTTAATGAAGAAAAGATAAAAGAAATGATTATTTCTGGTGAAGTTTCGGGAGGTATGATTCCAAAGATTAATACATGCTTAGATAGCGTTAATAATGGCGTTGAGGCTGCAGTTATTGTTGATGGTAGAGTGAAGCATGCAGTTTTACTTGAGCTTTTTACAGACCACGGCGCAGGAACATTAGTTCGTTAGGAAATGTAAATGAATCTTCCTTTAATCAAAACTTGGGTATTCGATCTAGACAATACATTATATGCCCCCGAGGAAGATATTTTTAGTCAAATCGACAAAAAAATGACATCGTTCATATCTAACCACTACAATATTAATAGTAATGATGCCTTCCATATCCAAAAAGAACATTTTTTAGAATATGGAACAACCCTTGCTGGGTTGATGAATGATAAAGATAATAATATTGATCCAGATGAGTTTTTACGTGTTGTGCATGATATTGATTTACAATCGCTAAAATCGGATCCAAATCTAAGGAAGGCAATACTTAATCTCTCTGGGCCTAAATTTATTTTCACAAACGGAACAAAGCGCCATGCTGAAAATGTATTAGAAAAATTAGGTTTAGACGATTTATTTGAATCTATTTTTGATATTAAATCAGCCAATTATATACCGAAGCCTAATATTGAAACCTATAATTTATTTTTCCAATCCACAAATATTGACCCAAAGTCTTCAATTATGTTTGAGGATATGGGAAGAAATTTAATACCGGCAAAAGAATTAGGGATGACAACAGTATTAATTAAAAGGGAAATACCAAATAAGCATAACATTTTTCAAGACAAAAAATATGCAGATATTTGGGGCCAAGATGTTCCTGCTGATTATGTTATTGACGACTTGGTAAAGTTCCTAAATAACAATTAGATAAATAAATTAAAATTATAAAGAGTGAAACATGAATAATGGTAATATTGAATTAATAGAAAACGCATTTGAGAATATTGAAAATATTAACTCTAGCTCTCCCAGCGATATAATTAAAGCAATCGATTCAACGATAGAAGATATAGATACTGGAAATTTGAGGGTTGCAGAAAAAATCAATAATAATTGGGTTATTAACCAATGGGTAAAGAAAGCAATTCTTCTTTATTTCCGTATAAATGATATGAAATTAATTTCAGGAAGTTCTGGCGATAGCCATTGGTGGGATAAAATAGATTCTAAGTTTCAAGGGTGGGATGAAGAAAAATTTGTTAAATCTGGTTTCAGGGCTGTTCCTGGTTCAATTGTTAGAAAAGGTTCTTTTGTTGCAAAAGGAAGTGTATTAATGCCAAGTTTTATTAATATTGGAGCTTATGTTGGCTCTGGTACAATGGTTGATACCTGGGCAACAATTGGGTCATGTGCACAAATAGGTTCAAATTGCCATATTTCAGGGGGTGCAGGAATTGGTGGAGTTCTTGAACCTCTCCAGGCTAACCCAGTTATTATTGAAGATAATTGCTTTATTGGAGCAAGGGCAGAGGTTGCTGAAGGTGTGATTGTAAAAGAAGGATCTGTTTTATCAATGGGTGTTTTTCTTTCAGCATCGACCCCTATAGTTGATAGAGAAACAGGAAAAATAATCCGTGGAGAAGTTCCTCCTTATTCTGTTATTATTCCTGGAACTTTCTCCCCCAATAGTGATAATTCAAAACCGTCACTATACTGTGCAGTAATAGTAAAAACTGTAGATGAGAAAACAAGGTCTAAAACTTCAATTAATGAGCTACTTAGAGATTGATAAGATGAAAAGTATAGGAACAGGTAACCCAGTCGATTTAACTAAAGAACTTATCGGTTGTCGATCTATTACTCCTGAAAATGATGGAGCTATAGAACAAGTATCATACTGGCTAAATGAAATTGGCTTCGAGTCTAATATACTCAATTTTGAAGAAGAGGGTACTGACCCAATAACAAACCTTTGGAGTCATATGGGAAATGCAGGCCCAACAATTTGTTTTGCAGGGCATACAGATGTTGTTCCAACTGGTAACCTTGATGAATGGTCCTCTGATCCGTTCGAGGGGAATGAAGTTAATAAAGAAATTATTGGTCGCGGTGCTGCAGATATGAAGGGTGCTATCGCTTCTTTTATTTCTGCCACAAAAAGATTTGTTGAGGAAAATCCAGATTTCCCTGGATCGATAGGCTTTATAATTACCGGGGATGAAGAAGGCTGTGCAGTAAATGGTACAAAAAAAATTCTAAAATGGATGGAAGATAATGATATCGTTTTTAATGATTGTATTGTTGGGGAGCCAACTAATCCAAATACCTTAGGCGAAATGATAAAAATAGGAAGGCGGGGAAGTGTTAACGGAACAATTACGGTAGAGGAGTACAAGGTCATGTTGCTTACCCTCATTTAGCAGATAATCCAATACCAAAATTAATAACACTGATTGGAAAAATTATTGATAAAAGTCTAGACGAAGGAACCAATCATTTTCAGCCATCTAATATTGAAATTACATCAATTGATATTGGTAATACAGCCACCAATGTAATCCCAAAAGAAGCATCCGCTAATTTTAACATTAGATATAATGATAATTTTGATAGTCAAAAAATTGAAAAAGAGATTCATAAAAGAATAGAAGACCTTGGTTATAATTATTCAATAAAATTTGAACATTCAGGGGACGCTTTTTTAACTGAGCCTGGAAAACTTACTAAAAACTTATCCATTATTATTGAGGACCAAACAGGAAATAAACCTGAGCTGTCAACTTCTGGTGGTACATCTGATGCAAGATTTATTAAAAATTATGGAAATGTTGTTGAGTTTGGATTAGTTGGAGCCTCTATGCATAAAGTAAATGAATCAGCCTCTATTGAAGATATTAAAAATCTTACAGAAATATATTATCAAGTACTAAAAAAATACTTTTATTAATAGTCTACCTTCATAAGGTAAAGGCCCTCTGGTGGAGCAACAGGACCACATAAAGTTCGGTCTTCTTTATTAAGAATTTCTTTTATTTTTTTCTCATTCCATTTGCCTTCCCCGACTAGTTTAAGTGAACCAGCTATTGATCGAACTTGGTTGTGCAAAAAGGATTTGGCAGAAATTGAAATACTTATCTCTAATCCATCCTGTTGAATTTGAATGGAATCAATTGTTTTAATAGGTGATTTTGATTGGCAATGTGTTGAACGAAAAGTTGTAAAATTGTGATTACCAATTAAATCGCGTGACGATTCAATCATTCCTTTAATATTTAATGGCTTACCTACCCTCCAATATCTTCCTTTATCTAATGTTAGAGGGGCTCTTCTATTAATAATTTTATACTGATAGTGCCTTTTAATGGCCGAAAATCTTGCATGAAATTCATTATCGACTTTCTCAACGCTTAAAATAGCTATTGGATGAGGCTTAAGGTGGCTGTTAAGGGCTTCTCTTAATTCATTCTCATCAGTCTTTCTTTTTAATTCAAAATGAACGACCTGACCTAGGGCATGGACACCTGAATCTGTTCTTCCAGCTGCAAAGATTTTAACACTCTCATTGGAAAAATTTTTAATAGCCTCTGAGAGAAAATCCTGAACACCACTTTTATCTTTTTGACTTTGCCAGCCATTAAATGGAAGTCCATTATATTCTATTGTTAACTTCCAGCGAACTAACATTAACGCAAAATCGATCCAATTTTTATTGGATTCCCTCTTAAAAAATCATCTACACTCATTTGATTACCACCCTCCGGCTGAACAGCTAAAATTTTTAAAGAATTTTCTCCACAAGCAATGATTAGGGAATCCAATACTTCGCCGGGTTTCCCTGAAAGTGAATCTTCAACAGCATCTATAATTTTTATTCTTTTATCGAGGTTAGATTTAAACCAAGTTCCTGGGAATGGATTCAATGCCCGTATTGTGAAAAAAATTTCCTTGGATGTTTTCAGCCAATCTAGTCTACTTTCATCTTTCATAATTTTTGAAGCATAGGTGACTCCAGAATTGTTCTGAGGTATCGCAGTAATCAAGCCATTAACATATTGATTAATAGTATTAATTAACTCTGATGATGCTTTACTAGATAATTCATCATGAAGGAAACCGGCATTATGTTTATAGTTGATTGGGATTTCAAATTTACTAATTACTGAACCTGTATCCAAACCCTCATCCATAACCATAAAAGAAATACCTGAGAACTTATCTCCAGCCATCATAGAGCGTTGAATGGGAGCAGCTCCTCTCCACCTAGGTAAAATAGAAGCATGAATATTAAGACACCCAAATCGTGGTAAATTAAGAATATCCTTTGGCAAAATTATCCCATAAGCCGATACTATAATTATATCTGGTGAAATTTCTCTTAGAGAGGCAATAACACTTTCTTCATTAAAATTTAAAGGCGTTATAACAGGAATATTATTATGTAAGGCCAAAGTATGAACAGGAGAATTATTTTTTTTCATACCTCTCCCTGATTTTCTAGGAGGCTGAGTATACACAGCTTCAATATTATGAATGCTATCAATTAATACCCTTAATGGATTAACAGAAAAATTTGGAGTCCCCATAAAAACTACCTTTAATGGTGATTGTGATATAAATTCTTTATTCATTCTTCACCGGGATCTTGAGTACGACTTTTGATAGACTTCTTAATTGCTCTATCCTTTTTTAATCTTGATAAATAATCTACAAATACAATACCATTAAGATGATCCATTTCATGCTGTATTACAGTGGCCATCATACCCGAGTATCGAATATTTTTTTCGTCACCATTTATATCTAGGAAACGAACGTTACATTCATTTGGTCTTTCAATCTCCTCCCAAACACCTGGAACTGACAAGCATCCCTCTTCAAAAGAGCTAAGCTCTTCTGCAGGATCTAATATCTCAGGGTTAATAAAAAAATGTGGATCCCGATTCTCATTATCTCTTCCAATATCAATTACTAATAATCTTTTAGGGATTCCAATTTGTATTGCTGCAAGCCCAATACCAGGTGCAGCATACATTGTCTCAAGCATGTCATTAAGTATGCCTAAGATTTTACTATCAATAGCATCTACTGGTTTAGATACAGTTTTTAATAAAGGGTTAGGAACTGTTATAATTTCTTTAATTGCCATTTCTCTTGATAAACCTACTATAAAAAGAGTTCAAGCTAGATATAAAGGTTTTTAAAAAGGTTGTCGCGCCTTTAAGGCTGTTTGTAATGTTCCATCATCCATATAATCTAGTTCTCCACCAACGGGAACTCCATGAGCTAGGCGAGAAATTTTTACATCACATTCCTTTAATTGATCAGTAATGTAATAAGCAGTTGTTTGGCCATCTATTGTAGCATTCATTGCAAGAATTATTTCATTAACCTCGTTATCTCCAGCCCTTTCAATTAAACTATTAATACCTAAGTCTTCTGGTCCGATACCATCTATTGCGGACAAACTACCGCCAAGAACATGATACATACCGCTATGAACAGATGCTCGCTCAAGGGCCCATAAATCAGCTATTTCCTCAACTACAATGATTGTCGAAGTATCTCTTCTTTTATCATTACAAATAGAACAAACNTCTTCCGTATCAAGATTCCCACAAATCTTACAATTNACAATTGAATTAGCAGTAGTAATTAATGACTCTGCTAGAGGTTTCATTAGAGATTCAGGTTTTTTTAAAAAATTAAGAGCCATTCGCCTTGCCGACCTTGGNCCAATACCAGGAAGCCTGGCAAGTAGTGATATCAAATTATCAATTTCAGAATTATTCATTATTATTCCTCTTTAGAATTATCATTATTCACTATTGAAAGTTTTGGAATTTTTTCAATCACCTTGATAGATGCATCTTTAAATTCCTCTACTGTTGCTAAAAATATTGGGTGCTTTTCAATTGCGTCTCTTATTAATAAATCAGAATCCTCTTTTTCCTGATTTATTGTTTTGTTCCCCTCAGAGGAAGAAACCAAAACAACCCATTTATTTTCAGTCCACTCGAAAAGTTTCTTTGAGAGATCAGATGCAATTGATTCCTCACCATTAAGGATATTGATCTCAATCCTCTCTTTTTCAAAAGAAACAAGACTAATATTATTTTCTAATTGATATAGAAGTCTTATGTTCTTATTTTTTCTTGCCAACTCTATAATGTCATGAAAATTTTCAGGGTCTTTTTTATTTAGATCCTTCTTAAATGCAACTTCTTGAATTAAATTTTCTTCCGGTTCTTCTTTTTCTGAAGATCCAGATATCATACTTATAGAGGAGCTTGGCTGGAATTTAGGAGTTTTTTTTTCAGTCAANGAAATATCCTTACCCTCAAATTTTTTTATAGTTTCATCAGGGGTAGGAAGGTCTGATATATAACACATTCTGATAACAGCCATTTCAAGGGCGGAAAGGGGTTTAGAAAAATTCTTAATCTCTTCAGCAGCCTTTAAAATCATTTGCCAATATCTGGANAAACTTTTAACTGTCTCGTATTCGACAATTTTTTTAATTCTATTAATATTTTCTGGGCCAAGAGACAAATTATCATCACTTTGTTGAGTGACTTTATGGCGAGTTAGCTCATGAACTAAGTCACCAAGGACTTCAATTAAATTTGATGGATCTACACCTATATCGACTTGATCCTTGATCTCCTTTAGAGCTTCTTCAACATTACCACTAGAGATATACTCAAATAAATCAATAATTCTACCCTGATCCGATAATCCAAGCATCTTACGAATTATATCTTCTGATAAAATTTTATTATCCTCAGAGAGGGCTATAGCCTGATCTAGAAGTGACAGACTGTCTCTTGCCGATCCGCCTGATGCTCTAGATATTAAACCGATGACAGCATCATCAATTGTAACGTCCTCCTTAGCACATACCTTGAGAAGAAGAGACTTAACTAATTCATTATCAAATCGTCTCAAGTCAAATCGCTGGCATCTGGAGAGTATTGTTAGAGGGACTTTTTGTACTTCGGTAGTTGCAAAAATAAATTTCACATGCGATGGAGGTTCTTCAAGAGTTTTAAGAAGACCATTAAAGGCTGCCTTTGATAGCATGTGTATTTCATCTATTATGTATATTTTGTAACGCGCAGAAGACGGTGAATAATTAATTGAATCTATTATCTCTCTTATATCTGCTATCCCAGTTCTGGAAGCTGCATCCATTTCAATAACATCAATGTGTCTTGATTCCATAATCTCATTACAGTGATCTCCAATTTCAAGCATTTCAATATTAGGTGCATTTATTGATTCAGTCTTATAATTTAGTGCACGAGCTAATAAACGAGCAGTAGTAGTTTTACCTATACCCCTAACACCGGTAAGCATATAAGCATGGGCAATTCTATCTATTTTAAAAGCATTTTTAAGGGTTTGAACCATAACTTCTTGGCCCATTAGGTCATCAAAATTTTGTGGTCGNTACTTACGTGCTAAAACTTTATAAGGCTTATTCGAATTTAATACGCCCTCATTATTTGGCTCAGATGATAAAAAATCATTTTGATTTTCATCGGGCATAGTTGGAGCACTNNCAGTATTCGACTCTTCTGATTGTTCTGTNGTATCCAAAATATCCTCTTACATTACTTATATACGAAACTTTATTAATTCTAAACTCTTATAAAAAACCAATAGCTTATTAGACTAATAAAGTTTAGTAGAATACAATACTGGAGGAGTTTTTAATGAAGGTCTACCCAAATATATTTAGCAACAATCCATTAGATCGTGTTTCTTACCTAAGATCAGATCCTAATTGGATAAAAGAGAAAATTCTTGATAAAAAATCAATTTTTATACCATTTTTTAAAGGTCAGCCATTCGTATCAAAAATTCCCGCCCTTACATCTAAAGAATCTCTAGAGAATCAATTAAGCCCAGCCTGGTTTCCTTATAATTTTTTTGAAAAAAATATTATAGAAAATTCTACTATAATATTTTTAGGCTTATTAAATGATACATCATATTTTGCAATAGATTTAACTAAAATTAGCGCTCCTGAAGAGAGTGTAAATTTAAAAGACATGGGGGTTTTTGAAGATCTAATGGCTCTATCATCACAGCCCATTGAATCTGGTGAGCTAGCCATGTTAGGCCAAGCGAAAGCAATTTTTGAATGGCATAAAAGTCATCAATTTTGCTCTAAGTGTGGCAAAAAAAGTAATATGGTTGAAGGTGGATATAAAAGAATTTGTGGCGTGTGTGAAGCAGAACATTTTCCTAGAACTGACCCTGTTGTTATAATGCTAGCTACTTATAACGATCAAGCTTTCCTTGGAAGACAAAAAAGATTTCCAGAAGGAATGTATTCAGCTCTTGCAGGCTTCATAGAGCCAGGAGAATCAATTGAAGAAGCTGTTGCACGAGAGCTTAATGAAGAAGCAGGTATAATAATAAATAATGCAACTTATCATTCCAGCCAGCCTTGGGCTTTTCCGAACTCACTAATGATAGGATGTATAGCTGAGTCAGCGTCAGAAGAATTTAAGCTTGATGAAATAGAGATTGATGAAGGCCGATGGTTCTCTCGTANAGAACTCGCCGGAGCAATTCAGGGAAGCAAGGACTCAAAATTTTTTATACCACCCTCAATGGCAATTGCTCATCACCTTATTAAGGCTTTTGTAGAAAATAAATAAGAAAATATGGAATATAAACTACTTTTAATTCTCCTTATCATCCTCATCGGAACCCTGGGTCCAATTCAGACAGGTGTAAACGCCACCCTTTCAATATACTTATCACATCCATCACAAGCTGCTTTTATTAGCTTTCTTGGTGGTGTCATAATTTACTCAATTATTTTAATTTTTTTAAAGCCTCCTATACCAAATTTAGTGGAACTAAAAAAAATTCCTATTTGGGCTTTTACTGGTGGATTAATGGGGGCCTGTATAGTTTTTGGAGCAATTATGATTGCTCCAAAAGTAGGAGCAGCTACTTATGTAAGCACATTTATAACAGGCACTATTATTATGTCCCTCTTTTTAGATCATTTTGGGCTCATGGCTTTTGAAACAAAGCCAATTGATGTCTGGACAATTTTTGGAGCTTCACTAGTTATAAGCGGTATGATGATTGTAAATTTTAGATAATTAAAATTTTTCGCTATTTGTCAGATAAGGATTTTTATTATTAACAAGGCCTTTATACATTAGACCATCTTTCATAACACCTTCTATTCGATCATGGTCTTGTAAGATCGTTATATCTTCAAGAGGGTTTCCATCTATAACAACTAGATCTGCTAGTTTGCCTTCCTCAAGAGTCCCCAGAGAACCCTCAGAATCCATGGCCTGGCCTCCAAGACGAGTTGCAGCATGAAGTGCTTCAGCATTAGAAAAACCAAAAAGATTAACATAGTGTTCTAAATCTTTTGCATAAGTTCCGTGAGGAGCAATATCTAAACCATAATCACCGCCAACCAAGATCCTAATACCTTCTTTTTTCATACGCTTGTAAGATACTATTGTAGCTTCAACTTCTTCCCTATAAGCGTTAACTTCTCTACTTTCTTGTGAATATCCCATTTTTTCAGCATTTTCTAGAAATGCTATTTCCCAAGCAATTCCCGGCCCAACAAAAATTTTATCTTTATTCTCTATTAATAACTCTAGAGCCTCATCGTCTATATAATTAGCATGGCCAATAAAATCGATACCACTTTTAACAGCTTGTTTGACAGCCGCGGCTGAACGAGCATGGCATGCAACTTTCATTTTTTTTCTATGCGCTTCATCAACAAGAGCTTCAACCTCTTCATCCTTGTACCCAAGATCACCCGGCCTTCCCTGAAGAGAAATTAACTCTCCATCAATCATAACTTTAACGACATCAACACCATTTTTCCATAGCGTCCTTACCGCCTTTCTTATTTCCCAAGGACCATCAGTAATCATTGCAAGTCCCTCAGTCTGAGGTTTAGCGTAATCTGGATAGGTATCGGCATTACCACCTATTGCAGAAATATCTCTTCCTCCGGCTAATAAGCGAGGACCAGGAATTCTTCCACTATTAATTGCATCTCGTAAAAATACATCAATCCTATGAATTGATCCAAAGCTAATTGCTGAAGTGAATCCAGAGCCAAGCATAATACGAGCATTATCAACTGTTTTAATCATCGCCTCCTCAACTGGAGTCTTATCTAATTCCAGCGGNCCATTGTTTGTATAGGAAATATGAGCATGTGATTCTGTCATACCAGGTATTACNGTTTTACCCTTTAAATCATATATTTCTATATCNTTTGAAGAGGCATTAAAGTCTGAAGAAGGCCCTGAATAACAAATCATATTATTATCAATCATAATGGTTGCATCATTGATTAATTCATCACCATCCCCTTTAAAAAGGTTTAAATTAGTTAAAATCTTCTTTTTACTCATTTTATTACCTTTTGGTTATAGTCTTAGAAGCTTTATTGCATTCTTTGTAAGGCTTGGAGCAAAGCTCTCTAATTCCTTTGGTGTATCCCAGCCACCAAGATTTGTTCCATAAACTAAGCGTTCAGAACCCACTAAATCAAAAAGCATTTTTTGAGAATTTTCACCATGCACATGGGCATCAAACCATAATTTTCTTAATTCATTTTTAAAGCCATTTTTTTTAACACCTTCTGGCGCCCAATCTCTAAATGATGACATTTCAGCAAACCTCTCAACGAGATACGGCATCGCACCTGCACCGTGAGAGATACAAATATCAATATCTGGATGACGATCCATGACGCCGCCAATAATCAAAGTCCCAGCAGCAAGTGTTTCCTCATAAGCATATCCTAAAATTATACTCATATCGTTTCTACCCAACCTCCAATCGTCAGGGCCTCCAGAACCACCTGTTGATGCAGGGTGAAGAAATAATGGTATATCAAGTCCAACGACCGTTTTATAGAAATCATCTAATCTTGGATCATCTAAGCCAAACGGATAATCTGTTCCTGTTGATACAGCTTTCAATCCAAGGGTTTTTACTGCTCGTTCCATTTCTAAGCAGGCAGCATCAACATCTTGCATAGGTAACGCAGCTGATCCAATCAATCTATCTGGAAATTCTGCAA
>JGI24540J26637_10000964_pt1 | contig 12541 bp, 15 predicted proteins | sample NorSeaMetagenome_FD_26637 | JGI IMG/M metagenome (IMG submission 26637)
CTTGGTCCACCACCCCCCCCCTTCCGTTACTTCCCTCGATTCTTACCTCTCGTTCGTAAAGATGGTTCCTAGCTCCCCGTCCTCTGTGTACCGTATGGTGATAGTTCGCGAGAAGTCAATGTTACAGGGGGCAACCTTTTTCTTTACATTCGACCCTGCACCTGACCCACATTCACCGCCTGTTCCGGTCGAGTTGCGCATTCTGGCCCGTCGCAAGCGGCTGCCCAAGTCGTACCTGATATCCCTAAACAAATCAGATCTGAGCGAGGATTCCAGGGAGAGGAGGAGCAAGGTGAGGGGAGGTCATGCCTACCTTTCGCTCTACGCTCTTCGCTGCAACTAACAGCACTCTCTTCTACCCTCTCCTCGCAGTACTATCTGGGTAAAATCAAGGTCAAGGGCGGTAATGATTACGTGCAGCATGACAAGGTGAGGGCTGAACGGGCTGTACATCACCTCGCTTTGTAACTTACAACACTTCCCGCGCTCGCTTCGCACATTGCAGGGAATAAATCCGAACCGCCTCCTGGACTTTGACGAACAAAAGGCCGATAGCGAGGAGGAGGAACCAACTGAAGAGAAGAAAGAAGGTGAGGGCTGGAGCAAAGCGAAAGCATATTGCCTATCAGAAACCCTCAGCTCGTCGCTACGCTCCTCGCCCATATCGCCCACCACTTTAACTAACAATCTTCCGCTCGTCGCTTCGCTCCTCACCGCTTCTAACATCTCGCTCTCTCCCTCTCTTTGCTCGTCGCAGCGGATAGGCAACTGGACGAGGTGAGCTAGCAACGCAATCTCAAGCAGCGAACATCACACAAGCTTGGACTTCTGTACAAGACGCGCTCCCCTACCAATCGCCGCAATAACCCTCACCCGTCATCCCAACCTCTTTCGCGATTCGCTTCGCTTATCGCAGCTCCTTGCTCACCGCCATGAGCTTTCTTGCGTTCATATTTCCACCACTGACAGCTTGGATAGCGTTATCAATGTTGGAATCCCCACTGTGACAGGAGGTGAGATATATGGACTACAACGCCAGGCTCTTCTCATTGTCTGTGACTAACAACGCCTTCTTTCGCTTTTCCTGCCACCTTCAGTTGGTAGATCTGCCACTTCTCCACCCTTCAAGGGCACCACAAGGGACACGAAGCTCACTCACAACGCCAGAGTTCTCGTGGAACGGGCATCCCGTAACGACCTGATGAAAGAAAGTATTTACATCATGTCTGGCCACGAGAATTCCTCGCTTTGCGCTGGTACTCAGGATTACTACGGGAGGAGGATTTTGGCATCCGAGAAGGTGTGTCCACGGTGGCATCTGAGGCAGCAAATAAGGAAACTTTCTAACGTTCGCTTCGCTCCCTTCCCTCCCTTTCGCCCAGAACTTCTACGTCTCCTACACCAAGGGTGGCGACCCTCGCCCCTCCGCTTCCCCTCCACCCCCATCCCCTCCCCCTCAAACTTCAACCCTCCAGATGGGCCGAATCGAGAAGAACAAGGTGGGTGCAGGAGGGCAGGAGGAGCGGAGCGACAGCAGCATATCGTATATCTCTTCAAGATGAGAACCTTTAGCTCGTCACTTCGCTCCTCGCACATACCCCACCCAGCACTGTAACTAATCACCCTTTCCCACCCACCCACCCCGCTTCCACCCCCGCCCGTAGTGGGCGGTGCAGTTCACGTACCCACTAACACCCCTCCAAGCATTTGGCGTATGTTTGACTCGCTTTGAGTGATAATAAAATTTGTACTAACTGTTCTTGATAAAGGGTTTGTGTTTGGTTACGATGTAATGTAGCAACAGTACAGTTAAGTGTAGTTCTCTCTCCACCACCTAGACTCGAACTCAATCTCAAACTCTCACTACCCCTCCCTCACACCCACCACCCACCCACCCTCACTCCTCTCTCCTTAACCCACTCCAGCGCGCTTATCGCTTGGTCTTAGCGTTGATGAGGGCCTGTAGTTCCTCCTTGCTCATACCACCCGCGACCTTCTGCTGCTGTGCCTTCCTCTCCTCGGCCTCAGCCTGAGCCCTAGCCACAATCTGCGCAGCCTCCTCCTTCTCGGTGAGGTTTCCGGCTCCTCCCTCGGAAGCTGCAGCTGCAGCTGGGGCGGGAGAGGGGGCACCTGGGGCCCATGAACAAGCGCCTGCTGATAAATTTGACATACTAAGTGGCTGCTGAGGAGGAGGAGAGGAGCGTTGGAGACGAAGGTGTAAGAAACTCCGTTAATTAGCCGTTTTTTTTATCATTATGAATGTACCGTAGGTATCAATTGATTTGTCACCTAAAAGCGGCTGAACATGCCCTTAGGATGCCCTATGAAGCCAAAAAATGGACCACCCCTCTCCGGGACCGGCCGTCCACCAAGATCAAGAAATGTCATTTGGACGTCAACGAATCAAAATAAAGCGGAAACCAAGCCAAGACACAAATACAACCTACATGCGCCCAATCTTGCTTCGCATTCAACCCCCAGTCCTTACATGAATAAAGTGCCCCTGAAAAGCCCAAAATTTCCGCTTCGTCCGACAAATCGTCGTTAGTTACATCTATACCGCCGTTGGAGCCTTCGTCGGAGCATGCGTCGGAGCCACCGTCGGAGATGTCGTTGGCGATGCCGTTGGCGATGCCGTCCCCGGGAAGCAGCACACCTCAACATACCCGCTTCCACAAACGCTTCCGGCGCAGTCAATGTCCTCAGCGCCATCCAAGAGCTTCCAAGAGAACCCTTCCTCCACGCAAATTTCGACTGCTAATGTGGAGCATTTATTCTTGACCGAGATTATGTTGGAACTGACTTCCAAGGCTTCTACCTACAAGAAGCGAAGCGGCGAGCATGGGAGTTAGGTGGAGTTAGGTGAGATTAGGCGAGGAGCGAAGCGACGAGCTGATAAAGTAAGCGTCAGGAACAAAAACCACACGCGCTTGTACCTTCATACAAGACGCACCCTCTCCCCAGCCACCGCTATAATTCTCACCCATCGTCCCAACCCCTTTCGCGATGAGCGAAACGAATCGCAGCTTCGTGATGACAATGACAAGTTGAATGGGCTCAATCTCTGCTTCGCTCGTCGCACCCCTTCTCACCTGCCTCAATTCGTACTGCACCGCATTCTCTGGATCCCACACGCGATCCTTGTCAAAGTAAATATAGCAACCCCCCCCGGCCACGCCGAAGTTCCCCCTGGTGCAATGCCATCCCTCCCCTCCAGTGCAAGATCCTTCAAAGTCGCAATTTTCCGCCACGACTGATGTCATGGCAGCCTCCTTCTCGGACCCGACCAACTCCTCGGAGCAACCCTGCACCCCGAACAGCAACGTGTTCCTCATGTAGCTACCATCGTAGTTGCCGACTGAGTACAGGTTTTGGGCAACCTCTCCTGCACTGAGGCCCATTGGCAGAGGAGGTCGATTTTCATCAACCACGCAGCAGCCGTCGGATTCGACGTACCGACAGGCTCGCCTTTTGTCCAAATCAAGCCAGTAGTTGAAGCCATCAATTTCCTTTGCGACCACGCGGTTGTAATATTCGACCAATGAAGGTGCACTGTTGTCGAAAGAGGACGTTGAGAATAGGCACTCACTCTGCGAAGGAGAGGAGCGTAGTGACGAGCTGAGCATTTCTGATTGGTAATTGCTGTCACTTCTCTCCGGCCGTCCTTCGCCCCCCCCCTCCACCTGGAGCATTTCATGGAAATCCCCCAAACCCTCGTCGTTGTATTTTTCAGGATTCTCGATGGAGAACTTTAGCAAGGCCATGTCAGGGTCGCATCTACGATGAGTGAAGCGAATCGCGAAAGGGTTTTGGATAATGGGCGAGAATTACAGTGTTGGCTAGTGAGGGTGTGCGTCTCGAACAGAGGTACCGGTGGATGCGGCTTTTGATGCTAGTGTTGACACTGCAAGTTCGTCGCTTCGCTCCTCGCTTGGTCTCGCCTGCAATGGAACGCCTTTTCTCCAGAGACAAATTGATCTTCATGTAATCCGTGTCCCCAACATTGTAGAGCTCGGTGAAGGAAGAAAAGAGAGAGAAATAGTAGATGTCGCTGGGCAACGTCGGGCCATCAAGATAGTCCTCGAAATGCATGATCCGATTGATCTAAGCAAAGCCATTCAATCTGTTAAACGAGAGCTGGAAGTTTTCTTCCGTGGAGAAGTAGGCCGCGTACATGACATCGTCGGAGGTGATATTGGCGTTCCACCCTCCGATCCTTCCCGCATCGACAATATAGAACGTGCCCAACCTAATGAACCACGAGTTGTCGTGGCGGAAGTGAAAGAAGTCCTACCCCTCATCCTGGGCCCCAATAAGGCTCCGAGCGATCTCGGCCCAGTAACTCTGACGGATCGCCCTCTCCTTTCCAGTCTCGTAGATTAGAGGAAGAACGTGAGGAATGTGGATGTCCAAGCCATGGCCTCCGTCGCTCATGTCGAGAACCCTCACGTTCTTATTCCCACACGAAAGCTCGTCCGTTGAGGCTGCAATGAAGGTTGTTAGTTATTGTGCTTTAGTAGTTTACGTTCGTCGCTTCGCTCCTCCCGTCCTCATCCCATCTCACCTCCGTATTCACAAGGGAGCTGGTCACGACCACTATTCCACTTCTGATTAGCATAAGCGGTGACAACGCCGCCATCAAGCACATATGAGAAATCCAGGTTGTAACTTTTTCCTGCTTCCATGTCGATTGGGGTGCCAAATTGGAACATCTGGAAGTTCCTAGCCTGTTCGCTATCTCCAAAGAAGAAGGCCATTTCCTCCGCTCGACCATCCAAGAGCGTATCACCGTCTCCAAGATAAACGGAAGGGTGGTAGCCGATGCCTTGGTAGTCCTTACTCCTAGTAGCGAACCCCGCCTTTGTCTCGACGCTCTGCCCAGTCTCTGTCCCAGTCTCGTCAGTCAGAAGAACATCTGCCTTGACGATTCATGCGCTGCACCAAGAGACAAATCCCCAGGTATATGTCCCCGCAGACGGTTGGGAGGTCAACACGAAATCTTCCATTGCGTTCTTGTTCGCGAGGTCAAGCCAGTCTGAGACGTAGTTCATGTTGAGGTCCTTAACACAGTTGTCAAACGTCTTTAGGTGATCATGGCGCCAAGTCGGATAATAGGAGTTTCCGTCGTTCGTACTGATCTGCTCCCCATACACTATGTCGCAGTTGTGCTGACCTCTGTAGATGTGAGAGTAAGCGTCTGGTAAGTTGGTTGGAGTGCCGCGAAAGATAGCAATTGACTGCAGAGAAACCTTAAACGTCGCTATATTGGCTTCCTTAGCTTGTCCCGCAGTCATACCCTGGTTGTCGTAGGAGCCGAGGTTCCTTTTGTTAGGGCTGAGCTTCCTCCTCCTCCCCCCTTCAGAGGATATATCGCGAAATTTCATGGACGTTTTCGGCTTCGTGGCATCATTGCCGTTCTTTGAAAATACGAACAAGAAAGCTCAACAACAGATTGCGATAGCCAAGGCCACACCCCCAATAAGCATGGCTTTGGACTTCCCGACTTTCCCTCCATGCGACAGTGGCGCGCGGTCTGAATCCCTGCCTTCTCCTTTCATATCCTTAATTTCGGTCATTTTTAACCCTTTCATTCTCAAAAAAGCAATTTTGGATTTCAAAAGGTGAACTTTGCAGGCACAATTCCACTCACGTTTTTCGAATACGAAATCCGCCCCTACATTTGGTACAATTTTGAATGATGAGGGGTACAGCCTTTTTTACCTTCCTTGTCACAATGGTCATGGGAAGGGTGCCTTGCGACAACTTGTCGCAAGACAATTGGTTGACTTATCTCAACGCGGACAACAAGAACATCAGTAGCCAACTCCTCGGAGGTAATGTAAAGAATGCGTCTGACTGTGCATCAGAATGTGTAGATAACCTCGGTAAAGATCCTACAACAGGTTGCACGAGCTACACATATTATCATGCTGACTATCATGAGGGACGGCTGGCTGGCAAATGCTACGGCGATGGGTCTGGTTCCTAGGCTCTTGTGTACTCCTCGCTCGAGAACCCAGGCGTTTATGGTGGAGTTACGAGCGGCCAGAATGATCCACTGAACTATGTGACTTCATGCTCCTCCATCGAAGACTGCTCAGCGAATGGTGTGTGTGATGCCAAGACCAAGACTTGTAAATGCTATCCGCAGTGGATGGGCAAGTACTGCGGTCAACTCAATTTCCTTCCAATAGATAAAGAAGCAGGTCTCCAATCGAAAGACCAGAAGGTCGCGTCAACAGCTGGGGTGGCAGTGTATTGCTTGGGGATGATGGCAAGTACCACATGTTCGCAGCGGAGATGACCCACAATACCGGCATTGTTGTTTGGATGAGTAACTCAAGGATTCGACATGCAGTGAGGTGAGCTTGGACAAGGAGCGGGAGGGCTGGACAGCTAGAGCTAGATCTAACATACCTTCCTCTCGCTTCGCTCACAGTGACGATGGAGATAATTTCGTCTCTTCCGACATCACTTCGCCGGTCTGGGGTCATGAACCCACTGCTGCCCGCGCGCCTATCGGAGAATACGTAGTATTTTTCACGGCCAATTTTGACGAGATCCCTTGCAGTGGGGTTGAATGCATGAACAGGGACAACGGAAACTCAGTGGTTGACGAGGGTACCTGCCTTCCCGACACCCAGTGCATATCTTACCCTGATCTCCTTACCTCAAGGATCCCGCAGGTCCATGGTCAGAGCCGGAGCTGATTCCGACGGGTGAATTTGGTAATGTTGACACGAATCTTGCACCCATTATCTTGGACGATGGCTCTCTCATAGGTTTGGGCAGGCCGCCCTACATTTGGCGAGGTGAGATTGGACAAGCAGCGCAGGGAGCTGCCTGATGCTGCTATACAATAGTCTAACCCCCCCTACTCGTCGCTTCGCTCATCGCAGCCAAATCTTGGAATGACACGTCGACTTACTCGGTAGAGGTAGTGGAGTTGACTGTTCTCGGTGAAGATCCGTTCCTCTACGTTGACCCTAATGACAGCTCAATCCTTCATGGCCTCTCACGCTGGTGGGTGGGATTCCAGGGGTGGACATGCGTGGTCCCTTGACGGAGGCAAGGTAAGACGGAGCGAGAAGCAGAGCGACAGCGCACGCAATGAATTGCTAAATCCCCCCTCACTCCTCGCCAGACGTGGAAGGTACATGAAGACATTGCATCTTACGGCAGCTTGATCGAGTACACTGACGGAACCACTGGAGTGTTGACGAGGCGAGAACGGCCCCACCTGATCTTCGGTGAAAAGGGTGAGTTGTTGGCCCTCACGAACGGCGCAACGTTGGATCCCTGCACGCACCCAGAAGCTTGCGAAAAGGATTATTGCTTCACAGCGTTGCAGAAGTTAAATCAATAACCCATTCGAATTCCATCTATAAACTCGCTCCTTTTTTCTCTTATTCCCCCCTTTCCTCCTCCACCACTCTCCCCAAACCCTCCAAAACTTTTCCCACCTCAACCGTCCCTCCCACTTCTCCACCAGCTCCCAGTACCCACTCGTACCAATCGTTGTAGCTCATCGCTGCCCACTTTACGGGCAGCGCACACCCGTCGTTCCCTAGTCCATTCAGTATGTCGCAGCAGTCCTCGACGTCCATCTCCCCATCCCCTCCCAGCAGCGCCTTGACCCCCTCAAGCTGTCCCTCGTTAAAATAAGCCTCCCCCCAAGTCACCACTACGGGCTCGGCATCGGGCTCCGCCTCGGCCTCGATCCTCCTTCTAGTGTCGATCTTGAACTCTAGGCTCTGGAGGTCCCAGTACCACTCAATCCTCTCCTCCTTCTCAATCTTGTCAAAGGCGCTCTTCACCAGGATCTCGATGGCCTTGAGCTCGCCGGTCACCCTCACGCCGACACTTTCCTCGATCTCATCGTAGCACTTCTTTCCAAGCCCCTCGATCTTTCCACAGGCCGCGAGCCCGCAATCGTAGAGCCTCTGCAACCTGCTCGCCAGCAGCTCGCTCTCGTACCAGATGTTCTCGTGCATCTTCTTCACCCTCCGTTTGTCCATCTCCTTCTTTCTTTTCGCCTCCTTATCCCCCTCTCCCCCCTCCCCCTCCTCCGCCTCTGCCCCTCCGCCCTTCTCATCATCATCATCATCATCAACCGGCACTGCAAACGCCTCGCTTCCCCAGCTATTTGCGTACGCCACGGCCTTCTCGAGCGTCCCCAGTAGGATATCTGTGACATCCACCACCTCCTCCTCCTTCCCGTTGCCCTTGCCCTTGCCCTTCTTTGTGTCGACAACCTCCTCGACCTCCTCCTTCTTCGCCATCACAAACTCCTGCGAAATGAAGACGCTGGGTGCGGCCTTGGCCCTCACCCCGCCCTTCTCCCCTGCACCCTCTTCCTCCTCCTTCCCTTTCCCTTTGCCCTTGCCCTTGCCCTTGCCTCCCTTCTTCGCACCCTTGCCCTTCGCACCCTTGCCTCCCGCATCTTCCTCCTCCTCCTCTCCGACCCCCTTTAGGGCCCCCTCCCCTTCGCTCTGGTCGACCTCGCCGACCCTAAAAGCCCACGTCGTGTGAAGCCCTGAGTGGCAGCTATCCATCAACAACTCGATGCCCTGGAAGAACCTGTCGACCTCGAGCTGCATCAAGTAGGCAAAGTTCCCCTTCGTGCAGTGGACCCTTTTCTCAATCCAGCCATCCTCCCTTGTCTCAACGAGCCTATTCTCCACCTCGGCCTTCCTCTCTTCCACCTTCTTCCACAGCTGATCCCTGAGCTCTTCCACCCTGAGCCCAAGCTCTGCCTTAGTGAACTCATCAAACCTCATGTCGGTGTCGACGCTGTTGAAGCTCTTGAGGAACGCGGTCACGCACTCCTGTTTGTCATCGGAGGCGATGAGCAACTCATTGAAAGCGACTCTGACGTCGTGGAGATGCTGAGCGAGCTGAATGCGCTCCTCCCTCAAGCCCCTCAGAACCTTTTTGACGAGCTTTTCGAACTCGCTGCTTCCATCCGCAAACCTACTTGTCAGGATACTCCCGAGCTCCTGGCTCATTGTAGGTTCCGGAGCAACCACATCCTCAACGGGGATCTCAGGCACGACGATCAGTTGCACCTCATCTTCCTCCTCCTCCTCTTTCTCCTCCGTCTTTTCCTCTGCCTTCTCCTCTCCTGTCTCCTTTCCCTCCTCCTTATTCTCCTCCTCGGCCTCCTCCTCAACCTTCACCTCCTTCTCTTCAATTTCCTTCTTCTCCTTCATTTTCTTCATTTGTTCCTCCCCCTTGACGTTAAGCATTTCCTCGACGTATTTGTTGATGGCGGCAAAGATGCCGTCCGGGGTCAATTTTCCAGTCTCTACGGACTTGCAGAGAGATCCAAACCTTTCGTAGAACTTATCCGCGCCCTCCATTCCCTTCTCGTGAGTGAGCACGTGAAGGCTCAAGTTTGCCGTGGCGTTAACTGGGTCGAAGGGGTCAATGAGCCTTTCCTTGCAAATCAAGTCGTAGGGAGGCCTCTTGTTATCAAGATGGTACTGCTCTCCAGTCTCGGGGTCAATCCTCCTCCCAAGGCTCCTACTCAAGGTGACCATCAACTCAGTCTTGAGGTTCACAACGAGATCAAGCCCTGATTTCTTTTCTTCCACCACAACCTCCTCGAGGGGTTTCGGTTCCGCCAAGTTACTTGCCCTGTCATGGCTGTTCCAGACGTGGGCCTCGAAGTCGTACCCGCTCAAACTCTTCTCAAGGAGAACTGCCTGGTCCTTCGTTTGAGGGAAGTCCTCGAGGATCCATCCCATGTACTCTTCCTCCTCATCGTCCTCCAATGCCTTGATCTTCTCATTTTCCTCGGCCAGAGCTTTGATAGCAGCCACGACCAGCCTAACGTAGATTTCATCGTCGACTTCGCCGCCTAGGACCATATTGCTATTGGCTTCCCTCCCGCAGAGGCATGTCTCCAGCTCAACACCTCCCGCCGGCTCCTCAATTGATCCAAGTTGCACCTTTTTGCTAAGCTCGATAGCCTTGTCTAGCTGTTCAGATGCACTGATGACCTTGCAGTTGTACCTGTCAGCCAACCTCTGTGCCTGCTCCGACTGGCCTGCGAAGCTGGGTCCTGTGAGAATAACCTTGAGCGCAAAGTCGGGAATGACTGGTGGCTCAGGATCACTTGGAAAGGGTTCGGCAACAAGACTGGCATCGATGATGGCGTCGCCGAGGGAGAACTTTGGTCCGTCTTCAACCTCAATGTCGGCCTTCTTGTAAGCGAACTTCCCCCACATACCGTCCCCAGCGATGTACTCTTTGTATTCCTTCTTATCGATCACATCTCCGACCTCGGGGGCGCCCATGGTGACGGTCTCGCCCCAGACCCTGTCGTTCGAGGAGGGAACGGTGAAGCCAGGAAGTTCCTGAACACTCACGTAAGCCCTCTTCATGTCATTCCAAACTTCAAGGGGCGCTGGATCCTCATCGGTAATGTTGTATTCGTAGTGCTTGGCGTAGCTCCTGTAGTCGGCGCAAACCAAAGCCAACTCGACCATGGACAAAATGGTGTCCTGGACAAGGAGGAGGCTCCTCTTCTTCGTCGCTGAGGTCATCGCATCGTCAGCCATGACGACCCTGCTCTTCTGAGCTTCGACTTCAGCGGCCATGGTGACCTTTCCGCTTTCGAGGAAGGCATTGTCTCTCTTGAGGGCCTCCTCACTGTCGATTTCGGCCCTCTGCTTGTATTGAAGGTTCCTGTAGGCTCGGTTCTCGACGGCCATTGCCTTGTGCTTACTAATCTCTGTGACGTCGAGAGCTACTTTGTTCTCACTCACCGTCTTCCGGGTGAGCTGATCCCTGATCATTTCCACCCCAAGGCTGTGGTAGCCCTCGATCTGGGCCTCCTCCTGGCTCTTGAGGAAGCGCCTCTTTCTCTTTTCCCTGGCAATGCTCTTCTCGGAAGCCAGCTTCTTGCGGTCCGAGATGTTCTTCATCTGCTTAGCCACGTCCCTTTCCATTCCCCTCTTATCGCTGACCGCAGCGTTGGGGTCCTTGTTGGTGGTTCTGCTCACCCCAACGACGGGGGGCGGCTTGTCAAGTTTGCTCAGCCTAACCTCGAAGTCGTGGATCTGGTCGACGACAGTGTGCTTATCCATGAGCTTCATCCCCGAGAGGGTGTCCTCCTTCATCTTTTGCAGCTTCTTCGCGACCCTCTTCTTCACATTCAGCCTCTCCCTCGCCTTGGCCTGGTTGTTCTCCCATGTCTCCATCGTCTCCTGCTGCTGAGCGTTCATCCTCTTGGCCTCTTCCTTCTTCTGGTTCATCCTTTGGGCCTTGATGTCCAAAATCTTTTGGACCGCGGCGTTGTTTGTGTCGACCTTGAATTGTTCGAGATCCCTGAGTTGCTTCTCCTCCTCCTCCTTGAACTTTCTGAGAGTCTTGCCGATCATGACATCGTTTCCTCCCTCCAGTATGATCCTGAGGTTCTTCTCAAACATCTCGTGGTTCTTTGCGGTAACCTTGCTGTCAGCGGGTCTAACGGGGACGTTGGGGAGGGCTTTTTTCGTGCCCATGCCAAGCTTCGGCGTGCGGATGCTGACTGGAGCGGAAAACTTCTCAAGCCTGTCCATGGCCATCTTAAGCTGATAGAGGAGCTTGCTTGTTTGGCCTGTGTCGCCCTTCATGATCGCAAAGGCCACCTTGCTGTCGAATTTGATATTAAGTCTACGAATTGTGGGCTCTAGGAGGCAAAAGTTGTTTATCTTGGCATCAGGAGTGTCCTTCCTCGAAAACGACCCAAGGTTGCTCTGGGTTTGGGGGGAGAGGGGGGAGTGAGTAGACGAACACCGCAAGGCAGACATGAAAAAATCCCGAAGTTATCGCGTTGGACACTTCCAGTGATCCCCAAATTGCGACCCACAGTCAACTTTCCCCCCCTCCCTGCCGGAGACCCCTCCGCTATTTACCTGCTGATTATGCTTGTCCATCAACTCCCCGATCAAATAACCATTCGTCCAGTCAGTTCCGAGATTAGACACATGCTTGTGTAGGCCAATCTCGTCATTGACCCACGAGAGGAGCAGTTCAGCCATCTTTAATCAATGTCTGTTGTAACAGAGGTTTACAGACAAAAAAGGCCTTTTCCAAAGGGAGAAAAGAGAAAAATTGTCACTCTTCAGTTTCGTCGGATGCCTGAACCTAATTTGGTCCCCCTGCCGGCTCCAGCTGCTACTATGGCAAATATTGGTAGGAATTCTTTCTTTACCAGCTCAATCCAGGCTGTACCGGTTTCTCGAGGAGGTGGATCAGGGTTAAGTTCAAATTTTCCTGCACGTAGGAACAGTAGGTTGACGGCAAAGGAGGGTATCACGGCAGTGACTGCCCGTCCAGCGTTTCTTGACGGTCGAAGGGGGAAGGGGGGTAATGCAATGATGAAGGATGTCAAGAGACACAGCAAGCTTGTTGGAAAGATTGATGACTTTGGTTCCAAGCAGCTGAATCGCCTGCAGGGAAAGGTAATGCGGCGGGGTAGCTGGCAGTTGAACAGGATGGGGGCGTCGCAAGCAGGTGGAGGAGGGATAGCTAAGAAGTACGGGTTGGGGGG
>JGI24540J26637_10000965_pt1 | contig 12541 bp, 10 predicted proteins | sample NorSeaMetagenome_FD_26637 | JGI IMG/M metagenome (IMG submission 26637)
GAAATATGCTTTAACCACAGCGGTTGAAGGCGAAGGAACTGTCACGGAAAAGATAATAAAGGCAGGTGCTGCCACAGATTACAATAGTGGAACTGTAGTTGAACTAACTGCAACACCATCTGCAGAATGGGTGTTTGTACAATGGAAAGGAGATTTATTAAGCACTTCCAATCCTGAAGAAGTTACTATAGACAAAGCTAAAACTGTAACAGCAGTGTTTGTTAAAAAGAAGTATGCTTTGACCATCACTATTGAAGGCGAAGGAACAGTCACTGAAAAGATAATAAAGGCAGGTGCTGCTACAGATTACAATAGTGGAACTGTAGTTGAACTTACTGCTAATTGTTCAGTAGAATGGAAATTTAAAGAATGGACAGGAGATTTAACAGGCACAGATAATCCAAAAGAAATTACTATTGATAAACCCAAAACAGTAACAGCAATATTTGAGAAACAATTTCCTTTTTATTTAGATGAAAATGGAGTTACTATTAAAGCAAGGGATTGGGTTACAGCAGGAACTACGGGAGAATTAGGTGGAGTTACTTATACTGCTGTAGATATTGACAAATTAAAATTAATGTTTACTAAAGAAGAAGATGTTAGTAAAGTGGTTACTACATTAATAACAGATATGTCGGATTTGTTTATAAATGCTCCAGCTACTTCTCTGCCTTTTCGACCTTTATATGTGGAATTTAATCCTGACATTTCTTCTTGGGATATAAGTAATGTAACCAATATGTCTCATATGTTTGGTACTAAAGGGATCGATGATTACATACAAATTACTTTCAATAAAGATATAAGTAAATGGGATGTTAGTAAGGTGACAGACATGTCAAATATGTTTTTAAGTGCAGCAGCATTCAACCAAGACATTGGTAGTTGGGATCCAAGTAAGGTTACTAATATGTCTGGAATGTTTCAAGGTGCTTACGTTTTTAATCAAGATATTGGTAGTTGGGATGTGAGTATGGTATCTAATATGGGTGGAATGTTTAGTGGAGGTGGGGTTTTTAGCGGAGGTTCTAATTTCAACCAGGATATTGGCAGTTGGAATACGAGTAATGTGACTGATATGCAAGATATGTTTAATAAATCTTATTCATTCAATCAAGATATAGATAGTTGGGATACAAGTAAGGTTACTAATATGTCTGGAATGTTTCAAGGTACTTACGTTTTTAATCAAGATATTGGGAGTTGGGATGTGAGTAATGTGACTAATAAGACATGTCAAATATGTTTTTAAGTGCAGCAGCATTCAACCAAGACATTGGTAGTTGGGATCCAAGTAAGGTTACTAATATGTCTGGAATGTTTCAAGGTACTTACGTTTTTAATCAAGATATTGGGAGTTGGAATGTGAGTAATGTGACTAATATGCAATCTATGTTTTCTAAAAATAGAACTTATGGTGTCAACAAAGATAAAATAGATGCATTCAATCAACCCCTCAACAATTGGGATACAAGTAAGGTTATTAATATGTCTGTAATGTTTAGTGGCACATATTCATTCAATCAGAATATTAGTTCCTGGGATGTAAGTAATGTGACTAATATGTCTAGTATGTTTAATCGTGCTACCGCCTTTAATCAAGATATCTCCTCTTGGAATACCACTGCAGTAACTAATATGTCTGGAATGTTTGCTTTCTTTACTGCTTTTAATCAAGATATATCTTCCTGGAATGTGAGTAATGTGACTAGTATGTCTTATATGTTTGCTGGTGCTTCTGCTTTTAATCAAAATATCTCTTCTTGGAATACGAGTAATGTGACTGATATGAAAGAGATGTTTAAGAAAGCTTCTTCATTCAATCAAGATATAGATAGTTGGGATACAAGTAAGGTTACTAATATGTCTGGAATGTTTTATGACACTAATGCTTTTAATCAAGATATTGGGAGTTGGAATACAAGTAATGTGACTAATATGACTGGAATGTTTTATGACACTAATGCTTTTAATCAAGATATTGGGAGTTGGGATGTGAGTAAGGTGACTAATATGACTGGAATGTTTAGTGACACTAATGCTTTTAATCAAGATATTGGGAGTTGGGATGTGAGTAAGGTGACTAATATGACAGGAATGTTTTATGACACTAATGCTTTTAATCAAGATATTGGGAGTTGGGATGTGAGTAAGGTGACTACTATGAGCCATATGTTTAGAATAGCTATTGTATTTAACCAAGATTTAACTAAATGGTGTGTTACTAATATTACTCTCGAACCTTCTCTTTTTAGCAATGAGTCAGCTTTAGCTGAAGCCAACAAACCTATTTGGGGAACTTGTCCAGATTAGGCATATCTTCTTCTTTTAATTCAGACACTCAGAACCTTACTATTACACATCATTATACAAATACTACCCTTCAAAAGAAAACCAATCTTATTAAAGTAGGGTGGAGGTAAAAATAAATTTCTGTTGAGATTTTTTGGGTTATAATAACCTTAGCTTATAGCTATCTAGTTAATGTGTATACTATTTTGATTGCACTAAGAATTGAGTTAATTTTAAGAAAATGAAAAACTCATTCAGTTATTTATTCCACAGAACAATAAATCAATGCTTCTAAAAATGATCACGAAATCATTACTTAACTAAGACCAAATATTTAATTAGAATATTGTTAATAAAATAAATTTGAAAAATATAACAACTTTTGATGTAATTATAATTGGTGGTGGATTGGCGGGGTTGACAAACGCCATCCATTTATCAAAATTCAAGCAACGAGTGTTACTTATTGAAAAAAACTCATATCCAAAACACAAAGTATGCGGAGAGTATATTTCTAATGAAGTACTACCGTATTTAAATTCTTTAGGCATTGACCCAATAAAGGAAGGGGCTAAACAGATTAGTAAAGTACAAGTTAGTACTACAAAAGGTAATCTAATTAAAGGTGAGTTACCTTTAGGAGGTTTTGGAATGAGCCGCTATTTTTTAGACAGCTTATTATTAAAAAAAGCACTATTCAACGGAGTTCAGGTTTTAAAAGATTCCGTAGACTCTATAGTTTTCAAGAAAGGAGTTTTCACAGTTCAAACAAAAGATTCAAAATCGTTTCAAAGTAAAGTTACCATTGGTGCTTTTGGTAAAAGGTCAGTATTAGATCAGAAGATGAACAGAGAATTTATTAAAAAAAAATCACCTTACTTAGCTGTTAAAATTCATGTAAANGGAGATTTTCCAGAAAATCTTATAGCCCTACATAATTTTAAAGGGGGTTATTGTGGNGTNTCTAAAGTAGAAAATAATTTGATTAATTTATGTTATATCACNGANTACAACTCGTTTAAAAAACATAAAAATATTACGGATTTTCAGCACCAAGTAGTTTTTAAAAATAAACATTTAAAAAAAATATTTGAAGAGTCTAACCCTGTTTTTAAAAAACCACTAACAATTAGTCAAATTTCTTTTGAAACTAAAAAGCCGGTAGAGAATCATATCATTATGTGTGGAGATACTGCAGGTATGATTCATCCATTATGTGGAAACGGAATGGGAATGGCTATTACAAGTGCAAGATTAGCAAGTATACGGATATTACAGTTTTTAAATGGAGAAATAAAAACAAGAGAAGGTTTGGAAAAACAATATTTCAAAGATTGGAATAAAGAATTTAAAAGAAGATTAAAGACCGGACATTTTATAGCTAGGTTATTTAGAAGTCAAACTGTTTCTCAAATTGCTTATTCAATTTTAAAGATAATCCCTTTTTTATTACCTAAAATGATCCAATTTACTCATGGAAAACACATCAAACCAATATGAGTTTTTTAGTTGACACTTCACATCGGTCATCAGAAATGGAAATTATGGATGATTTTACAATGGAGGGAGTTTTGTTTAGAGACACTCTTGACAAGCTAGAAATTATCAATAGATTTTTGGGTGGTAATTCAGTAACAATTAATGGACTCAAAAAACTACTTGAAAATCAACCAAAAAACAAGACAATTACAATTGTAGATTTAGGGTGTGGAAACGGTGACATCTTACGTGATATTTCTAAGTTTGGTAGAAAGAACAACTACTCTTTTAAACTTATAGGAATTGATGCAAACCTTGCAGCAACAGAGTATGCAAAGGAATTATCAAAAGAGTATTCGGAACTGAGTTTTAAAACGATGGATATATTATCGGAAGATTTCAAAAAACAATCATATGATGTCGTCTTATGTACCCTGTTTTTACATCATTTTAAAAACGAAGAACTTATATCATTTCTAAAAACAACTACTGATAAAGCAACAATTGGAGTAGTTGTTAATGATTTACACAGACATAAATTGGCCTACTATCTTTTTAAATTGATAGGATTTTTTATAAAAAATAAAATGGTCAGACAAGATGGATTAACCTCTGTTTTAAGGGCTTTTAAAAAAAAAGATTTAGAAAATATTGCAAAAGAAATAAAAGTTCATTTTTCAATTCAGTGGAAATGGGCTTTCCGTTATTTATGGATCCTGAAAAAAGATTTTATTAATTAAAAAAACCATTCCTTACATTGAAAACATTATGAGTGTAAAAATAATATCCGTAGCAAAGCAACTCCCAAAACACGTCAGAGAAACAAAAGAAATTATTCCCTTTGTCAAACAGTGGATGCATGGTCAGGAAAACAGGTTTCAAAGAAAAGTTCTAAAACTTTTTGAAGGAGCTGGGGTAGATAGACGCTATTCTATTATGGACGCAGAAGAAGTTTTTTTTAATTCATCCTTTGAAGAAAAAAATAATATTTATATCAAAGAAGTAACAAAACTTGCAGAACAATCATTATTAAAATCCTTGAAAAAAGCAAGATTACAGCCAACAGATATTGATTACATTATAACAGTTAGCTGCACAGGAATTATGATCCCTTCAGTGGACGCGTATTTAATTAATAGTTTACAAATGAGACAAGATATTGTGAGGCTTCCTGTTACAGAAATGGGATGTGTTGCAGGAATTTCAGGGATAATTTATGCAAAAAACTTTTTAAAATCGAATCCAAATAAACGAGCTGCTGTTATCTCAGTTGAAGCACCTACCGCCACCTTTCAAATGGATGATTATTCTATGGCAAATATTGTAAGTGCTGCAATTTTTGGAGACGGTGCAGCGAGTGTTATTTTATCGTCTTATGAAGATGATAAAGGACCTAAAATTATAGACGAAGCTATGTATCATTTTTACGATTCCATTGATATTATGGGTTTTAAGTTGGTCAATACAGGACTACAAATGATTCTAGATAAAAAGGTTCCTGAAACAATTTCTAATCATTTCCCTAAAATTGTTCATCCTTTTTTAAAAAGAAATAACTTAAAAATTGAAGATATTAATCATTTGATTTTTCACCCTGGAGGAAAAAAAATAGTGCATACTGTTGAAGGTTTATTTAAGACACTAGGGAAAAATATAGATGATACAAAAGAAGTTTTAAGATTGTATGGGAACATGTCAAGTGCTACCGTTTTATATGTTTTAGAACGGTTTATGGATGGAGATAGACAACAAGGAGAAAAAGGTCTAATGCTTAGTTTTGGACCAGGATTTTCCGCACAAAGAATATTATTACAATGGTAAAAGAATTTGAGAATAAAAAGGAATGGGCACTAATCTTAGGCGGCTCAAGTGGGTTGGGTTTAGCTACTGCAAAAAAATTAGCAAAACACGGAATGAATATTTGTATTGTTCATAGAAACTCTAGGTCCCAGCTAGATCAAATAGAGAAAGATTTTAAAGAAATCACTCAGGAGTCAGTAGCTTTTGTTAGTTATAATACCGATGCTTTTAACTCGGAAAAGAGAACAGAACTGATAGAAAATTTAAAAAAAGAATTGGACGGTGGTAAAATAAAAATATTAGTACATAGTGTTGCCAAAGGAAATTTAAAACCCATGGTTTCAGATTCAACACCAATATTACAAACAGATGATTTTCAATTAACAATACAAGCAATGGGGATTAGTTTATATGATTGGGTGAAAGCTGTTTTTGAAGCAAAACTATTTTCAGAAGATGCCCGAGTGGTTAGCTTCACAAGTGAAGGCAATAGTAAAGCGTGGAGAAATTATGCAGCGGTGTCTGCGGCAAAAGTAACATTAGAAGCTATTACTAGAAATATTGCATTAGAATTTGCTTGCTTTGGGATTAGAGCTAACTGTATTCAAGCAGGAGTTACAGATACAGTGTCCTTAGGAATGATTCCAGGGAGTGATGAAATAAAAAAACACTCTTTACAGCGTAATCCTTTTGATAGATTAACATTACCAGAAGATGTTGCTAACGTTGTATATTTATTATCAAAAGACGAAGCTGCTTGGATTAATGGAACTATTATTCCGGTAGATGGAGGAGAACATATTAGCTAATACAGTTTATTCAATTTCAATTTTTTTTAAGATTTTGATAATAAAACTAAAATATATTTTTTATTAATTGAAGAAAGAAACCATAATACAGCTTTTACCTTACCAGCCACCTTTTTTATTTGTAGAGGAACTAACTTATATTTCAGAAAATAGATCCGAGGGCTACTATACTTTTAAAAATGATGAATATTTCTATAAAGGTCATTTTAAAGATAAACCTATAACACCAGGTGTTATTTTAACTGAGGTTATGGCACAAATAGGAGTGGTTTGTTTAGGGATTTACCTATTAAAAAATGATTTTTCTGAAATAAAAAAACCCCAAATAGCACTTACATCAAATGAAGTCGATTTTTTTTTACCCGTTAAACCAAAAGAACGCGTAAAGGTAGTTTCAGAAAAAATATATTTTAGATTCAACAAACTAAAATGTAAAGTTCAGTTGTTTAATCAAAAAAACGAGTTGGTTTGCAAAGGAATGATTTCTGGAATGCTAAAAGTAATGAATAATGAAACATAGAGTAGTTATTACTGGAATGGGGGTTGTAGCACCAAATGCCATTGGGCTAGACAATTTCTTAGAAGCCATTCAACAAGGAAAGTCTGGAATTACATTTCATCAAAAACTNCGAGACTTAAAATTTTCTTGTTGTATNGGAGGGATTCCATCTGTTTCTGAAGAATTGAAAAGTCAATACTTAACTCCATTACAATTGCGTGGATTTGATAGTGCTGGAATTTTATATGGATGCATTGCAGGTATGGATGCTTGGAAAGATGCAGGGTTTGAAATTGACAAAAACTCAACTACTGATTACAGTTCAGGAATGGTATTTGGTACTGGAACATCTGGAATAGAAAAATTTAGAGAAGCAATTTATAAGCTAGATGATCAAAAAGTAAAACGTCTTGGAAGTACTGTAGTAGTGCAAACTATGGCAAGTGGAATTAGCGCTTATTTAGGCGGAATTCTAGGACTTGGAAATCAAGTTACCACAAATTCATCTGCATGTACAACAGGAACTGAAGCATTATTAATGGGCTTTGAGCGTGTTCAATCTGGAAAAGCATCTAGAATGTTGGTAGGGAGTTGTAGTGACGATGGTCCTTATATTTGGGGTGGATTTGATGCGATGAGGGTAATGACCTACAAGCACAACGAAACACCAGAAAAAGGATCGAAACCTATGAGTGCACAAGCATCAGGCTTTGTTCCAGGAAGTGGTGCTGGAGCNTTGGTTTTAGAATCTTTAGAAAGTGCGTTGGAAAGAAAAGCAACTATTTATGCAGAAGTTTTAGGAGGAAACATTAATTCTGGAGGACAAAGAAATGGAGGAACGTTGACTGCTCCAAATTCAGAAGCTGTTCAAAGATGTATTGTGGATGCTATAAAAGATGCGAATATAAAAAGTACAGAAATTGATGCAATTAACGGACATTTAACAGCAACGATAAAAGACCCTATAGAAATAGAAAACTGGACTAAAGCATTGGAAAGAAAAGGAAAAGAATTTCCGATAATAAACTCACTGAAGTCCATGGTAGGACATTGTCTTGCAGCTGCAGGAGCAATAGAAAATGTAGCAACAGTGCTACAGTTAAAACACCAATTTATTTTTCCAAATATAAATTGTAATGAAGTGCACCAAGATATTTTAAATTTAATCTCTAAAGAAAAAATTCCAACTAAATTGCTCCGAAAAAAAATTAACATCATAGCGAAAGCAAGTTTTGGTTTTGGAGATGTAAATGGATGTATTATTTTTAAGAGATATTAAAAATCTTTTTTAGGATTAACTTTAATTAATAATAACATTGATAAAAAAAATAAACAATTTTTAAAAACTGTATAAATGACTAAAAAAGAACTTATCACTTCGTTACAAAAAATTATAAAACCCTATGTTCAAGATCAAGAAGCTTTTAAGAATCTTTCTGAAGAAACAGATTTCATTAATGATTTAAAAATTAATTCAGCTAATTTAGTTGATGTTATTCTAGATGTCGAGGATGAGTTTGATATTGAGATTGATAACGAATCTATGGAAAAAATGCTTTCAGTTAAAGCTGCGATGGATATTATTGAAACCAAATTAGCCAAATCTTGATTGGTAACGATATCATAGACTTATCGGTTGCTAAATTAGAAAGTAATTGGAAGCGAAGAGGCTTTTTAGAAAAACAATTTACAGAAAAAGAGCAACAACTTATTTTAACAGCATCAAATCCTTTTGTTTTGGTNTGGAAATTTTGGAGTATGAAAGAAGCTGCCTATAAGGTTTATGCTCAACAAAATGAAATACGTTTTTTTGCTCCAAAAAAATTTGATTGCTTATTAATTTCAGAAAATGAGGGATTGGTAAANTTTAAANATCAAATATTCTACACATCATCAATTGTTACTCGCCACTATATTTTTACATTAGCTAGCTTAGAGAAAGCAATAAAAGCTTATTCTAAATTTGTGATGCCGCAATTTATAGATAGGATGATCAAAATTAAATTACAAGATGTAACGGCATTTTCAGCTAAAGAGATTAAACAAAAAAAAACTAAAAACAGAGCTCCTGTCTATTATTATAAAGATATTTTATTGACCAAATCATGCTCAATTTCACATCATGGGAATTACGGGGTATTTTCTTTATTATATAACTGATCTTAGCAAAACTAAAACATTACCACAGCCTTAGTAACACATACTTATATAAACACCTCTCTTCAAAAGAAAACCGATCTTATATAAGCAGGGGAGCTACTTTTAAATATTACTATTGAGATTTATATTTATTTTTATATCTCTTCCAAAGTCTAGTCTGATGACTTTCAAGACTTATTTCTCTACCTGAAATATAAGCTTTTTCAATCTGATTTGTTCTCATATCTAAAGCATCTCCTTTACTGATAAAAAGGGTGGCGTCCTTTCCAGGACTTAAGGTTCCAACTTTATCATCTATTCCTAATATTTTTGCAGTGTTGGAGGTAATTAATTTTAATGCATTTTCTTTATCTAATCCTTGACCTACAACTTGTCCTGCATAAAAAGGTAAATTTCTTGTTTGAAAATTANCTGAATCCCCATTATGAATTCCTACATTAATTCCTGCATCATAAAGAATTTTAGGTAATTTGTATGGCATGTCATAGTCACTTTGAGCACTAATTGGAAGTCTGTGAGTAGTACTTACCAATACTGAAATATTTTTAGATTTCAATAAATCTATAGTTTTATATGATTCCTTGACTCCAACCAAAACTATATTTTTTAGGTTGTTTTTATTACTAAATGCAACGGCATCAATAATTCCTTTTTCATCATCTACATGAATAAAAAGACGTTGAGACCCATTGTATAAACCATTCATTGCTTCAAAAGATAAATTTTTAATAGTAGATGATCCTAAATTATAAGCTTTACTGTCATCAAAAAATTGTTGAATTTTTTTAATATCCTTTCCATAATTAATATTTGCTTTTAGAGTTGGATCCTCTCCCAACCAAACACGACCTCTTCTAAAGTTGTTGGGCCAGTTTAAATGTATGCCATCGTCTACTTTTAATACTGCATCTTCCCAGTTCCAAGCATCTAATTGCACTATTGAGGAAGTTCCAGAAATAGTTCCACCTTGCGGGCTGACTTGAGCTATTAGAACTCCGTTTGGTCTCATACTTTCTACTACTTTAGATTCTGAATTATATGCAATTAAACTTCTAATATTTGGAATCATTTCACCAATCTCATCTTTATCATCTGAGGCTCTAACAGCATCTATTTCAACAAGGCCAAGTCTTGTATTAGCAGCTATAAAACCAGGATAAATATGTTTTCCTTTTGCTTCTATCAGTATTAAGTCTTTTGTATCAATAATGTTATCGTATTCTGATTTAGAACTTACTGTAGTTAACTTACCATCAGTGAAAATAATGATACTGTTTTCAATTATAGTTCCATCTCCAATATGAGCAACTCCACCAATAATTGCTATGGTTTTAGATTGATTCATTGCCGGAGTTTGTTGGGCATTAGCAGTACTAAAAGTGAAAACAATTAGTACGAATAAATTTTTGAGATAATTCATAATTTTAATTTTTATATTTTATTCAGAATCACAGTGAAATACTTCTTTTATTCTTTTTTTAATTGGTTGGGTAGCCATACCCTTATTTTTCGTTTCATGCATCATATTAATGAGTTGTAAACGTTCTAAATAAATTTCTTTTCTAGATTCAGTATCTTTATTCTTATCAAAATAAATAGCTCCTTCAATCATAGTCTTTTCAGCAATTGCATAAACAGACATTGGATGTTCATTCCATAATACCAAGTCAGCATCTTTTCCAATTTTCATACTACCTAAGCGATCATCAATATGAAGAAGTTTAGCTGGATTTAGTGTTATAAATTTCCATGCATCTTCTTCACTTACTCCACCATACTTAACTGATTTTGCAGCTTCTTGATTTAAACGTCTAATCATTTCAGCACTATCGCTATTTATTGCGGTTACCACACCAACATCATGCATAATAGCAGCATTGTAAGGTATAGCATCGTTTACTTCAAATTTATATGCCCACCAGTCACTAAATGTAGATGCACCAGCCCCATGTTCTTTCATTTTATCTGCTACTTTATAACCTTCTAAAATATGCGTAAATGTATTCACATTAAAATCAAAATGTTCTGCAACTTTCATAAGCATATTTATTTCACTTTGAACATAAGAGTGACAGCTAATAAAGCGTTCTTTATTTAAAATCTCAAGAAGAACCTCCATTTCAATATCCTTTCTAAAATCTTTTCCACTATTCTTTTTAATTTCATATTCTTTAGCTCTGTTAAAGTAGTCCATGTATAATTGTTCTACACCCATTCGGGTTTGAGGAAACCTGCTAGTACTTCCCCAATTAGATTGTTTAACATTTTCACCAAGAGCAAATTTGATAAATTTTGGTGCGTTTTTGTATAATAAGTTATCGGCTGTTTCTCCCCATTTTAATTTTATAATAGCAGACTGCCCACCAATTGGGTTTGCAGACCCATGTAGAATTTGAATAGTGGTAACGCCTCCAGCTAGACTTCTATAAATATTAACATCCTCTTCATTTACTACTTCAGCTATAGAAACTTCTGCTGAAGAGTTATGTCCCCCTTCATTAATACTTGACGCTGCAATATGGGAATGCTCATCAATAATACCAGTTGTTAGATGTTTTCCTGAGGCATCAATAACAATAGATTCTTTACTGATTAAGTTTTTTCCTATACTATGAATTTTACCATCTTTTATAAGAACATCTGTATTTTTTAGTATGCCTTCTTTTTCATTTGTCCAAACAGTTGCATTTTTAAATAAAGTAGTCTTTTGTTTTGGAAGACTTGTAACTCCGTAAGCACCATTAGGAAAGGTTATTGGTAAAATTAATCCAGGATTACTATCTTTTTTTGTTTTTGAATCGTTCTTTTTGTCAACAGTTTTAATATGTTTTGCTGTAAATAATTGTTGTGTACCATCAGAAAGAAATAATTTGCCTGAAATAAATTTTTCAGAATTAGCAAGAGCTCTTAACTTAATATGACCACCAGAAATACTATCACCATTTGAAAAGGAGCTTTGTAACCAATTATCTTTAAAGCTGACCGAAGACTTTAAAATCTTATCATTTAAAGTAACCTCAGATTTTAACTTAACAGGCGAACCACTTAAATTAATTTTATAAGACTGATCACTAATATTAACAATGTATTCACCTCTAATGTCATTAACTTCCATTGAAGAAATAACATCTCTGTGGCCCTTTACCCAATTTTCATGAATAATTGTTTTTTCTTCAAAAATATCACCCGATACAATTAAAAAATTAGCATATGCTCCTTTTTTTAGATTACCCAATTTAGTTGACTGGTTAAGTAAAGTTGCAGGAATCGAAGTTAATGCCTCAAGCGCTGTAGTTTTATCTAAACCATGTTTTACCGCATTTAATATATTATTTTTTAATTCATTTGGAGATTTTAATCCATGAGTTGTAATTGCAAAGCGAATATTGTTATTTGCCATTATAGCTGGATTTGTTGGTCTTTGGTTCCATTCACGCATATCTTCAAGATCCAATTTGTCTGTTAAAAAAGTATCGTTAACATCATATGCTTTAGGGAA
>JGI24540J26637_10000966_pt1 | contig 12540 bp, 11 predicted proteins | sample NorSeaMetagenome_FD_26637 | JGI IMG/M metagenome (IMG submission 26637)
GGGGGGGGTGAGGTCCGTTGCGAAAAGTTGGAAAATTTGGAAGTGCAGACAAGGTTGCCCTAACGGGAAGCCTCAAAAAGTAACACTCAAACATGGTGGCTGGGGTAAAAGTGGGCCAACACGCTGCATCGAAGTAATTTTCAAGCTTAAGATTGAAAACTTCGAATATTAACTCATAAAACACCCCAAAATCCACAACTTTTTTGCCACCCCACCGACGCACAACGCACCTTTGTGTGCCTGGAATCGATAGGAGAACGCACAAGAACCTTTTCAAGGTCAATACTATGGCCTCTAAGCTGGGGTCCTGCCTTATCTGATCGTATTTGAGTATTAGCTATCATTGTTTTTTAGCCTCACAAAAATAAAGTTGAGTGAACTTTTCGCTCTTTTGTCTTCTTCTCCTTTTTTTATCGCTGACCGTTCTCGAAGGTATTGAGTCGTATGATGAGAGATGTGGCCAATGGCGAAAGGAACGCGTATGGAAGTGGCCTTTATTCCAGTTCACCTAACAGTCGTCGTGCAGGTGGGGGTGGTGAACCTATAAGACGAGCTGATGGGTCGATTGTAGCGAATCTACGAACTATGAAGAGAACTGCAAACCCTAACCTCCCCCTGCGCGTTGATGACGACAGATCGGACAGTTATAACAACTCCCCCCCCCCTGGGAAACCTCCTGCTGCGCTTGGCGTCAATGACCTTGACCAAGTTGGCTACTTTGGTGGGGATCTTCAAGGGCAAGGGGATTCTACACCTCGCTATAATCGCCATGTCCTGTTCAGTCATGCATACGATTCACCAGAGGAGGTGAGGATTTGACGGGGGAGCGAAGTATGGAAGGAGCAACGAAAGTGTGCTTTTCGAGATGTCCCTTTAGCTCTTCGCTTTTCTCCTCTCCTTTCTTTCATCTCTCACCACCTCTTGCTCCTCGCAGCTGGAATCGTTGGCTTTGAAGCGTAGGAAACAGGTAAGAGTTGTTACCTGTTACTTTCACTGTACAGACGCGCATTATCGCCATTTTGTCTGCAATAATCAGTGCAATTCGTTGCGTCCAACTTACCCGTTTCCTACCTCCTGCATACCTGCAGTTTGAGTTGAAGGAGGTCCTCGAGAGGCAGATGGCCGAGAAACGGGAAAGGAAGGAGAAGGAAGAGCAGATGCGAAAGTTAGAGGAGGCGAGAGAGGAAGAGGAAGAATTGCGCTTTTCTGTGGCACAATCGGGTGTTTCTGCATTATCTTCAGGTCTAAGTGAGAGGAACTTTTCTGAGGGCTTGGATTTTTATGCTGGGCTTGAGGCCTTGGCTACCGGCTCCGACAACGTCGAGGATAATGATGATAGCACCGATGCCCTCAGCAATCTTCTCAATAGGTGAAATATGGCGAGGCAGAACTAGGAATATTTGCACTGCTGTTCTAACAATAACAACACTTCCTCCGCTCCTTTACCTTTCCTGCGCTCTTCGCAGCCCGATTCACGCGAGATCTCAAACAAGTCTAGAACACTCTCATCAAAGTAATACGCTGGTGAAACAGGACGAAGGTAATAATATAGACAATGAGGGAAGGAAGAGACCAAAGGGATCATCAAAGACTCCTCCAGAACGTCAGACCAACAATGATACATCAAAGGGAAAATAAAAAGCCTGTCATCTTGTCGTTAAGGCTCCTCGCCTCGTCATACCCCAAAGCATTAATAGCTAACAAAGTCTTCACCCATCGCTCCGCTCATCCCAGGCTTCCTTGTCACGCATAAGGAAGAGCGAGAAGTTCTTCTGCGAACTATGAAGGACCAGGACAAGGAGATCGAAAGTCTCTTGGCAAAGTTGCATGGTGTCCAAGAAGGAAGGCAGCTGTTTGTAGACACAGTGATACCAATATCTTCCTCCGTAGGTGGAGCCGACAAGATGGGTAGTTTGTTTTCACCTGTTCGGACAAACGCTCAAATAGATACAGACACGGCGCCCGAGCTCGCATCCTCTAGTGAGTATGTTCCATTAGGTGGTTCGTCGTCTACGTTCTTTTACGAGCCTTCGTACGCAACCTCTCCTCCCAAGAATGTGGTGTCAAGCAATATCTTGCAGTCAGCTTTCGGACTGACTTCTTTGGGGAAAACTTTCAACTGGAATCAATACGAGAGTCGCAAAGAAGAAGCGCTCGAGTCATTCCTTCAGGCCTTCAAGGAGGGTGTATAGAAGATTACTCTTGTGATAAAAAGTACGAGGAAGTATTTTTCAGGGAATGGGTTGCGCTTATTTAAATTACAAACTCACTCGAGCCAATTGATACGAAGAAACCTGGGTTAGCTTCGAGCAGGCTTATAACGTCCTTGGCGGAAAATCTGAAGTAAGAACAGTCTGAGATGGCCTTGAGAGTATTTGTTTGCGTCCCACTTTCATCTATCAACTTTGTGGCGTTTCCTAACCAGGCTCCTTCCACAAATACCTCGGGACAGTAGTTGTGGCGGGTGTCCTCTTGTTTAATCATCATGGTTCCGCTTTTCTTCACAAGGCCGTGCATAAGCTTGGCGACGGCATCAGGGAAGATCATCCGACCCTGAATTAAGATCAAGGCGAAGGCGCTCTTATCTCCACGGGTCCACACGCAGTCTCCGGCTCCTACATGTTCCACAGTTGCATTGCTCTCAAAGGCCAGTTTTTGAGACCTCGTCATGCAATTGAGGACGGAATTGCGACACAAAACCTTCTCCAATGACAAGCTCGCTAGCCTCATGTCGTGAACCTTCTTGACTCTTTCTCGAACTTGCGTCCCCGATAGAATCCATTCTAGGTCTAACTTTGATATTTGAATCAACTCCACATCAGTGGCTGCCACAGCTTTTACAGTTGAGACACCACCGATTATGGCTTCTTCACCGAAAGAGTCGCCCGTCACCCAATGGTTGTTGGACGAAATAGAATCATTACCCTCGTCCACGCTTACACTACCAGAAACTATCATGCTCAGACCTTGGCAGATTTCTCCTACCTCCGCCAGGACATTGCCAGCTTTAACTGTCTTTGTTTCCGAAACTTGAACAAGGCTTCCAGCAAGTTCAACACTCAAACCCTTAAAAAAGGTGGTATCCTCGACGGTCTCAATGAGATTCCTTGCGTTTGCGTAAAGAGATGTGGGCACCTCAAATGAGATTGTACTGTCAATGCCTACAACGAGCGAAGCAAATCGCCGAAAGATTTGGTGATGAGAATTGTTGAGATACTTTTGGAGAAGGGGTCACATCTTGAACGGAGGATTTAAGCGAGGGGGGTTTTGCCACCAACCTCTGCACCTCACAGTTTGCCGCTGCGCTTCTCGCTTCGCCTCACCTGTTCCATCAGGACCCCGATTAATTTCATCCGGAAACAAGGAACATAAGCAATGGTTTATCAAGAGAGACTGTCTGAACGCTTCGCTACTGTTGGAAACCATGGAGTCCAAGAGTCGTCTTGTCTGTTCTTTATTGCCCAAGGGTAAATCGTAAAATACTTTGTCAAAGTCCCTCCGCACTAAATTGTCCACAAACTCTTTCCTTGCGCTTGAGATTGCCCCTGCCCTTTGCATAGCTGTGGTTGTTTCTCCAGACAACGTGTATCCCCCTGTAAAGAGCAATGTCTTACCTTCAACTTCAACTGTGAATCCCAACGAAAGGACTGAGTCGACGTTGTAGAAGAATTCGAAGTTTGCGCCTCGAATCTTCAAAGGCGTGCCAACTCTAACTTGTCTGAATTTACTCGCGGCTCGCAGAAATTTGGGTCTTAGTCCTGATAGGGCAGCGTACTTTCTGATGAACTTGTCGTATACCGTCTTCGTAGAATGGATGATAACACGCTCTTCTTGGAGAATTTTTTGGAAACCTCCTTGGTCAAAATCTCCGTGTGTTGTTGTTAGAATTATGTTGTGGATCATGGAAGGATGGATGCCCATCTCGATCTCAAGACGAGCAGCACAGTAGACCGGTGGATTAACCAAGATTCCTCTTCGGTTTATCCATATAATATAACCTGTTGACAAACTGTGAGGATCGAAGCCATTGCTATTCCCCAAAATAGTTACCCCAAATAACGGGGGAGTTATGAGAAACTGTTTGACAGTGAACGGAAGCTTGTCTGGTAATTTGATGACTTCAGAGACAGACATTTTCCCTCCTATTACAGCCTCCCCGCCCTGCTTTTCTTTGAGTCTAAACGCCCCACCGTGTCCCTCTTCCCTTGTCACTTCTAAAACACCTCCTTCGTTGCACCAGGTAAATATCCCGTCGTCTCTATCTTCGCTAAAATATTTGACGTCAATGAAGCCCTTGAGGATTGANCTTTGATTCTCGATCTTATCGAATTCCATATGCAGCCCCGAGGACAAACAAGGCAAAAGGAAACTTATTTCGGATGACATGATTGCAGGTTCTAGTTGGAACCCTTTGGCAGCAAAATCATTAGCTACGAGGGCTTTGTCAGTAGTGCTGCAGAACAAACTCTCCTTAAACACGTTCTGGATATCATTAGCTCTTGATGCTGAGACGCACAAGAGGGTAAGGGGGGATGTTTCTCCCGTGTACCTTCGGTGCAAAGCAATCAATTCAAACTCAGCCAAGCTTAAACCCAGGTGATTTCCAAGGTGGCGAGAAAATGTGTCTAAGGGCACAATGCAAAGCTTTGGGATTGGAAGCTCCAACGATAGTAAATCTTTCAAGGTGCCAGAGGGGGAGCCGATCAGGAGTGCTCCAGCAGACGTCTCTACGTATATGCCACCCCTAGGTAGACGAGAGACTTCCATAGTAGAATTCGGATGTCGGTTTTCTTGGACGTCATTTTCGACTATATTCGCTCCGCCCCTATCCCCTCCCTCTATCTTCTTCCGCTGCCTAACAGGACCTGGAGAAAGGTATGGGGCAGCAGAAGTAGCCCTTGGTCGACCCTTGGGTCCTTGAGGCGAAGGAAATTCAGAAACTATCGTGTTGCTTAGTCTTGGGGCATATTGGGTTGTATCGCTCAATCCTGCTTCCATCTCCCTGATTTTCTCGTCGGTTTTGAGAGCATTGGTAAGTTTCACCCTAGAACTTGAATTGGAATCTTCGACGTGCTTAGCGATCTCTTCATGGACGGAGCTCCCGGCACCGGTGTTTAGGTCGCCTTTGGTGCCATTATCAGGGGGAATCAGAAGACTAAACATTGACAAACACGGGTATTAGGTGGATCAAAGAAGGAAGGACCGACACAACAAGAGTAAACTTTATATATCTTCACTAACGCGGGGTAGTGTTAGGCTAAACTGGACGAAAATAGAACTAAAAGAAGCAGAGGGGAAGTCCCTTTTTGGGGGGATGAGGAATGATCAACAGCTGATTTATTCTACTCGACATCATTTTCACTCTTTTCGATTTAACATAAACGAATGAGTAAAAGGTTAAGGTTGTGTTTCTTTGCTAAATTGTCCTTCCCTTGCCATCCTGAACTACCCCCACTTCACTTCCCAATTTTTTTCCTAAGGGCGGAATACATCTTCAGACGGACAGAGTTAATCCTGATGAAACCCTGAGAGTCTCCGGGGTTATAATCCATGGCTTCTCCTCCACCCTCAATGTCCATGCTCGCAAGGTCGGCGGAGTACAAGGACTTGGGGCTCTCCCTTCCGAGGACAGTGATGTTTCCCTTCCAGAGCTCCAACTCGACTGATCCGTCGACATCCTTCTGGGAGAAGTCCATAGTGTTACGGATGAGGTCCATCTCGGGGGCAAACCAAAAGCCGTTGTAGCAGAGACGAGAGAATTCCAAAGCGAGAGACTCGGTGATCCTCTTGACCTCACGATCCATAGTGATGCCCTCGAGGTCGAGGTGAGCAGCACGTAGGAGGGTACCTCCAGGAGTCTCGTAGATTCCACGAGACTTGATCCCGACGAAGCGGTTCTCGACGATGTCGATGCGACCGCATCCATTTCTTCCGGCGACCTCGTTAGCGTAAAGGAAGAGTTCCAGAGGGTTGGTGACAGTCTTGTTGTCCGAGAGGGTGGTCATCTTGACAGGAAGTCCAGCCTTGAAGTGAATGCGGACCTTATCTCCAGCGTCAGAAGCCTTCTTTGGGTCGGTGGTCATTTTGAACATGGATTCGTCGGGCGACACCGCAGCGTCCTTTGGGGAGTGGGCAATAAATTCAATGGCATGGTGGAATTGGGTTAGTTTTAGGGAGATAAGAGTCCTAAGTCGGGTCCATCTGGATGCTCAACCTACCTCGAGCATACCGCTCTCGTAGCTAGTGTGGAAGAGATTCTCGTCGATCGAATAGTTCGCCTTGGGCTTGGCATCAACAGGAATACCGTGCTTCGTGCAGTAGGCAAGAAGGTCCTTGCGACCCTTGAAACTCTCAATGAATTCAGGATCGCGCCAGGGGGCAATGGTCGTGATCTTTGGAGCGAGAGCCTGAGCACACATCTCGAAGCGAACCTGATCGTTGCCCTTGCCAGTGGCACCGTGGGCGACATACATTGCTCCATACTCCCTTGCAATACGAATCTGCTCCTTGGCAATGCAAGGACGAGCAATCGACGTACCCAGCAAGTAGCGACCCTCGTATAGAGCGTTGCATTTGATGGACTCAAACACGTACTCCTCAACAAACTCCTTGCGAAGATCTGTGCAGTGGCATGCAATGGCCCCACAAGAGAGCGCTTTGGCCTTGACAGCCGTGAAATCCTCTCCCTGTTGACCTACGTTAGCGCAGAAACAGATCACATCAAACCCCTTCTCACTAAGCCACTTCAGGATCACTGAGGTATCCAGACCACCGCTATAGGCCAGAACCACCTGGATAGGAAGAAAAGCGCAATCAACGCAAAGTTTAGGTCAGCGAGGGAGATAAACATCATTAATCAAGCGTAAAATAGAACAAGAAAGCTCATAAAAAGCAAACAAAAGACCCCCGCCTCCGCAAATGCAGGCAGGGGGTTAGATTCTAACCTCAAAAGGCCAAAGAATCTTGAAATAAAAGTTGTGAACATTGTCTCACCTTTGGTTTTGATGAACTGTCGCTTTTCAATTTCTTATTTGCAGACATTAAACTTGGGGAGCGTTTTGAGGAGGGGAAAAGAAAAGAGGGGAGTGCAAAGCGGAGGAGCGAAAGAAGAAGAAGAAGAAGCGCGAACCGCGAAGATAGCAAATGCAGGAAATAATTTCCTTGTGTTGTCTTTGGAAAGATTTTCAAATTATTATGTCACATGGATCCCTTCAAAACTCCCGACACCAGTCATCATCTCCACTGTACACTGGGACTTCTTCAGGCTTTACACCGCCTAAGCTCTGTTCAAAGAAGAATGTATCGGCGTCGCTGCTGAGGGTTGGAATGTAGGGGGCTTGTGCTTTGCCAACTTTAAGGTCCTTAAAGTCAATGCTTGAGAGGAAGGGGTGTTCTTGGATGTTCTTGTTCTTTCCTATCCTTGAGGATGCGTGCGTTAGGCATGAGGTGAGGAGGTGTGCGGCATCCGTAAACCTTTCTACGAATTTCGGGTGGAGTTGGAGAGCTGCCTTTCCCATGCCAATCATGCAGACCTCCTTAAAGGTCTTCTTGAGGTTTCCGCCCGTGTCAAATGGGTTCCTCCCCATATACATTTCGTAAAGGACGCACCCAAACGCCCACCAGTCGGCGCCTTGGTCGTATCCAACTGACATACAGAACTCGGGTGCCATAAACTCGGGCGTCCCACACATTGTGAAGGCAAGGAGAGAGAACTCTGTCCTTCCCCTCCCGACCTCTACAACTGCGGGAAGACGCTTTGCAAGCCCAAGGTCTGCGACTTTGAGGTAACCTTCCCGGCTTATGAGGCAGTTTTCTGGTTTAATGTCCCTATGAACGAAGCCCTTGGAGTGAATGTGGCGAATTGCCTCTGATATACAGGCGGAAAAAAAGACCGCGGTGTCGTTCCCTAGTGTCCCTTGTTCGATCATGTAGCTCATAAGGTCTCCACCCTGAACGAATTCGGTCAAAAAGTAGAGAGAATCACGGTTACTGAATGTCTCGTGTAACTTGATAACGCAACAGGATTTGCAATCCCTGAGGACATTCCGCTCAGATACTGCACGGAGGCCTTGTCTTGCATTGACCAGGTTCGCTTTACTAAGCTCCTTCAAAGCGTAGTAAGTGTCGCTTTTCTTTTCCTTGGCAAGGTAAACACAACCAAAAGTTCCTTTCCCGAGGAGCGAAATCTTTTCGATGCCCTCAATTTCTATGCTTTTTCGCGTCCATTCCGATTTGTCAATATTTTCCTTGGTCAAACTCGACAAGGTCCTTTGCGCCGACCTGTAACTGTTCTCCAATGCCTCCATTGCAAGACATGACTGGATTCTTCTAAACGCTACCAAACCCAAACTCCACAAAACACAGTCGGTTACGCATATAGCTGTCGCACTTCTTTCGATTCCGTATACCAAACTCAGCTCCCCAAAGACACCCCCACTCTTCTGCTCACCCACAGGATGCCCTCCGATGAGGAACGTTATCGTTCCAGACTCAACGATGTAGAGTTTGTCTCCTGGCTCACCCTGATGGCAAACTATTGAGCCTTTCTCGAAGCTCTTTTCCTCTAACTCTTGGATGAACATCTGCTTGATGAGAGACTGGGTGCCCTCGAACATGAAATGATCCATGGCCATCTTCATGGCAAGAGTTGCTGCCTCTGATTTGCGTTGGAATGATGGGGTAGTTGCAAAATACTCCTTATCCCCAAGCACATGCTTGGAGAGGAAGTCACTAAGGCCAGTTGAGTACAGCTGCCTGTTTTTGCTCGTTGTGTGGCTCCTTAAGCTACTGCTGCCCGAGTGGCTGCTTCCACTGGCCTCGTTGCTGTTGTTGAGCTCCTCTTTAGCCAGTGTACCGCCACTAGGCTCGAAATTTTTGTAAACCTCTCCTCCGTGCAGACCATTTCCAGGCCCTTCGCCAACTGATCGATTTTCACCAGCTCCGTCCCTTGAGTCCCTACTATAGCTTGTGCTTGAACCATTCTTCCCGACGCCACCAGTACTTGCGTCCTTTCTCTTATTATCCCCAACCTTTCTCTGCCTTAACTTTGGCCTCATATTCCCAGAGTCATCAGAATCCCTCAAGTGAACGCTCCCATGGGCGGGGGTTTTCGTGGGTTCGGAACTCTCGTCTTGATTATTGACTTGGCCTTTATTCAAACTGGACGAGGCAGGAGGTCTCGAAAGGGGGGGGTCCATACCTGAAAATTTCTTTATATTCCCGTTCTCACCAACAAACTCAGGACCCTCGTCCATAAGAAGAGTTGCATGGTCGTTTTCTTTCACGGGGGACTGAACAGATGCTCCGCTGCCCATTCTTTCACCTTATCCTAGGGATGACAAAAATGGGGTACGGAGTTGGAGAGAGGGACTTTTTGGTGGAATTGGTGAACTTGAAGAATTTATGACGTGTGGTTTGGGCTTTCTGTGCTGAGTGTAGTACGGATGAGCAATCCTAAACCGTACTTCAGATAATCCTTGACAAATAAAAAGCAAATAGATCAGGTGATGAACCCATGAAGGTGAGAGATTGATTCAGGTTGAGTTGCCCAATTTTTAGATCACAATTTCCTGAGCACAACGAAGTGTTATTTGGTTACGCTATTTCGATCCAGGCTCCCTCTCTTTTTGCGGGTGTGTCGAGGTACAAAGTGTTGTCAAACTACAAAAACATCTTCCTGTTGGTTGTTGCCGTTCTCTTCTTGTTCGTTCTCTTCTGGTTCGTAGCCTAGGAATAGGCGGAGGAATATCTGCCATATTGATTCGTTCTCTCCAACCACCTGCTCCTGCGCCCTCATCCAGGCAACATGGGAATCAAGCCCCTCCTTGATGACAGCTGAGGGGGGCAACACATCAGGTGCTGGAAGTGGGTGATGCGCACTTCCTTCGTCGTTGGTTTGAATTCTTTCTTGGTTTCCACCTTCTCTTGCACCTTTTCCCTGCCATAAGTCTGACCTATCATAAAAACCAACATCAAGAAGCTCGAGCTCCCTCTCCAACCTCTGCTGGTGGATCCTAATCACGCGATTCCTCTCTGTCATTTGTCTAGCTTCGTCCCTCAGACTTCGGTAGTGTTTCAATGCACCCTTGAGCCCTGTTTGATCGAGTTCTTCGTCTCTACCAGCTATCTCCTGCACTAATTTTTCTATCTCACCCTTGATGTGTGTGACTTTTTTCCAGCCCGCCTCAACCAAGCTCTCCATGACTACCTTGATGTCCCGTGGAACGTCGCCCTGAGTAAATCTGACAATATTCTCGACTTTCTCCCTGCATTCCTGCTCTGTGATATCAACGCTGACCAGCTCACCGTTCCTCTCGATGACCGTATACCTGAATTCTATGAGCCGCTCACTCGTGATGTCGTCAATTTTTATTTCGTCATCAATATGCCTGTCGAATCTCTCGAGAAGCCCCTCAAGGAGATCCATCTCCCTCCCAAATTCAGTGTCACACTCATCCATCTCACCCTTGATGCACTTGACGTTCTCAATCAGTCCTTTGGCTCCCCCCGTTATCAGTTCTGGTATTATCCCAGCTTCGGAAACCATATCGTTGTAAGTTGTTTTTAGCGTGCTTTCAAGGAGCTGGACTTCGTGAAGCCCATTGAGAGGACCGGGAGGAAGAACCGAATTCACGTTATTCCACTTTGCAAGTGCGCACGCACCGTTAACTCCCTCGTCCGCTTCTTCCTCCTTCGAATACTCTACAAAGACTTTCTCGCATTCTTTGGCATGAATATTTTGGATGAATTCCAAAACACCATTCTCATCAGCACTGTCTCCGCCACCAACTCCAAAACCAGCTACAAGCACCATTGCAAGCTCCCTTGTTCCAAAACCTGAATCGAGGAAGAGTTTGAATCTTTCAGCATCGTCCCTCCCCAAGATACGAACAATCTCCCCACCAAAAGACTGCTTCAAAATCATCGGGTGGAGAGACTTTAAAGCGGAAATAGGACGCGGAGATGCACCAAAGTTCAACAGAGCTGACGCTGCTTCTACTGAACCCGATTTACAAGCAACCAGGAGAGGAGAAGGGGGAGATTTCGTGGAAAAAACCTCCCCAGTTTCCGGATCTGTTACAGTCCCAGTGGCTGGGTCGTGAAGGGCACTGAACGGTAGAGATTTTTGAGACGGTTCCAACAATAACGAGCGTTGATGAGGCTGAAGTGGAGAAAGGACAGTGTTTATGGCATCTACTCGATTTGCAGCCACTGACATTGTCAACAGTGCAGAAGAACGGAGAAGAGACAGTGGTGTAGGTGAGAGACTGCGAACTTTTTCGTCATCTGTATTACCTGTGGCAGGTGGTGATAATTCAGTCCCAAGATTTGAGAGAGTCTCCCTCGTCTCCGTTAAACCCCCCCTATCATTTTCCTCTCTCTCATGACTTCGACTGGGATAATTATGGTCTTTCGATGTATATGGTGAACGAACATCGTCAGAATCGTCCGAGTCGTGATTGAAAGCGGCACTGTGTGTTGCAAACATGGGGGAAATCTGTGTACATCTTGCCTTCCTGGACCAAGAAGACAAAACGAAGCGCGACCAAGTAAGGGGGGAAAAGACAAATGAATCACAATGTGAATGGTCAGTGTGAAATTTAATCTTCTCCTCCGACCCTTCCGTTCTCGCTAAGGGCTCAAACCGTAGAAGCCCTCTTGAAAAGCTTGTCAGGAATCGTGCCATCCGCCATAAGATTCTCCTTCATCCTCTGGAAAACAAGCTCGCACGCGGCGTGAATCTCGTTGATAGTGCACTCTGGGACAGCCTCAACGAGCTTGTTGCAATTGAGCTCATTGTTGGACCTCCCCGCCTTGAGGATCTTATCCTGATCCTCGAGACTGAAGTTGGTGTACGTGTAGTCTGGGTCGATGTACTTTTTATAGAGATCGAGCATCTCGTTGTGGGAGATGACCCCTGGGTTGCAGAAGTTGTAAACACCAGAGAGCTTCTTCTCTGCCATGACAAGACTGGCAGGGAGGAGCTCATAGAGGACAGTCATGGAATTGGGCACGTTGACAACCCTGTCGTACTTGACGATCTTCGTGATGAAGTTACGGGGGGATAAGTCATCCGAGATGGGCATGCGAACCCGAAGGATGAGAGTGCTGGAGTAAACCTTGAGCATCTGCTCCACCATACCCTTGGTCTTTGAGTACCACGACTGGTCGAAGTTCGCGCTGTCATCTTCGGTGAACCCGAACCCACTTCCAAGTTTGTGCTCCTCGTCGTACTCAAAGATGCAACCTGTGGCAAACACAGTGCAGTGGATACCACGCTCCTCACACAAGTCCGAGAGGTTGAGTGTCCCGATAACATTTGCCCTAACTGTCTCGGCCTTGTGGTCCTCGCACCAATCAACGTTGGGGCGACCGGTAACGCCGGCAGCGTTAAGGACATGGGTGGGCTTCACTTGGTCAAGTTCGGCAGCCAGTGACTCCCTGTTCTGCATCCTAGTGTCGGCAAGAAACAAATCCTTTCCGAGCTCCTTTCCCTGTTCTGTGGATGTGAATGGAGTGGGTGGAGTCAGAGAGCGAGCC
>JGI24540J26637_10000968_pt1 | contig 12530 bp, 11 predicted proteins | sample NorSeaMetagenome_FD_26637 | JGI IMG/M metagenome (IMG submission 26637)
AAAATCATTTTGAATTAAAAGAGACTTTTCATAAAAGAAAATTGCGCTGGCATAGTCTTCAAGTTTGTAATAGCAATTTCCTAGATTAAAGTAAAGTTCAGNGCTCTCTAGACTGTCTGATAAGATTTCTTGATATTTNTCAATTGCTGATTTGTAATTTTCTTTATCGTATTCTGCGTTTGCAATTAAAAAAATAGAATCTGAGGCATATGAAAAGAAGCCGCTAAAAAGTAATATTATTGTTAGATATCTCATTTTGATTGCGATTCAACTTGAATTATAATTTCTTTTGCTTTTATTAAAAGATTGTCCATTTGATTGTTTTTATCATTTGAGGGAGCATATCTTGCAAATTCGCACTCATCTATTAGTGAAATGAATTCTTTTTCTGTGTTTGTTTGAATATCATGTTTTTTGAAAAATTGAGATATGCTATTTTTTGATAGATCAGCTATTTGAACTTTGAATTTATCAGCAAAGTAACCCCAAAGAGATTTTTCTATTTCTTCAAAAAACAGGTCATAATTGTTTGTTTTTATGCATTTTTGAGCATTTTTAAGTCTTTTTGATGCAATTTTAGCATATTTTACACTTTGTGAATTTTTAATTTTTTTAAATTTTTCAGAAATAAATTTTGGAAGAAAAATTAATATTAGTATTAATAAAAGTAGAAATGAATACGAAATATAGAAAATATTTATGTTGCTACTTTGCTTTTTTTGTTTTAATAAGGTTTTAACTTTAATATAATTTATATCCTTTGAATTCTGCTTAATAATTTGTTGAGTATTATTTGATTGGTATTCTTCATCATTTCCTTTTAAAACTTCGATGCTATAGCTTTCTGTAGTTTTAGTTTCAAATATTTGACTTTTTGGATTAAAAAATGAAAATGAATATTTTGGTATTTTATAATTACCTATCACTCTGGGGATAAGAAGATACTCAAATGTTTTTGTACTTCTTTTGTTTCCTCCTTGAAATACTCGATCGTTTATTTTTGGATCATAAACTTCAAAATCATTTGGGAATTCAATTTTAAATGGTTCTATTAAATCTATATTTCCCGTCCCAGTTAACTTTATTTTATATGTAACAGCTTCATTAGTTTTTAGTGAGTTTTTATCTATTGAGCTAGAAACTGTATAGTTTCCAACAGTTCCATTAAAGTTTTTTGGTTCATTACTTGGAAGTGCTTTAACATTTATTCTTTTTTGCTTAGAAGAAATAAATTCTTCCCTTACATTATAACTGTTAAAGAAGTTAGCAAAAGGATCTCTTCTGTTTTGTTTATTCTGGGTTCGAATACTGCATTTAACTTCCATTGGGTCAATAATTAACTCTCCCGATTTTTGAGGTGTAAGAACAGCTTTTTTTATAGTTGCTGTATTGTAAGCAATACCATTTACAACTTCTCTTTTAAATCTACTTGAGGTCTCCAAATCTTTTTTCCAGAATCCATTTAAATTAGGAATAGCGCTAACTTCTGTATTCTCAAGATCTAATCTTGTGTGTAATTTATAAGTTACTATTATTTGTTCTCCAACAAAAGGATTTTTTTTATTTACTTCAACTTTTATAAATAAATTATCTTCTATTGATTTATTTGATTTTTTATTATTTCCTTTTACAACTTTGATTGATGAAGGTTTGCTACTTATTTTCTTTCCTTTTACATCAACATTTGCTATTGGGATGATAAAGTTACCTTCTTCAATAGTCTGTAGTATGAAGCTAAATTTTGTAATGATCTTACTTTCGCTTTTTCCATTTGCAAAGCTATAACTACTTGAAGAGCTTGTATTAGGGCCACTTACTATTCTAAAACCTTTAAATATTGGCGATTTAAAGTTTGTTGCTTTTGCTTCTATAGAAAATTCTAAAGAAATTTGTTCACCTAGTATAGCAGGGTTTCTATTAGTACTAACAACTAATTCTTGTCCAAAAGAAAAATTACTAAAAATTACTAATAATAAAAGTATTTTTTTCATTCTACCAATCCTTTAAAATTTTGACTCTTTGTCCTTTAACTTTCTTTTTTTGTAATTTTTCTTGTAGTTCTTTTTCTTTCTGCTCTAAAGCTTCCAGCATTTTTTTTGCATCTTCTTTACTCATTTGATTTTTTTTGTTTTCTTGATCTTTGTTTTCTTGATCTTTATTTTCTTGATCTTTGTTTTCTTGATCTTTGTTTTCTTGATCTTTGTTTTCTTGATCTTTGTTTTCTTGATCTTTATTTTCTTGATCTTTGTTTTCTTGATCTTTGTTTTCCTGATCTTTATTCTCTTGTTCTTGTTCCTTCATTTTTAAGGCATATGCTAAATTAAACCTTGCATCTTCATCATTTGGACTTTTCCTTAGAGCTTCTTTGAAAGATTCTATTGCTAAATCTGTTTTTTTTTCTTTTAAAAGTGAATTTCCTTCATTGAAATGAATGACAGAAAGTTCCTCATCATTTTTAGCATTATCTTTTAGTGATTTATAAAGACTCGATGATTCATCATACCTTTCTTGCTTGTAAATAGAATTTGCAAGATTATATGAAGCTCCAAAATAATCTTGATCTTTTTCAAGTGATTTGCGGTATTTTATTTCTGCATCATTGTAAAGACTATCTTTAAAAAGCTTATTGCCTTTTTTTAAAAGACTTTTTTTATTTTGAGATTGCACATTAACAGACAAGCAAATAAAAATTAACAGAAATATATATCTTTTCATTATTTATACAAATTTATGTTCTTATTCCATTTATTTTTCCTTTCTAAGAAAATAAAATCAAGAAATAAAAAAAACAATGAAAGTAAAAGGAAAATTTGAAAACGGTCTTTGTATTGTGTGAATACCATTGTTCCAATATCTTTTTTTTCCATTTTATTTATTTCAGCAAATAAAATATTTAAGCCTGCTTTAGAATTATTTGCCCGAATGTATGTTCCATTTCCTGCTAGTGCAATTTCTTGAAGCATTTTTTCATTTAATTTTGTTACAATTGTATTGCCTTCCCTATCCTTTCTGTACTCTGTTGAATTACCATTTTTGTTATAAATTGGAATTGGCCCTCCTTTTTTAAGTCCCATACCTAAAGTATGTGTAATAATTCCAAGTTCTTGGGCTTTCTTTGCCATTTCAATAGCTTCTTCATCATGAGTTTCTCCATCAGTTATGATAATTATGGCTTTACTTTGATTATTCTCTTTCTCAAAAGAATTAATACATAAATCAATGGCATTTCCTATTTTAGTTCCTTGNGTTGGTATAAGGTTAGGCTTAACAGTTGAAAGAAAAAGTTTAGCAGCAGAGTAATCAGTGGTTATAGGCAATTGAACATAGGCTTGACCTGCAAAAACAACAAGTCCAATTCTATCTCCTTTGAGTTGATCGATAAGTCTAGAAATAGCTTGCTTTGATCGTTCAAGTCTATTTGGTTTTATATCTTCTGCCATCATTGAATACGACAAGTCAATAGCAATCATAAGATCAACACCTTCTCTTTTAACCTCCTCCATTTTAGTTCCAATTTGTGGATTACTTAAGCCAATAATTAAGAATAATAAAATAATAATAGTAAATAAATTCTTTGTTTTTCGTCTTATTTTTGAGGATGATTTAGTTAGCTCATTTATTAAAATATTATCTCCAAATTTTAATAAAGCTTCTTTTTGCCACATTGCATATAAAATCATGGCAATTATTACAAAAGGTAATAACGAAAGAATGTACAAATATTCTATGTTGTCAAATCTTAGCATTTATGGTATTTGTCTTAAATAAGTTGTTTTTAAAATAAAGCTACATAAAAGGCATATTAACGAAATAAATGCAAATTTTAAAAATTCTTCTGATTTCTTGTGAAACTCAGTAACTTCAATTTTTGATTTTTCAAGCTTATCAATGTCTTTATAAATTTCTTTTAATTTGTTGTTATTTGTTGCTCTAAAATATTTTCCATCTGTTACTGTTGCGATATCTTGTAGTGTTTTTTCATCAATTTTTACTTCAACATCTTGGTATTGGATACCAAATGGGGTTTGAAAAGGATAAGGAGCAAAACCTTCAGTTCCTACTCCGATTGTATAAACTCTAATTCCAAATTCTTTAGCAATTTCTGCGGCAGTAAAAGGAGCTACTAAGCCTTTATTGTTTACTCCGTCAGTTAAAAGTATAATTACTCTACTTTTAGCATCACTATTCTTAAGCCTATTTACAGCTGTAGCTAAACCCATTCCTATTGCAGTTCCATCCTCTACCATACCGCTTTTAACATCTTTAAAAAGATTTGTTAAAACTGAATGATCCGTTGTTAGTGGACATTGTGTAAAGCTTTCTCCACTAAAAATTACTAAACCAACTCTATCATTTTTTCTTTTAGAAATGAAATCTATTGCAACATTTTTTGAAGCTTCTAATCTATTTGGTTTTAAATCTTCAGCCAACATACTTCCCGAAATATCCATAGAAAGAATAATGTCTATACCCTCTGTTGTACTTTCTTCCCAATTTGTTGAAGATTGAGGTCTTGCAATAGCTAAAATTAAGAAGATACTCGCAACAATTTTTAGAATATTTGGTAAGTTTCTAAAAATAACTTTTGTAGTTTTTTCTTTACTTATNGAGCTAATATTTGAGAAAATAATTTTTGAATCAACTGATTTGTGTTTTAAAAGAAACCAAATTGAATATACAAAAGGTATAATCAAAAGATAGAAATATTCTGGATTTACAAAATTATTACTCATCATCTTTTATTTCAGTAGTCTGTTCAACAAATTTTATAGCAATTAACATGCTTTCTTCGTTTTCAAGATCAATTGGTTTACTTTTTGCAAATTTTGCAAGATCTGCTCTTGCAAGAATTTTATTTAGTTCCTCAATATTATCTGCTGAAGTTTTATTTCTAATATTCATTATTATTTCATCAGTTGTAAGCTCAAGAGCAATAACTTTAAATCTTGCCTCAATATAAGAGCGTATTATTTCAGAAATTTTTGAGTGGTATTTCTTTATTTTTCCAGATTGCCAAAGCTGATCTTTCTCCAATTCTTCTAGAGATTTTAGTGCAATAACATTTGGCGCAATAGTTGGTTGTATTTCAATAGCTTTAGATTGCTTGATATCTTTTTTATAATATTTTTTTAGAACTAATATGAGACATAAAACAATTAAAGCTATTAATATCAAAACCCAATAGTCAAGTAGATTGAATCTAGGTTCAATTTGTGATTTAATATCTTTTAATGTATCATTTTCATTTATTTGAATTGAAAACACATTTAATAGAAAACCTTCACTTTTTAGCTGTTCATTTATTGAAAATGAAGGAATGTAATAAACTCCACTATCCCATGCTGTAATAATAAATTCCTGAAAAAAAGAAATATTATTTCCATCAATTGAAGTATCAATATTTGAAGATGATATTAATTCAATTCCATCAAAAATGGAATCTGATATATTTGGCCAAACTATTTCTGAATTAATATTAGATGCTTTTAAACTAAATTTAATTTGTTGACCAATTAAAATAGCATTTGTATCTAATTGAGATTTAAAAGATTCTCCAAAAGAAAAATGAGATACTAAAATTATGAGATAAAGAAATTTTTTCATTTTCTTTTTATTCTATTTTTGAAAAAATTAATCATAGGTTTGACATAGTCTCTACCAGTGTATAAGTCAATAATATCTACACCTAGGCTAGGGAATAATTTATGTAAGTACCTTGTTATGTTTTTTTGCTTTTCATAAAAATTATCTCTAATTTTTCTACTTGATGTATCTACATATATAATTTCATTTGTTTCTGCATCTTGCATTGGAATTATACCAATGTTAGGAAGTTCTTCTTCTCTTTTGTCATGAATCCTTAAAGCAATTATATCATGTTTTTTAGCAGCTATTTTTAGCGGCTTTTCAAAATCTGGACTAATAAAATCAGAAATTATAAAGCAAATACTTCTTTTTTTAACAACGCTATTAAAATATTTTAATGCCTGAGAAATATCTGTTGTCTTTTTTTCTGCATCAAATGATAAGACTTGTCTGATAATTCTTAGTATATGACTTTTTCCCTTTTTGGGAGGAATAAACTCTTCAATAATGTTAGAAAAAAAAATCACTCCAACTTTATCATTATTTTTTATTGCTGAAAATGCAATTAAAGCTGAAAGTTCGCTAGCAAGCTCACTCTTAAATTGTTTGTTTGTGCCAAAATTAGCAGAAGAGGAAACATCTACCATTAACATAACAGTCATTTCTCTTTCCTCCTCAAACACTTTTACAAAAGGTGCATTATATCTTGCGGTAACATTCCAATCAATTGATCTAACATCATCTCCAGGCTGATATTCTCTAACTTCGGAGAATGCCATGCCTTTTCCCTTAAAAGCAGTGTTGTATTCACCAGCAAAAATATGATTAGATAAGCCTTTTGTTTTTATTTCAATTTTTCTTACCTTTTTTAGTAAAGTACTTGTACTCATTTAAGGAATTTCAACTGAATTTAAAATTTGAGTAATTATTTCTTCAGTCGTTATGTTTTCTGCTTCCGCTTCATAGGTCAATCCAATCCTATGTCTTAAAACATCATAACATAAAGCTCTTACGTCTTCAGGAATAACATACCCTCTTCTTTTTATAAATGCATAAGCTTTGCATGCAGCAGCAAGATTTATACTAGCTCTTGGAGAAGCCCCAAAAGAAATCATATCTTTAAGATTATCTAAACCATATTCTTCAGGATTTCTAGTTGCAAAAACAATATCAATGATGTACTGTTCTATCATCCATATAAACCTCTTTAACTAAGTCTCTTGCTTTTATGATCGCCTCTTTTTTTACTACAGAGTTAGCTTGAGGAAAACTTTTTGCTAAATTATTTCTAACAATAATTTTTTCTTCTTCTTTTTTTGGATAGTCAATCACAACTTTTAACATAAATCTGTCCACTTGAGCTTCTGGCAGAGGGTAAGTTCCCTCTTGTTCCACAGGGTTTTGTGTTGCCATAACCAGAAAAGGCTTCTCTAAATCAAAAGATTCACCTCCAATGGTTACTTGTCTCTCTTGCATTGCTTCTAAAAGTGCTGATTGAACTTTTGCTGGAGCTCTATTTATTTCATCTGCAAGAATAAAATTTGCAAAAATTGGTCCTTTTTTGACAGAAAAAGTTTCTTTTTTTGGACTATATATTTGGGTTCCAATTATATCAGCTGGAAGTAGGTCGGGTGTGAATTGGAGTCTGCTAAAATCGGCATCAATTGTTTTGGATAATGTGCTTATTGCTAGAGTCTTAGCAAGGCCAGGCACTCCTTCTAAAAGAATGTGGCCATTTGACAGAAGCGCAATAAGTAGTCTCTCGGTCATATGCTTTTGACCTATTATGACTTTATTCATTTCCATCATTAGCAAGTCAATAATCGCACTTTCTTTATTTATCTTTTCATTAAGAATTTTGATATCAGTATTTAATATTTCAGTCATTTTATGTTTTTTTGGAATTGCAAAATTAATACAGACATATTAATTATCAAAATTCAACGAACAATTTTTTATTATAGTATATTTTGAATTGCTTTTTTTAATTTTGCTATCAAATTTTAAATATGCGATTTTTTATTGAACTAGCTTTCGATGGGACAAATTATCATGGTTGGCAAGTACAACCTAATGCAAATACAGTTCAAAATGAATTAAATCAAGCACTTTCTAAAATTTTAAATTANACAATTGAAGTTGTTGGTGCTGGAAGAACTGATGCTGGAGTTCATGCTAAACAATTATTTGCACATTTTGATTTTTTAGAAAATATTGATACAAAAGTTTTAAAGNATAAACTAAATGGTTTTTTAAAAAAAGATATTGTCATTAAAAATATTTTTAATGTTAATAACGATACACATGCTAGGTTTACTGCAATCTCTAGAACTTACGAGTATAAAATTAGTACACAGAAAAATCCTTTTGATCAAAACACTATGTACAGTTTTAGAAAATTAGATATCAATAAAATGATACAAGCTTGTAGCTTTTTAATTGGAAATAAAGATTTTACTTCATTTTCAAAATCTCATACTCAAAATTACACTAACAATTGTAAAATATTTTTTGCTACATGGATTGAGGAGAATGGGTGTTTTATTTTTAGAATTAAAGCCGATAGATTTTTGCGTAATATGGTACGTGCGATTGTTGGTACAATGATTATGATTGGAGAGGGGAAAGTTGAGCCCAAAGAGATGGGAGCTATTATTAAGAAAAAAGACAGGTCATCAGCTGGTTTTTCGGTTCCTGCTAATGGATTATTTTTATTAAATGTGGAATACCCCAAAATAGATTAGATGAAGAAGAGTAAGACAGGTGAGGTATTAAATATTCCGCTTTTAAAGCGAGTTATAGTTTTTGCAAAACCATATAAAAAACAATTTATCATTGCTGCTATCTCAGCTATTATTCTTTCCTTTTTAGCTCCAGCAAGGCCAATGCTTATTAACTATGCAATTGATAATTATATTTTAATTGAAGATGCAACTAACCTTCTTCGCATTACAATTATACTTATATCATTATTATTTCTAGAAGGTTTTATTCAGTTTTTTTATATGTATTTGTCTAATTGGATTGGTCAGCATGTGATACTTGATCTTAGGAAAAAAATTTTTAAGCATATTCTTTCTTTAAGGATGAAGTATTTTGATAATACCCCAATTGGAACTCTTGTTACTCGTTCAGTATCTGACATCGAAACAATTGCTGATATTTTTTCACAAGGTCTTTTAGTAATTATTGCTGAACTATTAAAATTAGTTATCGTTATAATTGTTATGTTTTACACCGATTGGAGATTGACTATTATTGCTCTTTCAACGATTCCTGTTTTATTAATAGCAACAAATTGGTTTAAAAAGAATATTAAAAAATCGTTTCAAGATGTTAGAACGCAGGTCTCAAATATTAATTCTTTTGTTCAAGAGCATCTTGTTGGAATGAATATTGTTCAAATTTTTAACAGAGAAGAAGCCGAGTTTAAGAAATTTAAAGAAATTAATATTTTACATAGAGATGCACATTTGAGAAGTATATTCTATTATGCTGTTTTTTTTCCTATAGTTGAGGTTTTATCAGCAGCATCAATCGGTCTTATTGTTTGGTATGGAGGACAGAATATTCTAACTGAGAATACAATAACTCCTGGAGAGATTATTGCATTTATTTTATTTATTCATATGATGTTTAGACCCATACGACAATTAGCTGATAGGTTTAATGTCTTACAAATGGGAATTGTAGGCTCTGAAAGAGTTTTTAAAATTTTAGATACTGATGAAAAAATTAACGATAAAGGCACAAGAAAACTAGAGGAAATAAATGGTACTATTAGTTTTTCAAATGTATGGTTTGCATACAAGAATAAGCAGTGGGTTTTAAAAGACTTAACTTTTGATATTGGAGCAGGTAAAATGTTAGCTTTAGTTGGGCAAACTGGTTCGGGAAAATCTTCAATTATTAGAGTTTTAAACCGTTTTTATGAAATTAATAAAGGTAAAATAACTTTAGACGGTGTTTCTGTGGATGAAATTTCAATTAACTCTCTTAGAAAGAATATTGCTCTTGTTCAGCAAGAGGTTTTCTTATTTTCAGACTCCTTACTAAATAATATTACTCTTTATGATAATTCAATTTCTAAAGAAAGTATTGTTAATGCTGCAAAAGAAATTGGGATACATGATTTTATTAGTTCATTACCCGGCTCTTATGACTATAAGGTTGGAGAGAGAGGAGTAACGCTCTCCTCAGGACAGAGACAATTAATTGCTTTTTTAAGGGTATATTTAAGAGATCCTAAAATATTAATTCTTGATGAGGCAACTGCATCAATTGATTCAGAAACAGAAGCTCTAATTCAAACTGCTTTAGGAAAACTATCTGAGAACAGAACAACTATTGTTATAGCGCATAGACTGTCAACTATTGTTCAGGCTGATAAAATTATTCTTCTAAAAGATGGAGATGTTTTGGAGCAAGGAAGTCATGCTTCATTAATTAAAGAGAATGGTTATTACTCTAAGATGTATAAAAATCAATCATCGACTATTAATTAAGATAAGATTCATTTCTATTAATTGATTGAATATTTCTTTAATTTCTTAAATTTGCCTTAAGATGAAAAAAATTCTATTTTTTGTGATAATTTGTTGTCAGTTTTTAAATGCTCAAATTACAATTGATAAGTTAGCCCCTTACGATAACCCAACTTTTTTAATTGACAATGTTTTACTTGGTGGAGGGATCGTTGCTTCTAATCATACATACCAAGGAGATAGTATGCAGATCGGATTTTTTGGAGCTATTAACACAAGCCTTGGCTTAAACAAGGGAATTGTTATGTCAACAGGAGATGTTGATGAATTGGATCCAAACTTTACAGGTTTTGGTGGTGCTCCAGCAAATGTTGTAACTGATCCTGATTTATTAACTGTAGCTAACTCTGTGCCACCATTATTACCCGCTCCACACACAAACTCTTTCACTGTAAGTAGTATTAATGATGTTGCAATATTAGAATTTGATTTTATTACTACCTCAGATTCATTAAGTTTTGATTATGTTTTTGGTTCATCTGAGTATTTTGCATTTGAAAATTCAGTCTACAATGATGTATTTGGCTTTTTTCTTTCTGGTCCTGGAATAACAGGTCCATATTCTTCACCTGCAAATCATCCAAATGGTTCTGTTAATTTGGCTATAGTGCCAGGCTCTAATCCACCGCTTCCAATAACAATTTCATCAGTTAATAGTGTAACCCCTATAAATGCTCAATATTTTGTAGATAACTCTAATGGATTAGATACAATTGCTAGTGCTGATGGATATACTACAGTTTTAACTGCAGAAGCCTTAGTTCAATGTGGACAGTCTTATCATATTAGAATTGCTATTGCTGATGGCTCTGATTCAGGATTAAGTTCTTTTGTTTGGCTGAAAGCAGGTAGTTTTGCTTCACCTATTTTAGATATTGTCGATGATCTTGGAATCGATTCTACTCTTATGAATATTCCTTGTAACTCATCAGTTACACTTACTGCAAATGGAGGTGTTGGTGCAACTTATCAGTGGTATGATAATTCTGGTTCTGTAATAAGTACCAATTCAAATATTATTGTTTCAGATGGAATATACTGGGTAACAGCAACATCTCTTGGATGTCCTGTATTTTCTGATACTATAACTGTTGTTTCACAGCCCGCTCCAAATTTTGATTTTGGAAATGATCTTACAATACCTTGTAATACAACATATATGCTAAACCCAACAATATTAGGTGGTTCTGGAAATTATTCATACGCTTGGAGTGACTCCCAAAGCTCCTCATCTATTGATGCTGATGAGGGGACGTATTCTTTGATAGTAACAGATAATAATACTGGTTGTTTTGCTAATGACACAATTACTATAGCAGAAAATGCAGTTCCTTTATCTTCAATAAGTGGTGGCGGAAATATATGTGATGATGGAGAAGTTGAAAGTATTGAATTTAATTTTAATGGTTTATTACCTTGGAGTTTAGTTTTTTTTAATGGGCAGGATACACTCTTTGAAAATAATATTCCAACAAATAATTTTAGTTATTTTACTTCTAAAGCTGGAGAATATCAAATTTTAAATGCTTTTGATATTAATTTATGTGAAGCAGATATACCTGAGGTTGTTATTAGTATAAGTGTTTCTGATAACCCTTCTCCAGAAATTACTATTGAAAATTATATTTTATACATAGGTGATACTCTTAGACTAGAACTTTCTGAAATTTATTCATCATATGAATGGTATAACAGTGATGAAGAATTTCTTGGTGATGATTCATTTTTAAACGTGTCAAGTGAGGGAGAATTTTATGTTTATGTTGTTGATGAAAATGGGTGTTCTGCTTTTTCTGATAATACTTCAGTAAACATTGTACCTAGAACTGAGTTATTTGTTCCTTCATCTTTTACTCCAAATTCTGATATGCACAATGAATTATTTATTATTTATGGTGAAAATATTAAATCATTTAATATTACAATTTATACTAAGTGGGGTGAGGTTTTATTTGAATCTAATAATATTAATAAGTGTTGGGATGGATTTTATATGGGTAAAAAAGTAAAACAAGATAAATATTTATATCAAATTGATTTAATAGGAGAAGACAATCTTCCTTTTTCAAAGAGTGGCTTATTAAATGTGATTTACTAGATGAGAAATATTTTATTTATATTTCTTTTTCCTTTTTTTTTATATGGACAAACTACAGATTGGGTAAAATCTTTTGGAGGGATTGAATCAGACAAAGGTATTTCAATTGGAACCGATTCACTAGGCTTCATATATATTAGTGGATACTATAACTCCGCAGCAGATTTTGATCAAATCTCTTTAGTAAATAATCCTAATTCTGGTACTAATAAAGAAAATTTTGTTGCAAAATTAGATTCCAATGGAAATGTATTATGGGTAGTTCCTGGTGGAAATCAGGAATATGGCTGTTGTGATGATAG
>JGI24540J26637_10000969_pt1 | contig 12528 bp, 9 predicted proteins | sample NorSeaMetagenome_FD_26637 | JGI IMG/M metagenome (IMG submission 26637)
GTCGTGTATTCACTGCCACCTTCATGTGTTCCGTTAGATGTAGTAGAAAACTTAAATGGATGACCTGTTGGATGAGTAAAGGTATAAGTTTTTCCGACCTCGAGCGTGATAGCTTTATTTTGCGTGCCTTCAATGACATAGACATTTCCTGAACCATTGCTATTTGCTGCAACGCTAACATTAAAAGTAAGCGCAGCAGTCAAACCAGTAGTAAAAGATGCTTCTTGCATTTGAGCATTTGTTTTAAGAGCCTTCATAATAGTTGCTTTATCCTGAAGCATAAATGCATCAAAATCTTCATAGAATTTTGACATTGTCATGCCAAATAATTCTTCAAAGGAATCTTTCCATCCCTCTCCAGGGTTTAACTTATCTTTTTCTGCATAGTTTTTATAGTAATCAACTATTATTTTTTTGAAATTAGCATTATCAAGTGACCATAGATAAACAAATGCCCAAGCCCCCCCCGTGTATGCATATGCAAATTGTCTGGCTATTCCATTGTTTGGATTAGCTGTTGATTCATATAAGCCGCCTTGGTATTCATAGTCTTTGAGAGATAAAGTATCTGAATTTGATGCAGCAGTTGAAATAACACTTTTAGCTTCGTCTAAATGAGCTTCAAATTGCTTTCTGGCATCAATATTATTATCATATTTTGTTGCTAAAATCATACCTGCAAAATCAGCCCCACCTTCCTCAAGCCAACCAGGAAAGACTCTGACAAGGGTGCCTTCACCATAACTTGCATCATTTTCAAATCTTTTAGGTATGCCAAATCTACCATCATCTTCAAAATAAAATTTCATAGAATTTTGATACACATGATAAAACTCGTGCATTAAAATCCTTGGAGGCACTTGAGGATCACCTTGATCAGCCCAATTATCTTGAAAAAAGTATAAATCTCCACCATTTGGTAACTGCCCAAATCCTATTCCGGCAGCAGCACTTCTATTTCCCCATGGATCCTGTCGATTCGAGCAGTCTGCAGAAGCACCCTGAGGAATAAACCACAGATTACATGCATCAACATCAAGCTGATTAAGAGTTGCTTGGGAAGCATTTTTTTGATCAACCACAAATGCATTGAGAGGAACAATCATCCCTAAGTTATCTTTTGCATAATTAAGTATTTGAGGTATTTTGGTCTCCCATTCATCATCCAGCAGATCAGTTTCTCTAAAATTGATACATAACTTAGGATTACTTTGCCAATAGTATTCGTAATAACTGTAGGCAGAATCAGTTGCAACAGGATCTGGTTTTGAAAGATAGTAGGGTTTGTTACATTCAAAATTAGGATTATTTTGGCCAGTTACTGGAGCAGCATCGTCTGAAGTATTATTGGTGACTGTGATTGTAAATCCCTCAGCAGTACTAAGATTTCCATCGCTGACACTCACATTGAAGGAATAGATATTATCTCCATTTGCATCTCCAGGGATTTCAAAGTCTGGCGCACTAACAAAAGACACTACACCCGAAGTAGTAACAGTCATTTTTGAGCCATCGTTACCTGAGACTGAGTAGGTTAATGAGTTGCCTTCAGCATCTGAGGCATTAACCATAAAGCCAGAAGTTTCACCTTCCATAGTAGAGTAGTCGTTTGATGAATTATTAATGGTAGGAGCTGTATTTATAGGAGCAGTGCCATAGCCTCCGTTAGAGGCTCCACCGCCATCGCCACCTCCGCCGCCTCCGCCCCCGCCGCAAGCAGCGAGAATAAAGACTGAAATAAATGGAAGAATTGATTTATATTTTAGATACATGAGTGCCTCTTTTGGTTTGCAAATTTGGGCTGTGCATCTAATGTATGTAAGATTTAAATGTGCCCACTTAAATCAAGACGCTAGCAAAGCAGCATGTTTTTTCAATCTTATAAAGAATTTATTTATAAATCAAGCTTATAGTAGGTATAAATAAAACTTATAATCTAATTTGACCATCTCCAGCTACGATATATTTAAAGCTGGTAAGTTGGTCTAAGCCTACAGGGCCTCTAGCATGAAATTTTCCTGTTGCAATTCCAATTTCACCACCCAATCCAAATTCACCGCCATCAGCAAATTGAGTGGAAGTATTAATCATAACGATTGCACTATCGATCGAGGCTGTAAATTGATTTTGAGAGTTCAGATCTTCGCTAATGATAGATTCAGTGTGCCCAGTTCCATATGAATTGATGTGTTGAATTGCTTCTTCAGAATCATCAACCACTTTAATGCTAATAATTGGAGCAAGATATTCTGTTGACCAATCTTCTTCTNTTGCTGGAATTACATANTGGTCAAGTGNAAGTGTTTTCTTGCAACCCCTGACCTCNCAATNAAGAGAGGATAGTTTTGCAATAAGATCNGNNCCAAACGATGTTGCAATTTTTTGATGCAATAAGATTGTTTCAGCTGCTCCACAAATTCCAGTTCTTCGCATTTTTGCATTAATACAGATTTCAANTGCCTTTTTTAAATCTGCATGCTCATCAACATAGACATGGCATATACCTTCTAANTGNCCAAAAACAGGAACTTTTGCTGACTTTTCTACTTCAGCAACAAGACTTTTACCGCCTCTGGGAACAATCACATCAATGGACCCATTTAAACCCTCAAGCATCAAAGTGGCTGCTTCTCTATTTTCTGAAGGCACAATCTGAATAGACTCTTTGGGTAAACCAGCTTTAAGTAGTGCCTTTTGCATTGCAGTGACTAGGGTTGATGCTGACCTTAGGCCATCTTTGCCACTTCGTAAAATAACAGCGTTACCTGATTTTAAACAAAGACCGCCTGCATCACTTGCAACATTAGGGCGACTTTCAAATATTATTCCAATCACCCCAAGTGGGGTTGATACCCTTGAAATATTTAAACCATTAGGCCTATCCCAGTTTGCTAAAATCTTGCCTACAGGATCAGGGAATAGTTTTATTTCTTCCAATGTTGCACATATGTCTTCTAGGCGATCTTGATTTAGCTCCAACCTATCAATAAAGGCAGCATCTTTTCCAGCGTCTCTGGCTTGAGCCACATCTTGATGATTAGCCATTAGAATTAATTCTTGATCTGACTTGATCTCCTTAATAGCGAGATCAAAGAAACTATTTTTTTGGACAGAGGGCGCAGTATTTAAGACTGCACTTGCTGCCTTTGCTTTTTCCCCCATTTCATTTAATTGTTGCTTGAGATCCATTTTATTTTTTAACAAACCAAGTTGCTTTACCTTTCCCATTCAAACTTCTAATTGGTTTATTTCTAATTCCAGAGGCAATAACCATGTCAGATTTATTTTTAAAACAAATTTCAGCAGCGTCTATCTTGGAGATCATGCCACCTTTGCCCATATTGCTTGCCTGACCAGCCATTTTTTTTATCCTAGAGCTAATCTTTGTTACTTCTTTCACCAAAGCTTCAGATTTTTGAGTTTTTACTGCTTCCTCAGAGTCATATAAGCCATTCACACTGGACAGAATGATAAGCAAATCTGCCTTAACCAGCTTTGCAACTTTGGCGGCCAATAAGTCATTATCACCAAATTTAATTTCGTCAGTGGCAGTAGTATCGTTCTCGTTAATAATTGGAAGACATCCAACTTCTAATAGCTTCTCTATAGTTTGTTTTGCATTTTTAGAAGAAATCTTTAATTCAGTGTCCCTGGGAGTTAAGAGTATTTGCCCTATAACTATAGAGTATTTATTGAGATGTTTTTTCCAGGCTGACATGAGCTCAATTTGACCATGTGCTGCCATTGCTTGGGATTCTGGAAGGCTTAAATTCTCTGGTAAGTTAATATTCTTTCGACCAAGAGCAATAGCCCCAGAAGATACAACCAACACATCTTTACCTTTTTTTAATAACCAAGCTATGTCTTCGCTGATAGCGGCCAAGACAGTTTGATTGACCTTACCATTAGGATTAGCCAGCACAGCAGAGCCTATCTTAATGACTATTCGATTATATGAATTTAAATTACTCATTTTTTTAAGCTACGTAATATAATGATAATGGCTTTAAAAAATGATATTTAAACACAATAAAAATATTTCAAGAAATTTAATTCTAATCTACTGCTGTGTCTTTTTTATATCCTCGTGCGGTGGAGGTGGCGGGGGTGGCTTTGTTCCAGAGTCTACCCAATTAACTTTCTCTGTGAATGGCTTGCCATCAACACTGGAAAGCTATGATGAAGTGTCAATACAAATTGCCCCAAGTATTGAAGGGTGTTTATTTGGTGTTTATAGCCAAGATTTATTATGGTTGAGATCTTCAGACTACTTAAATTTTAATTTTAGAGCACCCATAATTTATAGTCAGAGCAAAGATTTTACATTTGGCATTGTTCCCCTTAATACCACCGTGAAACCAGAATGTAATACCTCTAAGGATTTCATGTTTAATGTTACAAGGAATCAAACAGAATTCATTCCAAATCCTGATCCAAGTAATATTTCGTATCTATCTTCTCCGCATTTTAGTGTTCATGATATTGGGTTAGGCGGAATTGAAATCACAGACAGATATTCAGCAACAGTGTGTTACCCGACAGAAAATGATTGTGTTACATATGAGAATGAATTGTTTGGGCAAGATGCTCACAACATGGCTACTGGAGATTTTAACGGCGATGGTTATGAAGATTTTGTAGTTGCTTGGGCTCTCTTTCCTCACACCATAGATCAAAGTAAAAAAATTTATGCCCCCGTTAATATCTATCTAAATGATCAAAAAGGCGGGTTTGCAGAGGACCCTAATCTGTATGCTGCTGCAGAAGCTCCAAAGCATCCATTCGCATACAGGCTTGTGGTAGATGATTTCAATGGAGATGGCTTGGATGATGTTTTTGCTGGCTCAATGGGTCTTTCTGTTTCACAACGAAAGGGATGGGGCATTGACCCATACCCACATTTTTTATTGCTTTCTAATTCCTTGGGTAAGTTTGAAGAGAGCTCAGTTAATATTGAAGATGAGAATAATGGTCTAGGGCAGCTTTGTAGATTTGCTCACGATGCAAGTGGGGGAGATCCTGATGGGGATGGCGATGTGGATCTTTTTGCCTGCAATATGTTGTTGGTCAATGATGGTGCTGGCAACTTCACCATACACCCACATCTAAATCTTGATTGGCATTATAAATATGCTAGCCCAATGAGCAGTTTGTTAGCAGATTTAAACAACGACGGCTTTGATGATATTATTTTTTGGAATTTTAATGACAGACGAAACTTTGATCTGCTTCCCGAGGAAGGATTTGTGCTATTAAGTGACGGCACCAATGAGATACAAAACTGGAAAAAAAATACTCTACCTCCTGGGCCATTCGGCATTAATCAAACTAAATATAATCACGCTGCTAGTGGAGATTTAAATAATGATGGTTATTTGGATATTGTCGTTGGTATTACAAGGGCAGACCCATACTATGAAGGAGCCTATGTCCAAGTATTAATCAATGATGGAGCTGGAACTCTAAATGATGAAACCTCAGCACGTTTTGTTAACCAAGAAAGGGCGACCAACCATCATGGAGAGGGGAACATTTATGTTCGAGACATGAATTTAGATGGGGCACTTGATATTATCCATTCAACAAGAGATTTTCAGTCTAGTTTGCATGGAGCACATGTCGCAATTAATGATGGCATTGGAAATTTTCAATCACTATCAAACTCTATTCTTCCAAATCGACCGGATCAAGGTTTCAACGCCACAGATTCTTTGTTTAAAGGGGTGCCAATCAATGCTGATAATCTGGGTTGCCTTGATTTGATCTCAACAACAGACAGCTGGCAAGATGCAAGCACAACAAGGAACTACATTTTTTCAATATTAAATACTGATTGCAGCTATTAACAGTAAAAATCTGGTGCCCCATACCTGAGTCGAACAGGTACTCCCGAAGGAACGCGATTTTGAATCGCGCGCGTCTACCAGTTCCGCCAATGGGGCACGGGAATCATTGTAGCCGAGAACAACATCTTTTAGAATTACTCACCTAAATGAAAACCGAAAAATTTAATTACGATTTACCCGAGCACTTAATTGCTCAATATCCTCTTGAAAACAGAGTGGATTCTAAGTTGCTGGCTTGTATTGCTGGCATCGAACATAAAAATTTTAAAGACGTTTTATCTTATATGGACCAAGGAGATTTATTGGTAGTAAATAAAACCTCTGTGATCCCCGCAAGATTATTTGGTGAAAAAAGTACTGGCGGCAAGGTTGAAATTTTTCTCGAGCGATTTTTATCAGATCACCAAACTCTTGTTCAAATAAAATCTTCAAGAACTCCTAAGGAAAATGCCCAACTAGTCTTTTATTTTGATGGCAAAAAATTTTTTGCAACCATAGAAGGCAGACAAGATAATTTCTTTATATTAGATTGGGAGCAGGACCCTCAAAATATTTTTCAATTGTATGGTGAAATTCCGCTCCCGCCATACATGCATCGCTCAGCTGAAAAAATTGACGAAGAAAGATACGAGACTGTGTATGCTGATTTTAAAAAAAGAGAATCTGTCGCTGCACCCACTGCGGGGATGCATTTTGATGATCAGCTATTAGATGAGATTAAAAATAAGGGCATAGATATTGGCTATGTCAATCTGCAAGTCGGCGCTGGAACCTTTCAGCCAGTTAAAACAGAATTAATTACTGAACACCAAATCCATAAAGAACTTATTGAGGTAGATGTAACCTTAATCGAGCAAGTCAATCAAACCAAAGCTAGGGGCGGCAAGATAATAGCAGTTGGAACCACCTCTGTAAGAGCTCTAGAAACTGCTTGCCAGAAAGACTATCTACCCTTTAAAGGAGAAACGCAGTTGTTTATTTATCCTGGCTATGAGTTTAAAGTGGTGGACCTTATGATCACGAACTTTCACCTGCCCAAGTCATCGCTNCTCATGTTAGTTGCGGCCTTTATTGGTTATGAAAAAATGATTGATCTTTACCANNTTGCAATCGANAAAGAATATCGATTCTTGTCNTATGGCGATGCNATGATCCTTAAAAAACATGAAATTTAAAATCTCTGCTACAGAGGGTTTTGCCCGCAGGGGTGAGCTAGCATTTGATAGAGGCGCTATTCAGACTCCAGCATTTATGCCTGTGGGTACCAATGGGACTGTAAAAGCTTTAGAAGTAGATAATATTTTAGAAACAGGCGCTGAAATTATTCTGGGAAATACGTATCACTTAATGCTTCGTCCCGGAGATGAGCTCATCAAAAAACTTGGAGGGCTGCATAAATTTTCAAATTGGAGCAAACCTATCCTCACTGACTCTGGAGGATTCCAGGTTTGGAGCTTAGGAGATCTCGCAAAAATTACCGAGGAGGGCATTAGTTTCCAGTCGCCCTATGATGGCAGCAAACATTTTATGAGCCCAGAAGACTCGATGCGCATCCAGCAGAATCTTGGATCTGACATTGTTATGGTGCTTGATGAGTGCACTCCTTATCCATCAACGCATCAAGAAGCAAGAAAATCCATGGAGCTATCGATGAGATGGGCCCAAAGATCTATGAATGCCCATCAGTCAGATTCCGCATTGTTTGGAATTGTCCAAGGCGGCATGCATGAAGACCTAAGGTTAGAATCTTTATCTGGTTTAAGTAATATTGGTTTTGACGGGATAGCAATTGGCGGTCTAAGTGTTGGAGAGCCTAAAGAGGATAAGACTAGAATTCTGCATCATCTTGCTCCCCATCTTCCCGCTGATAAGCCTCACTACTCATGGGTGTTGGAAAGCCTGAGGACATAGTAGAAGCAGTATTTTATGGCATCGATATGTTTGATTGTGTGTTGCCAACTCGCAATGCCAGAAACGGTCAGCTTATTACCTCTTATGGAGTATTGAACATTAGAAATGCTCCAAGCAAGACGAATGAAGGGCCAGTTGATCCTGATTGCGATTGCAAAGTTTGCAAGAACTATTCGCAGGCTTATTTAAATCATTTGGATAAAACAAATGAAATGCTTGGATCAATTTTGAATAGTTTTCATAATATTTATTACTATCAATCTCTTATGAGTGACATTCGAGAGTCAATTGCATCAGATTCATTCGCTAAGTTCATAAAAGACTTTTATAATAAGCGTCATTTAGAAGTACCCAAGCATTTAATCTAGGGAGATTATATGGACGAATCACAAACTCAACCTTCATCTTTTTTATTTGGAGACCCAATCTTTGTCTTTTTTATAGGCTTTTTGCTGATCATTTATTTTATGTCGATCAGACCTCAGCAAAAAAAAATGAAAGCACTTCAAACCATGATGGATGATCTTGAAAAAGGTGATGAGGTTGTAGCTGCTGGTGGCATTATTGGTCGCATAAAAGAAATTAAAGGCCCTTATGTCTCAATTGAGGTGAGTGAAAATATTACTTTTAAACTTCAAAAAACTGCCATAGCCAATACCCTACCCAAGGGCACTATTGCCTCAATAGATTAATAATATCCATGAATAGATTTTCAATCGGAACGCATGCTTTTATATTAATAGTATTAGCCGTTGGAATTATCTATTCTTTGCCTAATCTTTATCCTGCCAAGCCTGCTATTCAAATTGCTTATACAGATTCTGGCCAATCAGCCGATCAAGGTCTGCTCAACGAAGTAACTGAGATTTTAAGCGCTAAGAGCATTGAGTCTGAGTTTATTGGCTTAAAAGATAATAATATCGTGGCTAAATTTTCTTCTTTTGATGATCAGCTTGCTGCGAAATCAGCCTTACAAAGAATCTTACTTGATAGAGCGATTGTTGCCCTTAATCTCGAGCCTTCCACACCTCAGTGGTTAAGAGATATTGGAGGTGGTCCTTTAAAGCTTGGTTTGGATTTATCTGGCGGTGTCCATTTTTTGCTAGAAGTAGATATTGAAAGCGCTTTAGATAATCGACTTGATTCTTTGTTGAATCAGTACAGAAAAAAATTTAGAGACGACCGCATTAGTGTTGAGAGCTCTCAGAAGAAGGGCAAAGAGCTGAGCTTTAGCTTTGCAAGCGATGAAGACTATAACAAGGCCTTGAAAGTTTTTGGTGATGATAATATTACAGCGGTCGGAACAGCTCTCTATGATATCCAAACGAACACCATTCGAAATAATGTAGATATTTCATATTCTCAATCTGCTATTAAAGAAATCAGAGATTATGCGGTTGGTCAAAACTTAATGACCTTACGAAACAGGGTTAATGAGCTAGGTGTATCCGAACCAATCGTTCAGCGTCAAGGCAGCAGCAGAATAGTTGTTGAGCTTCCTGGGGTTCAAGATACTACGGCAGCCAAAAAAATTATTGGCAAAACGGCTAACTTAGAATTCAGGCTTGAAGCAGCTCCTACAACATCACGTTTACGCAAAGAAGAATTTACTTATCAAGACGAAAGAATGGGCTCAGCTTATCTAGAAAAAAATATTATCGTTGCCGGCGAGAGAGTTACCAATGCTAGTTCTGGGTTTGATGAAAGTGGATTTGCGCAGGTAAATATTTCACTAGATATGCAAGGTGGTCGTGCCATGCAAAAAGCTACTAGTGGAAATATTGGCCGAAGGCTAGGTGTTTTATTTGTTGAGCGTAAAAATAAATCAACTCTAACTATCGATGAGAATGGCGAGGAGGTCATTGAGCAATCCTCGTATATTGAAAAAAACATCATCAGTTTGGCTACCGTGCAAGCAGTTCTTGGAACAGGTTTTAGAATTACTGGGGTAGGCTCACCTCAAGAAGCAAGTGAACTAGCTTTATTACTTAGGGCGGGTGCTCTGGCAGCTCCAATGAAGTTTGTAGAAGAAAGAACGGTTGGACCTAGCCTTGGAAAAGAAAATATTGAGCTGGGAATTCGCTCAATTATTATTGGTTTGCTATCTGTTATTGCGTTCATGTTATTTTATTATCGATGGTTTGGGCTGGCAGCAAACATAGCCTTGTTCGCAAACGTTGTTTTGATTACAGGCTTTATGTCACTGCTTGGAGCAACTCTTACGCTTCCAGGAATTGCCGGTATTGTTTTAACCATCGGCATGGCGGTAGATGCAAACGTTTTAATCTTTTCAAGAATTAGAGAAGAACTGGCAGAAGGAAAAGATCCTCAGACAGCAATTAATGAAGGCTTTTCACGAGCTTTTGTAACCATTTTTGATGCCAACGTCACCACTCTCATCGCATCCATAGTTCTATACGCTATTGGAACCGGGCCAATTAAGGGTTTTGCAATCACTTTGTCGATTGGAATTATCACCTCAATGTTTACAGCGATCATGGGAACCAGAGCAATTATTAATTTAATGTATGGCAATAAAAATATTAAGGAGCTTAGAGTTTAATGAATCTTAATATTTCATTTATGAGCTATCGAAGGATAGCGACCATTGCTTCATTGTTACTTTTAGTATTATCCATAGTCTCATTAGGCTTTAGAGGGTTAAACCTTGGTTTAGATTTTAGCGGCGGCACTTTAATTGAAGTTTCTTATGAAGAGGCAGCAGATCTTAGTGACATAAGAGACCTAATGTATGTAAATGGTTTTGACGACTTTCAAGTTGTAAATTTTGGATCCAATACAGACGTGCTTATTAAAGTGGCTGACAAAGATGGCAGCAGCCAACTGGGCGACATGATTTTTGCATTTCTTGAAGCAGATGATTCAAGCATTGAACTTCAAAGAATTGAATTTGTGGGCCCTCAGATTGGATCAGAGCTAAGGGATCAAGGAGGCCTCGGAATGCTTGTGGCTCTTGGCATGATATTGCTTTACGTTGCCTTTAGATTTCAATACAAGTTTGCCTTAGGAGCGGTGGCTGCTTTAGGTCACGATGTTGTGATCATTCTTGGTTTATTCTCTCTGTTAAACTGGGATTTTGATCTAACGGTTCTGGCAGCTTTGCTTGCAGTGATTGGTTATTCGCTAAATGACACCATCGTTGTGTCAGATAGGATAAGAGAAAACTTTAGAGGCGAGAGGGGCTATGAGCCAGAAGAAATTGTTAATCGCTCAATTAATCAGACCCTATCAAGAACATTGATCACTTCATTCACTACCTTATTAGTTTTATTTGCGTTGTTTTTCTTTGGTGGAGAGATGATAAGAGGCTTTAGTCAGGCGTTAATTATTGGTGTTTTAGTTGGAACATATTCTTCAATTTATGTTGTGGCCAACATGCTTTTGGGTCTATCAATCACTCAAGATGATCTCGCGATACCAGAGCCAGAGGGTTTAGAATTTGACGATATGCCTTAGTCTTCTTTGGCCTTAAAATTAGGCTGAATAGCCTCAATCATTTGCTTGAAACATTTTGGTGTAGCGCAAAGGTAATGATCCGAATCAGTGACATCTGGATTGCCCACAAAATCACTCGTTAAAGCCCCAGCTTCTTGAGCAATTAAAAGTCCAGCAGCAACGTCCCAGACAGATAACCCATTGGCCCAAAAACCATCCAATCTTCCCGCTGCCACATAGGCTAAGTCGAGGGCAGAGCAGCCAGATCTTCTAATAGTCAAACCGTGTTTGTATAGAGATCTAAATGCAGAGATATTATCAAATGTATAATTCTGCGATTCATTAATATGCGAAGTATTTCCTAACAGAGCATCGGTTAGATTCGTTCTTTTGCTTACCCGGATCCTTTCTCCATTTAGCTCAGCTCCTTTGCCTCTTGATGCGCTGAATTCTTCTCGACGAGTTGGATCGATAATAACAGCATGCTGGGTTTGTTCTCTGACCACACAGGCCAAAGAAATACAGTATTGAGGGTAACCATGAATAAAATTAGTTGTACCATCTATGGGATCTAGCACCCATGTTGTGTCAGAGTTATTAACTTCATGACCAGACTCTTCTCCTAGAAAATTATCTTCTGGGTAATACTTTTTAATTTCCTCAAAAACAATGTCTTCAACCTTTCGATCCACTTCTGTAACGTAATCTGTAGGACCTTTTTTCATGACATCGAGAACATGTACTTTTTTTACAGCAAATTCGAGCTCTGCAGCTCCGATGTTTGCAGCGATTAGGGCGACGTTTAATAAAGCAGGCTTTGACATGTCGCATATTGTACTGGAAATGATGATAATAGTTCCATGAATCCTCTTAATGAATTTGTTCAAATAGTTTTGGTCGAAACATCCCATCCAGGAAACATTGGATCTGTTGCTAGGGCAATGAAAAATATGGGCTTAAGCAGACTTGCATTAATCAATCCTAAGAAATTTCCGCATGACGAAGCGACAGCTTTGGCTGGAAATGCTGTCGATGTTTTGGAACAGGCGCAAGTCTTTAGTTCGATTGAAGAAGCAGTAAAAAATTCTAAAATAATTTTTGCAACCTCGGCTCGAGAGAGAACCATAGAATGGCCAGTGGCATCCGCAAAAGATGCAGCGCAAGAAATCAATCAGTTGGCTGCAGAAAATATCGAGGTTTCCATTCTATTTGGTCGAGAGGACAGGGGACTTACAAATGAAGAACTGCAATTATCAAACAAACATTTGATTATCCCAGCTGATCCAGAATACCCAGTTTTAAATATCGCTATGTC
>JGI24540J26637_10000970_pt1 | contig 12523 bp, 11 predicted proteins | sample NorSeaMetagenome_FD_26637 | JGI IMG/M metagenome (IMG submission 26637)
CTTAGTTTTGTTACCCACGCGAGTTGCAGGAGCGGGGGGGGGAGGTGGCGGAGGGCGTTCCTTGTCCCTCCCCATAAACACCTTCACCCTGTCGCTCAGCCCCTTCCTCGTCATATTCTCCGCCTCGATGTTGGCCGCCACTCCAATGACGCCCACGTGTCTGAACTTGCACTCGCACGGGACCCCGATGTCCTCCTTGCCCACAGGAACGGCGAGGAAAGTGACACCAACTATGCTCTCCATTAGAGCTAGGATCAAGCCAGTCCCGAGAGACTGCGATGAGCGGGAGGAGGGAAGCGACGAGTAGAAGGTGATTAGTGATATGGTTGGACGATATGTTGCTGTCGCTTCGCTCCAGCAGTCGCTCCTCCTCACCTGGAACGAGAGCTTGTACACGTTAAGGTTGAGAGGGGGTGCGCCAGGGACAGAATTGGAAAGGCGCGTGTGAAGTTTCTTGCCATTGAAAGTGTCCTGATCAGATGCCGGGGTGAGGTGGAAAGCCAGCTTGCACTCAATGCCCTCCTCCTCTCCGTCCATTTTAACCCCAACCTCCACACCTCCCTCCTTGAGCCCGACTTTGAACTTCTTTCCGATCTCCTCCATGGTCGCGAAGGCCACAACTATCAATATAGAATCGTACAGTGTCGTCCCCTCCTCCCCCTGCTCCTTCTTGAGCTCGTAAGTCATGCACCGTCCAACGGCGTGCACCAATGCGTCCGTATCCGCAGCGCTGTTTTCACTTGTCGGATCAGTGCCCCCCACGTCAAAATTAGCCTTGAGAACCTTTTCCCATAAGCCTTGGTCTTCACCATCTTTGGACTTTGACCCATCGCCTTCATCAACAACAGAACCTTCAGCTTCCATCATCCTCCTCTCTTCCTCTTCCACCCTTGTCGGCGAGCTTGTACCGGTTGCCGTCGAAGTTGCAACTACCGCCGTCGTTACCGTTGTTGTTGTCATCGTAGTCGTCGATTCTTCTTTCCCCCCCTGCGTTTGCTTGGCAGCCTCAGCCTCATTTCTCTTCTTGAGTTTCTGCTTTTTCTTTTTGAGTTTATTCTTGAGTTTCTTCCTATCGCAGCTCGTAAGCGACCCGTCGCTGAGCAATTTCGTAATCTCATCAATCGACTGTCCCTGTTCTTGGGGTGTGGGGCCATTTACGGCAGGGGGCTGAGGAGGAGTTGGGTCTGCCAGGGGAGGGGGTGTCGGGGGCACATCGGCCGGTGCGGCTTTTGTTTCTTTTGCCTTTTTACTGTCGTCTTTGTTGCCACCGTTGTCACCTCCCTTACTAGCTTCCCCCTGCGATGAGCGAAGCGACGAGTGGAAGGCTGTTAATTAAGTAGGGAGGTTGTATGTTGCTTTTGCTGTCGCTTCACTCCAGCCGTCCTTCGCTCCTTGTTCTATCTCACCTTCCCTTCCCCACCTTTCTCAGCGGCATCTACAACCTCCTCCTTCCCCTTTCCCCCCTTCGTCCCCCCGATCTCATACTCGTGTCTCATGAGAACATTTTCCGGCTTCAAGTCCGTGTGAATGATCCCGCAAACTTCGTGCAGGAAGTCAAGTCCCTCAAGTATTCCCCAGGCTAGTTCCTTCACGACGCTCACGGGGATCCCCTGGTAATTGTGGTGTTTGACTAGCCAGAGGAGGTTCTGACCATGTAGGGTGAACACCATGCACATGTGCTCCCCGTGGGGGGAGGGGTGGATGAAGGATGTCACGAGGGTCACGCAATGGAAGGGGGGGACTTCTAGGCCTGGGTGTTTTTCACCGAAGCCCTTCTCTCTATCCCTCTTCTTTTCCCCCACCTTTTCCAGAAGGTCGATCTCGTCGACTGCAGCCTCGGTGTAGTGCTCCGCAGACTTCTGCACCTTGAGGGCGAGGATCTCCTTCTTTTGGTTCCCGGTCTGTGATGAGCGAGAGCGATGGAAGAAGTGTTCGTAGCGATGACGGGATTTTTTGTTAGACATGGCGGGTGCCGCACAGCCCTCCACAGAGCCCGCCTTCGACCTCCTTTCCCTCCAATGCTCACCTTTGTAACATCCTGAACAGCCCAGACGGTGGAGAAGTGCCCCCATCCTAATTTCCTGAGGACCACGTACTGGTCGTTGAATAGATCCCCAGGTTTAACAGGACAGTACCCCCCCGGCTTGTACCCCTCCTGCCCTTCCGAGTCGTCGTCTGTGTAGTCCTCCTGTGCTGAGGAGGAGGAGGAGGCAGAGGAGAAGGAAGACGATGAGGCTGAAGAAGATCCGGAGGAAGAACGCGATCCGCGGGACGAAGAAGCGGGACGGGAGACAGAAGACGCCGAGCGGTGAGAGGCGGAATTTGAGGAAGCTGGGGAGGGAGATTTTTGCTTGGATGAATTAGGAGGTGGTGGAGGGGGTGGAAGGGTAGAAGGTGACGAAGGACCGGACGTTGAAGACAACTCAGACGAGTCAGAAGATTGCTGTGTTTGTTGTGTGATATTGGAGGCCTCTGAGGAGCTACCCGGATGTTGTATATTGCGGGATGGTTGATTATTTCCATTATTTGTTACTTTTATTGCATTTAAATGTAATGTAGTTGACGTTGGTGGTGTTGGTGGTTGTGATGCGGACATAATATTTGGGTAAGGGTCCAACAGGGATAAAAATTGGGTGAAAACTAGAGAGGCGGCTTTCCTCGTGAAGGGCCAAATAAACAATATTAATATTGTTTATATAACTCAACAACAATAGGACGTGGTCAATTTTTATAAAGAATCAATAAATGAAAGATTATTTCGTGATAGACCTTAAATAGAGTTCTGAGTGTTCTGATCAGAAAAGCGGATGAATTGGAGGATGCCACCGAGGGGTAAAAAAAGGCAAAAAAATAGGTATTCCTATACATCACACAACTCTTACGCACATTATATTAAAATAGGAGCCATTAAACCCAATATTGTACCCATAAACATTGCAATGTGTGCTTCTAAAGAACTAGAAATGAAGGAAAAATATGACTCATCCTCATCGATCGTCGGACAAGGAGCTCCTGAGGCTCAACATCCCCCGAGTGCTCTGGACAATGCGTCTTTCTTCTCTCGTCTGCTATGGCGATGGCCTTATCCTCTCATAGACTTGGGAACTCAGCGTCCCCTGACAACCCTGGACCTCCCCCTCTGCTCCGAGGTTGATACTAGTAAGGAGTTAGGGGACATGTTCGATGAAATATTCAACGCTTCCACCTCCTCCGGTACGTCTCTCCTCCGTTCACTCTTCTTCCACTACGTACAAAGGACGAAGTACACCCAGATCATCTTGATCCTAGAGTCCACTGCACATATTCTCCAGGCCCTAGCCTTGGGAGGTCTCATCAGGCACATCGGGGACGATGACTCCCCCGCCTCCTCCGGCTACCTCTGGGCAACCGCGATCGTCGGTTGTTCCATCTACGTGATGTTCGCCCATCACATATACTTCTTTGCAACCTGGAGGCTAGGGATGCAGTACAAGAACGGAGCGATAGCGGCGATATACCGGAAGTGCACAAGGCTCAAGAGCACGCACAGCGAGGGTGGCGTGGTGCAGAACCTGGCAACTAACGACGTCGAGAGGTTCTTTTTAGCTGCTATTTTCCTTCCCTACCTTTTTTTCGGTCCTATGGAGGCGGTAGGTGAGACGGAGCGAAGGAAGGCTGGGGCGAAGTGACGTCAGCAGCATCAAACTGCGTAACTATTCTCTTCTTCCTTACATAGCATAGGGAAACATGACCCTAAACTAACAAGCTCCTGCCCTCTCCTCTCCTCGCTCCCCAGCCGTCCTCATAATAGGCGTCAACCTGATCGGTTGGTCATTCGCAGTAGGTTACATTCTCTTCCTGCTCTTCGTACCCCTCCAGTACCACCTAAGCCAAAAGTTTGCAAAGGTCAGGGCCAAGGTCGCCAAGATAACCGACAGGAGGGTTGAACTCGTGAGCCAGGCCGTAGGGGGTAGCAGGTGAGGGGGGGTGAGGAGCGAAGCGACGAGCTAACAACGCAATTCCTAGCGCCGCTTGCATGCTAATCTGGTATTTCCGTACCTAAACTTCGCCCTGTCCTCCCCTCCACGCAACACTAATCCCTCCGGTCGTCGCTTCGCTCCTCCCCGCACGCTCATCGCAGACTGATGAAAATGTCCGTCTGGGAATCTTCCTTTTCCAGGCGCATAGAGGAAGTCCGTCGCGAGGAGATCAAGGCCCTCGCAGACGCCAACCTCCTCAAGGCTTACAACGAGGCCCTCTTCTTCGTTTGCAACGTTGTTATCGCGGCGGTGATATTCACCTCCAAGGTCATGATGGACGAGACCCTCACTGCGAGCGACGTCTTCACCGTCATCACGCTCGTCAACATTGTCCAGTTCACAATGACAAAATTCTTTAGTCTGGGAATCATGGGCACCAGCGAGGTCGCCGTCACTGTTTCGAGGATAGAAGATTTCATGAAGACCAAGGAGGTCAGCGAAAATTCCGCCTCGAACCTCCTCAACTCCTCGGAAGACGACTTCGTGGTGAAACTAACGGACGTCACCACGTACTGGGACGACGATGTGAGCGGTACACGAGCTATATCCAATGCCAACCTCACCGTCAAGAAAGGTACTATCAAGCTTGTCATCGGTCCTGTTGGGGGTGGAAAGTCTGCCTTGGTCTCCGCGATTATCGGCGACCACCATCCGGCATCTGGGGAGGTAAAGGTAAATGGAAGTTTGGCATACGCTGCGCAGCAGCCTTTTATCGTCAGCGCGACAATCAAGGAGAACGTGCTGTTCGGGAAACCCCTTGAACCGGTATGGTACGACGAGGTTATTAAGGCTGTGGGTCTTGACGTTGATCTCGTTGAACTCACTCAGGGCGACCGCACGATTGTCGGGGACAGGTGAGGCTGGATGAGGAATGAAGGACGGGAGGAGCGCAGCGACGACAACATGCCAAGTATCTCTCTTCAAAAAAGAATCTATAGGTCGTCGCTTCGCTCCTCGCTATCGCTATGCTCCTCCCGTATACTGCATAACACTAGAATTAATAACCTTCAACTCGTCGCTTCGCTCATCACAGGGGCGTCAACTTGAGTGGGGGACAGAAGGCAAGGATTGGGGTTGCAAGGGCCGTCTACGCCAAGCCCGACGTCGTCGTTCTCGACGATATCATGAGCGCTGTCGATGTCCGAGTCATGAGAACAATTTGGGAGGACGCAATCTCCAAGCTCCTCCTTAAACGCCTCTCATCCTCGGTCATCCTGGTTTCGCACCAACACCAGTTTTGCCGCGACCCCATCGTTGCTTCGAACAACGTCCTCATTATGGACGGGGAGATTAGGGCAGAAGGGGCATACGAGGAGTGCATCAAGAAGTCCGACGGAAGGCTCGTGGGCGTCATCCAGGCAGGTAGTAAGAAGGTCAGGGCAGCGAGTATTGATGACTCCAAGGCCGGAGAGGACGACCCTCTTCTCCCCCCACCTCCCCCAGAGGACGAAGGAGAAGGCAACCTGGAGGCAGGGGGATTGACAACTGCAACAGAGGAGACAGCCATCGGGAAGATTTCGTCAGCAACCTTCAAGACCTACCTCCGCGCCATGTCCACGAACTCAAATTCGTACCTCGCGTTCTCCGGTGTTATCTTTTCCATGCTCGCGGGCCAGGCCCTGCTGATTTGGACCATGGCAGCCCTGGGCAAGTGGGCCGAAAGGTCTCCGGCAGACCAGCGTGCAGGCTCCACAATTGCCTACATCTGGACTCTAGTGGGGGTCACTGTCGTACTGTCATTCTTTCGCAGTACGAACGCCTTCCGCCGCCTGCTTCTCGCAGCCTTTAACCTCCACTCGAAGATGACGGACGCGGTTCTCTCGACCAAAATCTCCTTCTTCGACACCCGCCCTTTGGGATTGATCCTGAATCGCTTTTCGGCCGACGTTGGCATCACCGACGACATGCTTGTTGCTACCATCTTCGACTGCTTCCTCTGCGGCCTCATGACTCTGGGAAGCGTCGTCACTGCTGCATACGCCTTGCCCGTAGTTCTTTCTACTGTCCCCTTCCTTCTCTATTACTTCATAGGGTTGAGGAAGGTGTACATGAAGTCGTCTCGCGAGATCAAAAGAATAGAGTCCACCACGCGCTCCCCTGTTTACACTGCTCTCTCCGAATCCTTGAGCGGCTTATCAACCATTAGATCGTTCAAGGGAGCTCAGGAGTTCTTCGGAAGGGAGTTCGAAGGAAGGCACGATGAGAACCTCCGTGCGTTCTTTTCCTGGCTTGCTTGCACCAGGTGGCTAGGGTTCAGGTGNGATTGGACGAGGAGGAGCGAAGCGACGAGATAATAATGTAGTCTCTAGCGACGCAAACCGCACGCACTTTTACTTCCATTCAAGACGCACCGACTTCCATAACGACGTTATAATTCTAATTCATCTTCTCAACTTCTTTCGCAATTCGCTTCGCTCATCGCAGGTTGGACGCAATATGCCTTGGACTTCTGATGGCCGCTTGCTATCTTGCCGTCATCTTCAGGCACCACACTGGACTTGAAATCGAGCCAGCGATCCTCGGTCTGGCCCTTACTTTTCTAATCCAACTCGCCGGACTGTTCCAGTGGACGGTGAGGCAGTCTGCCGAGGCCGAGAACCAGCTCATTAGCGTTGAGAGGATTTTAGAATTTGCTGGATTGGATGCGGAGAAGAACCTCGACACGATCGAGCCCCCCCTCGAGGTATTGGAGGTTGACGAGGAATGGCCGAAGGAAGGAGGAATCATTTTCGAAAACGTCAAGGCCAAGTATAGGCCGACTCTTGATTACGCTCTCAAGGGCATTTCTTTTGAAATAAAGGGGGGGGAGAAGGTTGGCGTAGTTGGGAGGACAGGGTCAGGAAAGTCGACCTTGCTCCAGTGCATCATGAGGCTTCCTGACGTCGTTGAAGGATTGATGTCAGTTGATGGCACTGACACGGCGAGGGTTCCGCTGAGGACGTTCAGGAAGAAGTTTGCGGTGATTCCACAAACCCCAACCCTTTTCAACGTTAGCTTAAGGGACAATCTTGACCCATTTGCAGAGTTTGACGAGATTCAGATCTGGAAAGCGCTAGAAACAGTTCAGATGAAGGATGTTATCGAGGGCCTTGGAGAGGGCCTCGACTTCATGTTGAGCAGTGGAGGTGGAAATTTTAGCGTTGGCCAAAGGCAGCTTCTTTGCTTGAGTCGTGCTATTTTGACCAAGTCGAAAGTCCTCATCATGGATGAGAGCGCGGCAAACGTGGACCAGCTGACTGACACCAAGCTACAAGAGGCTGTCAAGACGGTATTTGCGGGTTCCACAGTCATCAGCATCGCGCACAGACTCGAGAGTATTGTCGAGTACGATAAAATTTTGGTCCTTGGCGCCGGTGAGGTTCTCGAATATGGAGCTCCTGCAGAGCTGCTCAATGACAAGGAAGGTGCTTTCTTCGGGATGGTGCAAGAAACTGGAAAAGAGACAAGCGCCGAATTGCACAGGAGGGCGAAATTAGGACGAGGGGAAAAATAATAGACGTATTTGATATTAGAAGTCGTACATTTCATCATCGTTGCTGGTTCCACCCTGTCCTACCCCGACTTTATCTTTCTGCCTCTTTCCTGCCAACTCTCTTTCCTCCCGTTTCTCCTTCCTCACATTCTCAACCCAGTTTCGTATCTCACCGGCGAGCTCCCTGTCTGGGCGGCACTCGTTCGTGTTGAGGGGGACCCCTGAAATAGGGCAAACAGAACCCTGCCTCTTGAACCACTCGACAAGGAGAGTCGATTCAAAGTGAAAGGACGAAGGTGTTACCATGGGTTGGAGGAGGATGCGCTTCCCTATTTGGCACTTGAACTTTTCAGGGACCGATGAATCATCAATATCAGAATAGTCGGGGAGCTTTCCCCCCTCTTTCCGATTTTTCTTTCCGTCCTTGTCTTTCTTCTTCTTCTTTTTCTTCTTCTTGCTGCTCTTCTCCTTTTCACTCTTCTTGTTGGGACTAGGTGTCAAGGGCGGGAGATCGCCGAGCAGCCCGCCCCTGTTGATGAGTTCTCCCTCTTCCTCCTTCGCCTCCTCCTCCTCTGCGTCATCGAACACTCCCACGTCATTGTCGTCGTCATTGTCTTCATCCTCCCCGACCTGATAATCTTCATCGTCCTCATCGTCCCCGAAGTTGAAGGTCCAGCCCCCCCCGCCCCAACCCAGGCCCTGGAATAAGCCCTCTGGCATGTCCCCCTCCTCAGGAATGGCACCTTTCCCTCCGAACTCTCTCAAGTAACCCTTGATACTTTCAGTCACAGCAAGATGGTATGGAAGCGCGTTCTTCTCGGTCCTCAGTGTCGCATCCGCGCCCTCTTTCAGCAAGGTCTTGACGGTTGAAAGTTGGTTGCAATAGCACGCCTCGTGAAGGGCACTCCAACCCTTGCTGTTTGTCGTGTTCACATCACAACCAAAGTTGAGCAATAGAAGGACCAGGTCCGAAAAACCACAGCGGGCGCACTCGCCAAGGGCGGTAGTAGGGTGCGGTCTCGAGAAGGGTTGCCCCCTGAACTTGGCTTCGTCAGGCACGTGGTTTATGTCAGTCTTTTCGTTGTTGAGAAGTGCCTGGGTGATTGCCTTGTACCCCCTGTAGCAACTCTCGAGCAGGGCCGTCATGTCGTGGTCGTTCCTTAAGTTGGTGTCAGCGCCAGCGTCAAGCAGGGCAAACGCTACGGATTCTAGCCCATACGCACACGCCATGTGCAAAGCTGTCCATCCTCCGTTGTACACCCCGGGGCCGTTGATGGTCTTTGAGTCCAAGATGCAGCCCATTTCTTGGTAATGAGCAATCACTTTCAGCGCGGCTGGAGCGGTGGTGAAGGAATGGCAACAAGCATGCAAAGGGGTCCAGCCGTCTTCATTCGGCATCGTAATATCTTCGATCACTATAACATCAGATGCAACCTCCAGCACAAAGTGGCCTTTGAAGGGTTTGGCGTGTTGGATGCCAGGGGTCATGGGAGGAGGCTTGCTGAGATGAGCGCGTAGGGTTAGTAATCTAACTATAAATATGCATCGAGGCTCGCTTCGCACGTTTTCACTCTTCGTCCAACCTCACTTACTTTTCTTCTTCCTGGATTTGTGGAGGTTCATCGGCATCTTTGCCACCTTCGCTGTCGACACCGACAATCATAGTGCCAGCCTCGCCTTCACCGTTGTTATCGACCAGGTCAACAAAAAAATTGCCCTTTCCACTGAAAAATAAGGGTGGGTGCGAGGGGAGGTTAGGGGCGAGAGGGACGAACGAGGTTAAGGAGGGAGTGGGGGCACGTATTCACTCACAAAATTGCCGCAAAAATGGGTGGGACTGTAGCAGCCTCCAAGGGGGGAGCCGAATCGGAGTGGAAAGACTGGATTTTGTGCAGGTCAGGGAAGGAGATTGCGGCAAACGTCCTGGCGAGCATCTGCAGGGAATGGATTGTGATTCATGCGGATGTCAGATCAACGGCAATAGAATACGAGTGGAACACGCAGCAGACGCGCCGTGTCACACTGTACGGGTTTTCGTACAACCGCCCCCATTGGTTTGCTTTCATTCAATCTCACCTCGCTCGTCGAGATGAACTCCTTCCTGGTTGAGCTCCCGCTCGCGTTTGCCGAGGCTGCAGCACCCATCTATCTACGACCGCCGTTATTGGATCCTTTCGAAGGTTTGACTGGAATTGAGGTTTGGAAAGAGGAATAAACCCTGGAAATTGGGCAGGAAGGAGTTTGGACAAATCCTAATCTGCCAGTTGCTTTCGAAGAACGTAAAAAACTGCAGCAACAATATCCACAGGACGTTTAGTTGTTACTCACACCACAACTTTAACGCCTGAAGGTCGAACAAACTCAATTTGCCTAACCCCCTGGTCCAACAGTCGAGGCATACCAAGTAATTTCTGTACTCCCGACTTCGATTTGATCCCATTGGCTGGAAGTGGGAGATTTTCTACACCTAATAATCTCAGGACTGTCCACGCCCGTGTCACCTAATTGCCACAATGAACTCAATGAAGAAGTCTGTGTCAATATCAACGAGGTCCTCTCCCTCCCCTCCTCCATCTTTGGGCCGGCTTTCTCCGACCGCGTCCTCGAAGTCCAGCTCGAAGGGGGGCAGGAGCGTGAAATTGGCCAAGAGGACAATGTCATTGGACGAGGAGAAATCAAATAGAGGTGGGGGTAGTGATGAGGGTGGAGCTTTCATTACCTCTCTCTCAGGGTCTGGCGGCGTTTTGGGGAGCGCCGCGAACTGGAGGGCGCAGACGGTAGAGGATGCTCCGGTTCCCGAATTCTCGGAGTACGAGGTCCGGCCGCCTCCCAACTTCCAGTGGCTGAGGGTCTGCGAGGATGTGATGCAGACGTTCCCAGGGGCGGCCGGGACGGGTAGAAGGTTCTGGAACAACAGCCTTGGACTGCCCGAGTTCAAGGACATCGTGAGCGACGGCTTCTGGTGGGTCATGGTTCACGTGGTGAAGGAGAAGGTCAACAGGGAGAGGAGGGAGAAGGAGGAGGAGAATAAGAGGGGGGAGGAGGAGGAGAAGGAGGGAAGGGAGGTGGAGGGAGGTGACAGGTACGACGACCCATTTTTCAGGAGGCTCAGCAAGAACTTTGTCAAAATGTTCGAGAAGATCCCCTTCTCCAAGAAGGACCACTTCTTCGGGCACTTCCCCGACGTGATGACCTTCACATTACTCATGTCTTTCAGCTCTGCGTACCCCCGCTCGCGATCTAAGATCGACGACGACGACTTTAAGCAGCACATCCTCGACCTTTGCAGCGAGTGGACCACTGGCTTTGTTTGCAGCAAGAAAAGTGGGGCTTCGAATAACTGGGTTATGGAGTACGATCTTCAGGACGCCAAGATGGCCCATGCAGCGGAGAGAATGAAGCACCTGGGGGAGGGCCCACCGACCCCTGCCACGAACAGGAGGAAGCTCAAGCAACAGATCGAGAAGCTCAAGGTTGGGGAAGAGGGCGGGGGCGTTGAGGAGGGGCACATGAGGCCGGTAAGAATGAGTCACGTTCTGAAGCACAGCCCCTTCATGGCAACGTACCTTAAGGGTTTCGGGACGTACGGGGATAACAGGCAGCTTGAGGTGAAGGTTGGGTTAAGGTGAGCAGTGCGGGCGCGAGCGGAGCGAGCGCGGGAATGGTTGTCAGTTTTAGTGGAGGGCGTTATGCTGCTGTCGCTTCACTCCAACCTTCCATCCTTTGCTCCTCGTCTGATCAATATGCTAATATCATCGCACATCGCAGCTTCTCTCCTACTAGGCCGGTCGTAACCTTTGACAACAAAAAGGTCGTGGGGAAGGCGCTCTGGCACGCGGAAATGGCGGGCAAGAACGGGGTCGACAGGAAGAGGGAGCAGTCCCTGTTCAGGGAGACGGAGAGGAGGGCGGAAAGCACAGCGAAGGACCTGAAGCGGCTTTACAAGAAGAACAGGGAGGAGTTCAAGAAGGGGGTTCTGGAGACAAAGAACCAGGAGGCCAACGTCATGCAGGACTTGAAGGACCTAGAAAAGAACATGTTGAAGAGCGACAAGACGGACTTTGCGAACAAGCTGGTAGAGGGAAGGTTCGAGCCGGACAGCACGAAGTAGTAGTAAAAAAAAGCCGATAGGCCGTGTGTTTTTATTTGACCAAGGGGCTTCATTCTTTAGAACGCGAACGAAACACTCTTGTTCGTAAGCTTCTGGTAAACACTGGAGAAAGTGTCGAGCTTGTGCTCGATGTTGACCTGGTCCTTAGGGTCGAGAAGGACCTTAAGGGTCTTGGATCCGTCGACCTTGCACCTTGTCCTCTTTCCAACAATCTCGGTGGGGAAGACAAGATCATCCAAAATAGAATCCTGCACCTTGGTGAGGGTGCGGCTGCGGGGGCGGGGTCCCTTGGCGCCAGTCTTCCTTCCGTAACTCTTTCCGAGGATGGTCCTGTTGGCGACGATCATGACGTGCTTGCCGGGGAACTTCTTCTCGAGCTCGCGGATGATCTTGGGCTGGATTTTGTGGAACTGCTGAAGGAGCTTGAAGGGGACGGAGATGATGATGGCCTTCTTGGAGCTTGAGACGTCGACCTCCTTGGCGGCGGTGATCCAAAGCTTGGAGAGGGAAGGCTGGATCTCCTTAGCAGACTGCTCAAGGTTGTAGAGCTCGGTGGCAACAAGGGTCTCGAACTCGTCGGGCTCAGCGCCGTTGACCTTCTGAATCTTCTGGGAAGCCATTTTTAAGTCTAAGGAAGGGAGGGTGAGAGGGGTGTGAGGGTTAGAGGAGATTGAGGGGATGAGGGTGGGGATGCCAGAAGTAAGGTATATAAAAGATTTGAAAGATTATGTTTAAGGGAAGGAAAGGTTGGGAGTATATTGGGGGGTTCTGGTGTATATTTTGGAATAAGAAGTGGGAGGAGGGTAGATATTGGGCAGTTTGGTAGGGTCGAGATCGAGGGTGGTGGTTGGGGTGTTGTGGAGGAGTGTCGTAGGGGGGAGCGTTTTTGTTGGTACGCGGGTGGGAGGGAGGGGCAGTTTG
>JGI24540J26637_10000972_pt1 | contig 12518 bp, 9 predicted proteins | sample NorSeaMetagenome_FD_26637 | JGI IMG/M metagenome (IMG submission 26637)
TTTTTTTCACTTAACACAATGCCTCCTTTTCTGCCTTAACACCCCCCCCCCTTCCCCAAGGCCCCCCCCCACTCATTACAAGAGATCGTCATCGTCATCGTCATCCCCTCCCCCCTGTCCCTTGACACTGTCCTGGTTGTAGTACATGTCAAGTATCTGCTCTGCGCTCGTCGCCAGCTCGCAGCTCTTGTCAGGCCTCAGCCTCTCGAACCTTGGGAACCTTAGCCCGATGCCTCTATCCGGGTTCCCAGCCTTCCCCAAAGCCCCCTTGTGCGTGCTGCTGAGACTCAGGTCGGCAGCCTTGACCTCCCAAACCTGTGCGGGATCGAACCAAACGTCGGGCTCGAGGGTGTCGCTGACTACGTATCCCTTGGGCTTGGACTCAGAGACACTCTCCTCAAGTCCCTTCATGAGACTCTGGAGCGCCTCGTCGCTGAAACCGGTCCCGCACTTGCATACACTCTGGAACTCCTCAGCTTCCTCGTTGTAGCATCCTAGCAGGTAGGCGCCATAGACTCCTGTCCTCTTACCCTTACCGTAGTAGGCTCCCAGGGGTACCAGGTCCACCGAGTCCCCCATGCCCTCGAGGTAGTCCTTCTTGAGCTTGAGCCAGTTGAGGGACCTCTTGCTGGGCTCGTACTGAGAGTTAGCGTCAAGGGTCTTGACCATGAGACCCTCGCACTGGCCCTTGATGGCGGCGTCGAGGAACTCCTCGATGGCGGTCGTGTCACCGTCCTCTTGGGCATCCAAGGAGACGGCAAACCTAAACTTGTTCTGAACTGCTTTGAAGTTCTTCTTCATGAGTTCTCTTCTGTCACTCAAGCTCCTTGACATCAGGCTCTCTCCGTTGAGGAACATGAGGTCGAATGCCTGGACGATGACCTTGACCTCCGCCTCCTCTCCCTCTGCCATTTCCCTCTTCCTCGTGCTGAGGACCTGGAAGGGCACAAGGATGTCCTTCGCTGCGTTGTAAGCCACGACCTCAGCGTCGAGGACGAAACTCGTGACCCCCGATTCCTCGCACGCCTCCCTGACGAAAGGGGGAACCTCGGGAAACTTGTCGGAGGTGTCGAGGAGGTTCCTGGAGAAGCACTTCACCTTGCCGTCCTCCGTGAGGTGTACCTGGACGCGCTCCCCATCGTACTTGTACTCGCAGGTGAAACGCTGCCCGTTGAGCCTCTTGAGAACCTCTTGGACCGACTTGGTCGGCTTCGCAAGCATGGGCTCCACGGGAGTTCCTGGGGTAAGGTGGCAGTGCTTGGAGAGATCGCAAAGGGGATATTTTACGGCGGTCTCAATTATGCTGTCGAAGTTAGAGCACTCAGAGAAACCCTTCTTGACGATCTGCACGGCGGCCTCCAGACGCTCGTCGAGCGGGTTCTTGGGGTTCATCAGGAGCTTCTCATTGTCGTTGAGGCTTGGGTCTCCACCCTCCCCCCACTTCTCCATGGGCTTGACACCGTCAGGGACGCTGAGGACGAAGGCGTGGGCGAGGGCGACGATAACACTGCTTCTGGCAAGCCCGATCCTGAGCTTTCCCTGCAGTCCCCTGATGATGAACTTGCTTTCCTGCCCCGTGGCCCTGACGAGGATCTTCTTGATCTCCTGCACCTTGACGGCCTGGGACTTGTTCCCGCTAATCTTGGCAATCCTTCTGAAGGACGCGAGGACATCTCTGATGAGAAGTGGCTTGGGCTTTATCCCAAACCCAAGAGTCTTTTGCTTGGACTTGGCAGACATGGCGACGGTACCGAGGTCCCCAAGCTGCGATGAGCGAGGTGAGGGGCGAAGCAACGAGTGGAAAGTTGTTAGATATAGTGGTGGGCGATATACGGGAGGAGCATAGCGATAGCAAGGAGCGAAGCGACGAGCTCAAGGTTCTTTGCTTCAAGAGAGAAAGACGATATAATGCTGTCACTTCGCTCCAGTCACTCCTCCCAGTTATAGTGGTTGGCGGTATACGGTCGTGCTTCGCTTCTACCGTCCTTCGCTCCGCCTCACCTCCTTGTACTTGGCCTTGATGGTGTTCGAGTTGGACCCGGCAGTCTCGGTGACGGCCTTGATGAGGAAACTATCCCCGACTCCTAGCTCTACACACTCGTAGGACGGGGCGACATCATTGCACGCAAGGTAGACAGTGTTGATAAGGTCTTCTGGGTTGGTGCGGATGATCTTCCTGAAGAGGGTGGTCATGGTCTGCTGAATTTCTAGGCGGGCGCTAATCCCATCGATGTGTTCGAACGCCTCGCAAACGTGGCTGTAAAGGATAGGGGCGTTGGGCTTCCAGTCCTTCTTGACATCATCCTGCGGGCGAGGAGCGAAGCGATTAGTAGAACGATTGTCAGTAACGACGATACGCGACACGTTGCTTTAGCTGTCGCTTCGCTTCACGTTACCAGCCTTCGCCCCAGCTTACGCTCCGCCTCACCTCAGTCAGGAGGTTCTCGTCCTTAGTCATTTTCGCAGCCAGAGTAGTTGACTTCTTAACAGCTCCAGAGGACGACTTAGAGGAGGACGCTGTGACCTTTTTGGAGGTGAAGACGGAGGCGAGCATAGGTTTACATCCCTCCCCGTCTTCCTCCTCTTCATCGTCATCATCCTCCTCCTCTTCATGGTCATCCTCCTCCTCCTCCTCCTCCTTATCCTCCTCCTCCTCTTCCATTTCCTTTTCCTTTTCCTTAGCTTTCGATTCCTTAACATCCACATCCTCCTTCTTCTCCTTCTCCTTCTCTTTCTCCTCCAAATCCAAATCCATGTCCTTCGCTTCTTCCTTCTCTCTTCCCTTCACCTCATCCTCCTCATCCTCATCCTCATCCTCATCATCCTCATCATCCTCATCATCCTCATCATCCTCATCATCCTCCAAAACCCTCCTCTTACCCCCGCCCCTGTTCGCCTCCTCCTCCCCAAACTCGACCTCATCGTCATCGTCATCCTCTATGGCCTTCCTCTTCTTCGTGGCCTCCTCCTCAGCCTCAGAGTTAAGGTTCTCTTTAGTAGAGGGAGAACCGCGAGGAGATAAGGACACATTTGGGGAATCTCTCGTCGCAGTGGGCTGGTGTGCGGGGGTAAAATTCGTGTTAATATTATCTGTTAGGGTTACACCACCTGACAAATAGCGGAAAAATGTAAGTTAATGCACTGAACTTACCTTCCCCCCACTTGCCGCCGAGACGATTTCCTGCTTCTCAATCTTTTTCGTGGTCAATGGTGGGGCCTCCTTAGGCTTAGAGGAAAAATGTTTCTTTGGCTTGGGCTTAGACCCGCCAAAGAAAGACGCAAGGGAAGATTGGGACTTCACCATGCTGTTTTATGGTGTCGGGCGAAGGATGGGTGATTGGAGGTAAATTGTGTTAGATTTTGGATAATTGAGACAATTTAGATAGATATGCGGTGACCAAGTATGGAATATACAGTCCTTAATCTGGTTAAAATAACAAAAATCTAACGACAAGCTTACTTCTTAATAAGAATGAAAACCTCTTCTCCAAAATTGTTTGTATAAGTAACACAAAAACACGATATTGATACTTTAACGTCGTATTTCACATATATACATAGTATAAACAATCGCTTCACTACTTTTATTTTACAAAAACGTACCTTCATCCCCCCATTTGGGCAATCGTTCTTCCCTTCTCGAGGAATAGCCAGAATTGAAGCCAAAAGTAACCCAATATTGACTTTTTACAGTTGTCAACGTGCAGGTGATTGATTTATATCCCTCATACATATTTAAGCGTCTTATATTACTGTCCTGTGAACACTTTTCACACTTCGGTCCCACAACAACCCTCGCCAGTTACACCACAAATCACTGTTCCCTAATCTTCTGTTCACTTCCTCTCCCAGTAACCTTTCTGAAACACAGTGGGACCCCGAAAAATACTGACAGATATACGACATCATAATGTTATCAAAGCAAAGCTCCCCTACAACCCTTCGGCGGTCTCCAAGACGCCACAAGACTGCGACACCGCCTTCTAAGAAGGCCAAATTATCCCCCAAAGTAACTATTGTTGAGGACGACGACCGTAAAACGCCGCCAATTTCAGAGAGAGACGTGTCGACACCTCCTGGTGCTCCGAAGAAGAAGAGGAGAGCACCTCCAAAGGGGGGTAGGGGGTCCGCTCAGGTTAAGAAGGGCGTCCGACTGTTTTCATAGGGGCAACTGTGGTAGTATTATTGTTTTGGGGTGTGTGAGGGGTAGTAACAACGAGTTTCAACATTGTTTTTTAGCAACAAAGAACATAGAGGATTTTAACTTTTTTCTTTTCGTTTGGCTCTAGCGCCCCCCCCAGATACCACACACCACAAAAGACTTCACTACCCCTCACTTCATCGTCATTGACAGCATAATGTAGTTGAACACTCCGGTCCCGTAGACACTAACTATGAAGCTCCAAGGATCGCCAAGCCCAATCTAGGGTTCAGGAAAGGAGCGAGAAGGGCGAAGCGACGATAGAAGGGGGTTAGGCTTGTATTATTTAGAAAGGTATTGCGCTACTCGTCACGCCCCTGCCCCAGCCTCCGCCCCCCCTCACCTTCTCCATCAACGCCTTCAACACTGCAGTTATCCAGATTGCGTTGGAGTAGGTGCCGTACGTGATGGCCAGGGTGCTCCAGTAGCGCTTTGCGGACGGGGACTTGCCTCCAGGCACGCCACCCTCGGAGAAGATCGAGGGAAGGCCAAAAACTAGGAGGGCATTGATGAGGTGTTGGATGGGGATCTCTACCAGGTAGGATAGCACAAAGCACACAGTCTGCGAGAGGGACCGAAGAGAGAGAAGGGATACACGTGTCAGCAACGCAACCGTCAGCATTTAAGTCCACGAAACCCCATCTCTTTCCCACCTCGGCTACACTCTCCGAAAAGCGGGTAAGGTAAGGGCTCAAAAGAGGCCTGAAGGCAATGATAATCTGGTAGAAGATGTAGTTTCCTATAGATCCTCCGAGAAAGAACTTTACGACAAGGCAGTGTTAGTGAGAGAGAGGTAAAATGGTTCCTTGATCGAACTCACTCGTGGGAAATGAGGGATCTTCATGTATAAAGCGTATAATTGACGTAGAGGCTCAAGAGGCTTCTCCTTGGCCACGGCACCCCCGTGAGGGAGGAACATTGTCGCTGGAACATGCGAAGTGGGGAAGAGAGCCTGCTTGCTTGAAAGGGCGAGATCCATCCTTATTTTTTGACATCTCATCAACGTAAAAAAGCGAATCTTCCCAATCATTGTATTACCATCATCGCGTAACGCTAATCCCCAAAATGCCCAAAAAATTCTTATTGGATCCTCCTCCTGCTCCTTGGGTTTACTGTTGAACTAAGAATGGCGCTCAAGTTTGAACGTAAAATGCTTCTTATTACGGTGTCTCGGGATGCAATTCTCTTGCGATCCGTCATTAACCTAAAAGTAACTACACTCTCCGCCCCCACCCTTCCCTATTTCTTCAGGATGTACTTTGCAATGGTAAAGGGCGCCTTGAAGACTAACGTGAATAAATCCCTAAAGGTGCTCCCCCAACTTACGTCGCCATCGATGGCAACAACACCCTCTCCATTTTCCACCTTCTCGAGCTGCTCTTTGATCACCCCAAGGATCGGGCGCCAGAGAGGCCGTCCACCAGCACCACCACCGTTACTAACACTACTTGCTATGGCCCAGCGGTAAAGGACAATCGGGTCCTCACCGTCCTTCTCCGCAGGCGCAACGATCAAGCACCCTGGTTGCAAACATCCTTTAGGATAAAGCTTCAAGGAGGAAAGGCGAGGGTGCTTCTTGTTGGCCCCAAACCCTCCGTAAGGATTCTTGAGGGGGCTTCCTGGACCTACTATCTCCAGCCCAGGAAGGTAGTCTTTGTGCGACTGGAGAAACACAGCTAGGAAATTACTCTGATCGCCAACAAACTTGAAATCTTCGCCCTCCACAGACCAATCTATCTGAGTAGGGGGGGTTAGCTTATCGCATAGAATAACATTAGGCAGCTCGCTACGTTTGCTGCCTAATTTACCTTGGCCTTGTCAGCTTCCCTCTGCGGTTCACTTGAGAGTGCAACAACCCGCATCCCCTTAACCCCACCTCCGCGACTACCAGGGCTCCTCTGCTCAGCATAGAGTTCCTTGAAATAGTCGCGACAGAAGGGTCACCACCTGCCTCGGTACGTAACAATGCAAAGCGGTTTCCCGTTCGCGAAGGTGAGTAGCTTCTGAGGAGTGGAATCGGTTAGTGTAGTACAGGAGAACAGGATCCCATTCTATTCTCATCTCCTACCTTGAAGGCAGCCTTTCCAGGATATTCAGTTGACATGGAAAGGTTCACAGACTCCGTGCCAATGCCTGGCATTGTCCGATTCGCCAGTATACTTCTCCTCTGGACCACCCTTCTCATTATGACAACCTTCAAATCTTTCCACCTCATCTCCAATTATGGCATCTTCGCTTGGGATTGACCATGACGACGTTCACATCGAGGTATCGGCTCCCTTGAGCAAGGGCCGCACTTCCTCCAATGAGCTCCCACTCTCGAAAGCTCCACAGTCGACCAACTGTTGTATGCAACCTTGCTGCAATTGCTGTACATGCCTGCCCAAATGGACCGAAGGATTCTGTCTTTCTCCCGCTTTTTGGCTGTCATTCCTCCTCGCCTGGTCGATAATGACACTCATCCTCAACATATTCTGCAAGACATCAACAGAGTCTCCCTTCTACTCGATTTCTCCTTCATTCGATACCTACGGAGTCTTCAGTTTCGTCATCTTCGTCTACTTGTCGGCATTATTTTTTCATAGCTACCGCACAACCAAATCACCCATCCCAGTCATTACGTGGAAAAAATCTTTGACCTTTGTTGTCGTGTACTGCCTCCTAATGTACCCCCTCCACAGCATTGCTCAAGCCGCTATCTACCCTGGAACAATCGTCAAACTTGGCTCAGAGTCCCCCCCCGACGACCTCGCCGAGAAAGGGGAGGAGTTCACCTTCACTAGCAGGCTTGACGGCACGGTCATGAACGCTTACCATCAGATTCACTATGGAGAGAACTCGAACACGGTAGTGTCTAGGGCCGACGCCAGCCTTGTCCCTGCCGGGGAAGATATTATACCTGTGGTCTTCCTCGGCGGCAACGGAGGGACCGGATGGTACAATGCTAAGTGGGGAAACGACTTCATCAGACGGTACCTGGCGACCAACACAGCCTACTTTGACGTTTACTCCTTCTCCTACCGCGGATACGAACCCAATGATAAGCACACCATTGGTGAGAAGAACGTGATCGAGGACAGCATCTCATTCATAAACTATGTCAAGGACAAGTTTCCCAACAGACGCCCTATCCTTGTCTCCCACTCGCTGGGCACCGGGCCAACTTCGGCTATGACGAAACATTTTCAGTCAGACCTCAGTTGCGTCGTTTTTGGGATGCCGTTCTCGACAATGACGCAGACAGCCCAAGAGGTCGCTTACTACTCCCCCATGATTTACTTGTACTTGGTCAACAGGTGGAACAGCGCAGCAAGAGTCAAAGAAATGAGCAAAGATGTTCCCGTCGTGGTGCTCAGCGGCGGACTCGACGAGCTTATACCTCCGCATCATCAGAAGGCCATGTTTGAGGCGGTGAATAGTGATGATAAGCTCTTCAGCTATGTCGAAGACGCATATCACATGGATATAATGACAACCATAGACAACATAGGCAGTGAATACGACGATTGGTTCTTGCGGGGATGCATGGCAAGGAGTAATATGTAGAAATTACGAAAAATCGCTTTTTGGGGACAATCTAAACGTTATCTATACATAGTACGCCTTGCCACCGCCGTCCAGGACATCTTGGATAACCTTCGGTATATTGCCCTCCCCCCCCTCCTTTGTCAAGTTCTCCACGTCGATCCCGTCCACCTCTACGCTCCCTCCCTTGCCGGCCACTGTGTAGAAGCAATACAGCCCGCTCTCCTGAAGCTCCGTGATCAGTCTGACCCCATCCACCCCCGCTTCACTACCATATCCTATCGCAAGAAGGGTGTTAAAATCTACCTCCATTGCCCCCCTTCGCTCCTTCAAGGAGTACACAATAGTGTAAGCGGTCATTGCGAAGCACTTCAGCGCGTCTTCGAGGAGCTCAGTAGAGGAAGACAAAGAGCCCGAAAGAAAAGAGACGTTCGGAACTGCCCCGATGACACCACCGTCGGGCGACGCAGCACCACTTTCCTCAAGATAGCAAGAACAATAGTCAAGGAAGGAACCATGGTACATGGTCATGAACCCCTTCCTCCCGCTGAGCAGCCCCCTTTCGTTGTGGACTACGCGGGTCTTGAACATGGCTTTCTTCTCTTCAGTTTCCTCTGCACTGCCCTGGAACCCAATATACGTTGCGTGCATGCCAAAACAAAGAGGAAAGTGCTCCAAGAACCCGTCAATGAAGGGGGTCAGGCTCGCAAATGAGCAGTTGAGGAAGTGGACGTTGAAAGAGGGAGGGGGCGGAGTTATTTTAGAATAGATTGCATCCAGTGTGCTCCGTCGTGCTACACCTTCTCTTGGGAGGGTTTCCTTCACTTCATCGAGTCCTCGGAACGAGGCAATTACGGGAACGAAGCAGCGAATGAACTCCGAAGCCGCATCTGATGGCTCCAAAGCGCTCGAGGAGTGATCTCCCTCGTACCTCTTTCTGTACTCCTTTTCGTTCCTCTCGTCCTCGGCACTCCGCCACTCCTCGAAGAGCTTGTAATTTTCCTTCAAAGTCTGGATGCTTGGCTTATCAGGCCCAAATGAAGGTGGAGAGGGCGATTTTTTACTGTAGTATCTCTTTTCAACTATCTTGAACGCCTTCGATAAAACCTTAAACGCATTGCTATATTCGCCCCCTTCCAACAACCTGGTGCTTTCATTCACCAACTCCTCAAGTTCATTGCTTGCGACCCGCTCCTCGGTTTCGCTTGTTCCCAGAGCAACACCATTTCCCCCCTTCCTTGCAGCCAGACGGGCCGCCAACTTGTTCTTGGCCTGGCTTGCCCTCTCGTCCAGGGAGAGCTGTTCTGCAATTTGCTTTTGAAGGTAGTTGTTGAGAATGGTTAACGCCTCGACCTGCTCTTCGAGAGCTGGAGGGGCCGGAGCGAAAGGAGGTGGATTGGGAGACGGAAGGGAGGGCATGCCAAACTGAAAATTGTTTCTCAAACCCAAAGTCTAAAGTCTAGTTTGGCAAGGGTGGAGTTAGACTACTAGGGGCACGTGGGTAGCTGTCCATATTCACACGGGAAGGACAAAGCCGGCCTTGATTTTGACCTTATTTTGTTCTCTTCCTCACAAACAATGGCCGTCCAGAGGCGGCGAGGAAATGTCCTGACTTTGGTCATTCTTGGAATCATTGGGTGCTTCATGATTTATAGGCCAAACAGCGTTGTGACAGGGGGGATTGGACACACCAAGAAGAATTCGGCTGGCAATATTATGAATGATAATATTCACTACAGTAAGGGCAACCTGAACCTTGAGCCCTCCGTTCACCTCGTGAGGAGCGACGGAGCTCCAAAGCAATGTGCTCATATAGCCGAAAAGTCGGGCTTGAGCGACGTCGACCTCTTTTACTTGAACTTCGACAATGTTGGCGCCCCTCTCGTGCCTTCGAACCTCATGACAGAGTGGGTCGATTCGGGTTGCCTGGGAACGTTCTTATCAACTTGGTACCTTGGCAACACAGGAGATATTTCCAAAAAGATGGAGGCCGAAATGAGGTCTAAAATTAGTTCCCTGAAGAAGGGGGAAAGGGAATCAGGTGGTAAGGTTGGGGGCTTCGACATGTCTCCCATCGCTCCCCCTGTCGCCACGGTTTCAGACTTTATGCTCCCATCGACGCCCCGAACAAAGAAGAAGGGGCATCTCACCGAGTTTGGAAGGCACTGGGCTGAGATTCAAACAGAGCCCATATTGCACCCTTCTGATTTCGACGATGGAGTACCTAAGGCCATTGCGTTTCCGAAGGACCTCCAAGCTGCATACAAGGTCACGCCTCGCGGGGAGTCCTGTCCAACAGGAGTGATCAAGTGCTGCGCCCTGGAAGCGGATAAAAACTACTGGGGAAGGGGAATTAGGAACCCTCTCTTGGCCATTGCGACTGGCGTGACAAGCAGAATGCTGAAGAAGAGGCAACGTCACGTGAAGCACATGGGACTTTTCACGAAACTTCTTCCCTCGTTCTCGAGAACTTACGACTGTGACGTGGACTACTTGATTGTCGTTGCATTCGATGAGGGAGATATTTTCTACGACACAGAAGAGGGACAGGATGAAATGAATGCGTGGCTAATTGAGAACATGGCGAAACCAATGGCATTGGCTGGAGTTCGCATCAACTTCTTGCTCGTCAGAGTCTCCAACTTTATGGAGAAGCCTGGTCCAGCCTTCAATGCCATGCTGAAGGATGCTTACAAGGCCGGGGCGGACTACTTTTACAGGGTGAATGATGACACTGAATTGAAAGGGGCGAAAGGGGGAAACGGGGAGAGTGGTTGGTCGAAGGCTTTCGTAGGGGCCTTGAACAGTTTGAAGCCTCCTTACGGGATCGCGGGGCCTTTCCATGGACAGGGAAACGTTGACATTCTGACCCACGACTTTGCACACAGGATGCATATGGACATCTTCAAGGGCGTGTATTACGATCCAATTTACACAGACTGGTGGATGGACGACTACATCAGCTTGTTGTATGGGAGGGAGCGAACCTTAAGGAGCACACACTTTGAGGCTGTGCACCACGTTGGCCACCACGGAGGATCAAGGTACGAAGTTGGGGACGACAAGAAAGCCAAACTTGTGGGGAGCATCACGAGGGGAAGGGAGGAGATTACAGACTGGATGGAGAAGCATGGTTGGGGGGTTGAGGAGACGCAGAAATTCAAGGGTGACGAGCAAGGACCACCTTACGAGGATTTTCCTTGTGGAGATTGGACTGGTCTACCGTGCGGAGCTTAAAAGCGGAGTGTCATCGTCGTCATCGTCGTTGTTGTTGTTGTAGTACATCATTATGCGATTATATAATTAATGTCCTATTTATTTGGCCTATCCAACAAGCTCGTCCTCCTCGAACAGTCCCTCCATGACATCCACCTCATTCTGGTGGCAGACGCCTTTCCCGTGCATCATCGAGTCCTTCCACCCCCCTTCGTAGTACATATCGTCGATCCAGACCTTCTGCGATGAGCATGCGGGGAGGGGTTTAGAATGCGTGGAGAGGAGGATAGGTCGAAGTTTAGGTACGGAATATCGGATAAGCACGCGAGCGGCGCTAGGAATTGCGTTGTCAGCTCATCCCTTCGCTCCTCCCCCCCCCTCACCTTGCCGATTCCGTTGTGCTTCCCTTCGATCCAATCCCCTTCATAGGAGATAATGTCCATATCTGGTGGCAAGGAGCGAGCGGCGGTGAGGAGCGAAGCGACGAGCAGAAGGTTGTTAGTAATTGTGCCTTAGTAGTATAGTGTCGTCACTTTGCTCCTCCCCCCTCACCATTGTCGCCGTATTCCATTCTTCCTTTCCCGTGTGGCGCCCCGTCCTTGAGACCTCCAACGTAAACGTCTCCGTTCAAGTACTCCACCCTATGCTCTCCATCGTTTCCCTTTCTCTTCGCCCTCTCCGTGTCCTCATCCTTTAGCTTCGCCTTTGCCATCTCCTCGACAAGCCTCGCCTCGTCTTCCTCCTTCTTCTTTTTGGTTTCCCTCTCAACTCGAGCCATCCATTTATCGTGGTTTTTTGTGTTACAAACTGGGCAGTACCCGTCGTCCCTCTCGGCAATGGTAGTAAAGCCAACACCATCGACGTAACGTTTGTATCCGTCAGGAGAGATTGGACGGAAATCGGAGCAAGAGCAGCAGTTGGGGAGATTGCTAGGGTAGCATTCATGACAGCACGACTTCACCTCCTTCGCAATTGTATGCACCGCCATGGTGGCCAAGGAAGCCATGTCGGAAGCAGACAGGAGGAAGTTTCTACAGAGGGAAGGAGGTGATTAGAATGCAGGAAACCACCTTCGGGGCAAGCTTCGTGAATACAAGGACTGCCAATGAAAGCTTTTGTACGTTCGAAAATATAATTGACGTTCCTTGTTTTATATGGTTCCACAAGACCAGCCAACAATTATCCCCAAAAATTGCTTCGATGGTAAGAACACTGAAAAGGGTCTTTCGGGAATTTCTCTCTACCCCTCGCCTTTGTTGAGAGGTTTTATGGCGATCTGCGTGCCTTTTGTCGTCGTGCGTTGACTGATAATGGTGATGACACCCCCACGCCACTTTACGGTGGCATGGGGGTAATTGTAGAATCTGGTCTATATTTGATTAATTATGGATTAGAAAACGGCAAAGATGAACAAAATATAAAGATATACATTCGGTACAGCCACAAATGCTACTCAAAAGTGTTTAAAACATGGAGCTCTTTCGCATTTTGACGTTCGACCAACGAAATGAAAGTGGACCTCATTTGCTTTACTAACTCGGTTGTTTCGAACGTCGCCCCCACTCTTCAGGCTACC
>JGI24540J26637_10000974_pt1 | contig 12503 bp, 10 predicted proteins | sample NorSeaMetagenome_FD_26637 | JGI IMG/M metagenome (IMG submission 26637)
TAAACCATGACCTCCCCTAATTACTCCACCAATAATGGCTTCTCTGGGAAAATTAAGATCAATAATTTTCTTATTCAATACTTTTGAATGTTTTTTTACAATAAATTCGACAATTTCAGCATCCATATTATTAAGCATTGCTAACTCTACTATATCACCATTTCTAACGAATCGAAAAATATCATTAGCTGCCAAGAGTTTCTTATTAATTAAAGTATCTATTCCAATTGATTGAGATAAATTGAAATAATCCATATTGTCAACTAAAGCAATTGTTTTTTTAATTTTTTTAGATTTCGCCATTAAACATGACATTATATTGGTTTCGGAATTCCCAGTGGTTGCAATAAAAGCATCCATGTTTTCAAGATTTTCTGCAACTAATAAATCCACATTTCTTCCGTCTACGTTGAGAATCATCACATTTGATAATTCTTCAGCTAAATGATTAGCTTTTTCTGAATCAATCTCAATAATTTTTACATTTAAACCTTCAATACTTAAATCTCTAGCTAACTTAGAACCGATTCTTCCTGCTCCTAAAATCATTATATTTTCAATATTTTGCTTAACTGTTCCCAGTAAATTATAAAGTTCTTTTAAACCTTTTTCATTAGTAATGAAATAAATTTGATCACCTAACTTAAATGCTGTATCTCCTCTGGGTATAACTGTTTTTTCAGAACCTTCATTTTTTAATGCAATTGGCATAAAATGAACACCTGGGAATACTGATGCAGCCTGCATAACAGTTTTACCAATAAAAGGAGCGTTTTTTTCAAGTTTTACACCCATCATTTTTAATATACCATATTCAAAATCATGACTATTTGTAAAGGCAGACTCGTGGACTAAAAGTTTAATCTCTTCGGTAGCTAAGTTTTCAGGTGAAATTAATTCATCAATTCCTATTGAATCAAAGTCAATTTCTTTGTTGTTTTCAATAAATTCTGCATTAGAAATTCTGGCTATTGTTCTTTTCGCTCCAAGTTGTTTAGCTAAAAAACATGTAGTGAAGTTAGTTGTCTCAGATGTAGTAAGAGAAACAACTAAATCAGCTTTCTCTACATTAGCCTTCTTTAAAACAGAAATTGAAGCAGAGTTGCCTTCAATAGTTTTAATATCAAGTTGGGTTTCAGCAATATTCAGGCATGATTTTTTATTATCAATTAAAGTAATATCCTGAGACTCAAAAGAGAGTAACTTTGCCAAATGGAACCCAACTTCACCAGCTCCTGCTATTATGATTTTCATGTATATAGCATTGTATAACTATACAAATATACTTGATTTTAAAAAAAGACTCGTTTTTTTAACAATAAAAAAATTGTCAGTTAATTAAATTAATGTTTTATAAATTTGACTTTAATTATGAAATATTTTTTTTTTACTACTTTATTACTTTTTTTTTATTCTAATAGTTTTAGTCAAACTCAAGGCAGAAAAGTAGAAAACCTTCAAAATTTTGATAAACAAAAAATACATTTTGGATATTTCATAGGATTTAATCAATATAATTTTAAAATTGATTATAAAAAAAACCCAAACTATACAACACAAGTTGAGGAAGAATTAGGGCTTAATATTGGTTTAGTTGGGGATATCAGACTAGGAGAATACTTGAACCTCCGTTTTGAGCCTGGATTACAAACTAATAAATCTGCATTAAAATTTAATGAAAGATCTAATTTTACTCAAAATAGCGATACATTAAGATCTATAAAATCAACTTTTATACATTTACCTTTATTATTGAAATTTAGTTCAAAAAAAATAAATAATTTTAGACCTTATTTAATCGGAGGAATCTCCACCTCATTTAATTTGTCAAGTAATGAAAATTCCCCAGAGGATAATAAAAACAATGTTTTTAGATTAAAAAGTAATACTTTATATTATGAACTTGGCTTTGGAATTGACTTCTATCTACAATATTTTAAGTTTTCCCCATCAATAAGAGGCCTGTTTTCTGTAACAAATGAATTAGTCCCCGATAATGATCTAGAGAGTCCGTGGACAGGTAACATAGATAAATTAAGCACTAGAGGCATATTTATCAACCTAACTTTTCATTAATTAAATTTCTTTTCTTTTTATTTCTCCTAGAATAATAGCTAAAGAGGATGCAATATTCAAACTCTCAGGAAAATTATGTTTTTGAAATCTTGGTATACTTAAATTAAAATCTATTATTTTGAATAATTCATCGGAAATACCATTGGCCTCATTACCAAAAACTAAAATAGTATTCTCAGATTTTATATTAGACTTATAAATTGACTTACCAATTAATGAAGTTCCAATCTTTACGGATTTAGATATTTTTAAATAATTGCCTAAATTTAAATAAGAGATATTTAATCTTGAAATAGAGCCCATAGCAGCCTGAATTACTTTTGGATTATAACAATCTACAGAGTCTAAAGAACAAATTATGTCTTTAATACCAAACCATTCACAAGAGCGGATAATCGTTCCTAGGTTTCCAGGATCTCTAATTGATTCTAATGCAATTATTAAATTTTCATTATTTATTGGTTTTGTTTTTTTTAATTCAAAAATTGCTAAATGATCTTCAGGGTTATTTAAAAAACTTATTTTTTTTAATTGATTATACTCAATTTGAAATTGATTAGTTAACTCTTTAAAATAAGAACTATTAACAGAAAAAAGTTTAATAAGCTTGAACTCAGAATCAATAAATTCCTTTATTGATTTTTTTCCCTCAACAATAAAACAATTATTTAAATCTCTAAACTTTTTATGTTTTAGACTATTTATGAATTTTATATCATTTTTGGTAACCATATTTAAAGATGTATTTTTGAGTATAATATTTTATTAGTGAGATATAGATTAACAAAAATACTATTATTTATATTCTTGATTTCATTTTATGAATCTTGTGTAATTTCAAAAGATATTCCAGAGGGTTCTCTTATTCTTAAATCAAATCAAATTTTAATAAATAATAAGTCAATTAGTAAAGATTCTTTAAAACCTTTGCTAACCCAAAATAAAAACAATTATTTTTTAGGATTTCCTGTTTATGCATCTTTGTTTGAGTCATCAAATAAAGATACTGATAGTGTTTTTAATAAATGGATAAATAAAAATCCTAAAAGAAAAAAAAGAATAACTAATTTTCTTTCAGAAAAACAAGTTATTCAAATAAAAAAATACATAAAAAGTTTTAATAATTGGAAAAAAAGAAATGGTGAAGAACTCGAAATAATTGATTCAACTAAAACTAAAGTTTCAATTGAAAACTTAAAGTCATATTTTAAAAATAATGGATATTTTGACGCACAAATTTTTTCAAAAAATGAAATTAATGAAAACAATAAAAAATTTGCAAAAATNATTTTTAATATAGAATTAGGTAATCAATACTATTTAGATAGTATAAAATCAAATATACAATCAAATTTNTTGGATTCTATTTACTCTAAAAACNTAGAAAANTCTTTTCTAAAAACAAATAACTCATTTAATACTTTAGATTTTGAATTAGAGAGAAATAGATTAGATAAATTATTTAAAAACTCTGGAGTTTATAATTTTCAAATTAGTTCTATTTCATTTCANGTTTCAAGAGANACAACTGGNTTAGATTTAAGAATACCTGTTCAAATAAATATTTCTGAAAATAACCCAAAAGATGGAAATTTAAATTTTATAAATAAATACAGAATTCATAAAATCAATCAAATAAATCTTTATACAAACAATTTCATTTCGCTTTCTAAAGAAAATTTAGAAAATCCTATAACTTATGAAAATATAAATATTTTTTCAAAAGATAAATTAAGATACAAACCTGAAAATTTAACAAAATTAATATCTTTTAAAAATGGAGATTCGTATAGTGATCTTCAAAGGTCTAAGACCATAAAACAATTAAATAACTTAGAAAATTTTCAATATCCATCNGTAAATTATGTTTATTCTGAAAATTCCAATAATCAATTAGAAGCTAATGTTTTATTAAATCCAAAAAAGAGATTTTCACTTGGATTCGGATTTGATCTAAAACATTCTAACATTGAAGATATTGGTCTTGCATTTGAAACTTCTTTTACAAGCAGAAATATTTTTCAAGGAGCTGAAAGATTAGAAATAAGTTCAAGGGGAACAATTGGTAAATCTGGAAATACTACTATTTCTGAATATGGAATCGATATTAGACTTAAGNTTCCAAGATTTTTTATACCCTTCAGCTCTAAAATATTTCCCCTTGATTTAAATCCAACAACCTATTTTGGATTGGGAACATCAAAACAAACAAATATTGGTTTGGATAGACAAAGTTTCAAGTTTGATTTNAATTATGATTGGACAAATCAAAACTATAANAAAATNAATTTTGGGCTNTTTAATGTAGAGTTAGTCAATAATAAAAATAGCATTAANTACTTCAATATTTATGGAANTTCATTTAATTCTATTAATTCAATTGCTACAAAATACAATTCCAATCCNGACTATTTTAATTCACTAAATAAATTAAAAATACCTGNTGGGGTAAATTCATTTATTGAAGATGTTATTTCCCGAAANATCTCAATAGATGAGANAGATTATAACACTGTAAATTATATTAATGACAGAAAAAATAGACTTACAGCAAACAACCTTATAATTGGATCCAATTTTTCAATTATATCAAATAATAGAAATAGCATATTTGATGAGAATTTTTCACAATTTAAATTCAAAATTGAATTAGCCGGTAGTTTAACAAATTTTTTAGCAGACCAATTTAATGCATCTGTTGACGATTATGGAAATAAAAAAATTCTTGGACTTGCCTATTCTCAATATTTTAAAACCGAGTTAAATTATATNAANTATTGGGCTATTTCTACNAACTCAACACTTGCGTTTAGAAGTTATTATGGAATTGCAATACCATTTGGAAATTCAGANAANATTCCGTTCTCAAAATCTTTTTTCTCTGGTGGTTCAAACGACAATAGAGCTTGGGAAGTATACAGATTAGGTCCAGGAAGTAGCGGNGCTATTAGTGAGTTTAATGAAGCAAATATGAAGATAGCATTTAACATAGAATACAGATTTGGATTAATAGGAAAACTTGATGGCGCAATTTTTACCGATTTTGGAAATATTTGGAATGTTTTTGATAGCACCAATGATCCGAAACGGACTTTTGATGGCTTTAAGGATTTAAACGAAATAGCAATTGGAAGTGGAATTGGGGTAAGGTATAATGTTGGTTACTTTGTTTTAAGGTTNGATATGGGTTTAAAAACATACAATCCTGCTCTTNATATTGATGAAAGATGGTTAACTGATTTTAAAATTAAAAAAGCAGTATTCAACATAGGGTTAAATTATCCATTTTAAATCAATATTTCTTTTTAATTTCGTGGTTTCTAAAAATAAAATTTTTAATATGATGAAAATACAAAGTGGAGTTGCTACAGGAGATGAAGTTCAAGAGATTTTCAAACTAGCAAAAGAAAAAAAATTTGCATTACCAGCTGTAAATGTTATTGGATCTAATTCAATTAATGGTGTTTTAGAAACTGCTTCATCATTGAATGCACCTGTTATAATTCAATTTTCAAACGGAGGAGCTGTCTTTAATGCTGGAAAAGGGTTGTCAAACGAAAATCAAAACGCAGCTATTAGAGGTGCTATAGCTGGTGCCAAACATGTTCACGAACTCTCAAAAGCTTACAATGTTACTGTAATTCTTCATACTGATCATGCCGCTAAAAAACTTCTCCCATGGATTGATGGACTTCTAATTGCGAGTGAAGATCATTTTAAATCAACTGGCAAATCACTTTTTAGTTCTCACATGATTGACTTGTCTGAGGAACCTATAGAAGAAAATATTTCAATTTGTAAAAAATATTTAAAAAGAATGAGCAAAATAGGTATGACTTTAGAAATAGAGTTAGGTATTACTGGAGGAGAAGAAGATGGAGTTGATAATACAGATGTGGATGATTCAAAATTATATACTCAGCCTGAAGAAGTAGCTTATGCTTATGAGGAATTATCTAAAGTTAGTGATAGATTTACAATTGCTGCAGCCTTTGGAAATGTTCATGGAGTTTACAAGCCTGGGAACGTAAAATTAACTCCAAAAATTTTAAAAAATTCTCAAGAATATATTTCTAAAAAATTTAATTTACCAGAAAATACTATAAACTTTGTTTTTCATGGTGGATCTGGTTCTTCCATTGAAGAAATTAGAGAAGCCATTGATTACGGAGCTATAAAAATGAATATTGACACAGACATGCAATATGCTTTTATGACCGGAGTAAGAGATTATTTCAATTCCAACCATGAGTTCTTAAAAAATCAAATTGGAAATATTGAAGGATCTGATATTCCTAATAAGAAATATTATGATCCAAGAGTTTGGTTAAGAAAGGCCGAAGAAAGTTTTAAAAATAGATTAATTCAAGCTTTTAAAGATCTAAACAATATAAATACGATTGAATAATTTAGTTTCTTATATTTGAAAAAAACATCCTTATAAATGGCTTGGTTTAAAAGAACAATAAAAGGAATTCAGACTGCAACAAAAGAAAAAAAAGATACACCTGAGGGTTTATGGCACAAAACACCTACTGGAAAAATTATAGATACTGATGAACTTGAACAAAATTTTTATGTATCTCCTGAGGATGGTTTTCATTTAAGAATTGGAAGTGACGAGTATTTTAATATTCTATTTGATGGTAAATATATAGAATTAGATTCCAAACTTACTTCCAAAGATCCGTTAAAATTTACTGACTACAAGCCTTATAAAACAAGGATAAAAGAAGCCGAAAAGAAAACAGGTTTAAAAGATGCTATTAAAATAGCCGTAGGTAAATCTATGGGTTTAGAAATGGTTATAGCTTGCATGGATTTTAGATACATTGGTGGATCTATGGGTTCAGTTGTTGGTGAAAAAATCACAAGAGCTGTTAATCAAGCAATTTCAAAAAAAATACCATTATTGATAATATCTAAGTCGGGTGGAGCAAGAATGATGGAAGGGGCTATCTCATTAATGCAAATGGCTAAAACATCTGCAAAACTTGCTCAACTTTCTAACAAAAAACTTCCTTATGTTTCTTTGTGTACTGATCCTACAACTGGAGGAACTACTGCATCTTTCGCAATGCTCGGTGATATAAACATCTCAGAGCCAGGAGCATTAATAGGATTTGCTGGACCTAGAGTAGTAAAAGACACCACCGGAAAAGATCTTCCAGATGGATTTCAAAGATCTGAATTTTTACTGGAACATGGCTTTTTAGATTTTATTACTCCTAGGACTGAACTAAAAGAAAAAATAAATTTATATTTTGATTTAATACTTAATAGACCCATTCGTTCCAATAAAATTTAATTACTCCTTTTATAAAATTTAATACTATATTTGCATTTCCAATAAATTAATATTGGTTACATAAGAATTATTTACAAAAATATTGGCATGTATTTATCTAAAGAAAACATTTAATACTTAATAGGCCCATTCGTTCTAATAAAATTTAATTACCTCTTTTATAAAATTTAATACTATATTTGCGCCTCCAATAAATTAATATTGGTTACATAAGAATTATTTACAAAAATATTGGCATGTATTTATCTAAAGAAAACAAAAAAGAAATATTTAAAGAACACGGAAAATCTGATACAGATACCGGATCCGCAGAAGGACAAATAGCTTTATTCACCACTAGAATTAATCACTTAACTGAACATCTAAAAAAAAATCGTAAAGATTTTAACACGGAAAGATCATTAGTAATGATGGTAGGTAAAAGAAAAAGCTTGTTAAGCTACCTTAAAAGCAAAGATATTACTCGTTACAGAGAAATCATTAAAAAACTTAATCTGCGTAAATAAAAAATTTCTACATAGTTTTTCATTGGTATTCTACTTAAGACACAACACAACTTAAATTAATTAATGAAAAAATATGAAAATTAAAACTTATAATGAGTCCATTGACCTTGGTGATGGACGTATAATTACACTTGAAACTGGGAAACTTGCAAAACAAGCTCATGGATCTGTTGTAGTTCAAATGGGAAAAGCAATGCTTCTATGTACCGTAGTTTCTAATTATGAAGCATCTAATGTAAATTTCCTTCCACTAACCGTAGATTACAGAGAAAAATTTGCTTCCGCAGGAAGATATCCTGGAGGTTTCTTCAAAAGAGAAGCTAGACCAAGTGATGGAGAGATATTAACAATGCGTTTGGTAGACAGAGTTCTTAGACCATGTTTCCAAAAGATTATCATTCAGAAGTCCAAGTAATGATTCAGTTAATGTCTCATGACGAAGATGTAATGCCCGATGCTCTTGCAGGTCTTGCCGCATCTGCTGCAATCCAATTGAGTGACTTTCCTTTTGAATGTGCCATTTCTGAAGCTCGTGTTGCTAGAGTTGATGGTAAATTTATTATTAATCCAAGTAGAACTCAATTAGCTAATGCAGATATTGAAATAATGGTTGGCGCTTCAGCCGACTCTGTAATGATGGTTGAAGGAGAAATGGACGAGTGTAGTGAAGAAGAAATGGCAGATGCGATAAAATTTGCTCATGAATCTATTAAAATTCAAATTGAAGCTCAAGAAAGATTAGCAAATGCTGTAGGAAAAAAGGAGGTGAGAGAATATGAAACCAGTAATGAAAATGAGGAATTAGCTACAAAAATTCACGAAGCTTCTTACGATAAATGTTATGCTATTGCAAAAAAAGGAACTTCAAAAGCTGAACGTAGCTTAGCTTTTTCAAACTTAAAAGAAGAAATAAAAGCATCTTTTTCTGAAGAAGAAATTGAAGAACATGGTAAATTAATTGGTACATATTTTAGTAAATCTCAAAAAGAAGCTATTAGAGAACTTACCTTAAGTGAAGGATTAAGACTAGATGGTAGAAAAACAGATGAAATAAGAGATATATGGAGTGAAGTTGATTATTTACCATCAACTCACGGATCAGCTATATTTACTAGAGGTGAAACAAGCTTTAGCTACAGTTACATTAGGAACATCTAGAGATGCTAACAAAATTGATATGCCTTCTTTTGAAGGTGAGGAAACTTTCTATTTGCATTATAATTTTCCTCCATTTTGTACTGGAGAAGCTAGACCACTTAGAGGAACATCAAGAAGAGAGGTAGGACACGGAAATTTAGCTCAAAGAGGGTTAAAGGGAATGATTCCTGAAGACTGCCCATACACTGTAAGGGTTGTAAGTGAAGTTCTTGAATCTAATGGTTCATCATCAATGGCTACTGTTTGCTCAGGGACAATGGCTTTAATGGATGCTGGGGTCCAACTAACAAGACCAGTTTCTGGTATTGCCATGGGTCTAATTTCTGATGGTGACAGATATGCTGTTTTAAGTGATATTTTAGGTGATGAAGATCATCTAGGTGACATGGACTTTAAAGTTACTGGAACAACAGAAGGAATAACAGCTTGTCAAATGGATATTAAAATTAAGGGTTTATCTTATGAAATCTTAGTAAATGCTTTAAAACAAGCAAGAGATGGTAGACTTCATATTTTAGATAAAATTTCTGAAACTATTGCAAAACCGAATTTAGATGTAAAATCTCATTCTCCTAAAATGGTAACTAGTAGAATACCTAATGAATTTATCGGCCCATTTATCGGCCCGGGTGGAAAAGTAATTCAAGAACTACAAAAAACTACTGGATGTACAATAGTTATTAATGAAGACCCAGAAACTGAAGAAGGAATTGTTGAAATTCTTGGTACTGATCAAGAGGGAATTGATTCTGTACTTTCAAAAATTGAATCACTATTGTTTAAGCCTGAAAANGGAAATACATACGAAGTAAAAGTTATAAAAATGTTAGATTTTGGGGCAGTAGTTGAATATTTAGATGCACCTGGAAATGAAGTGCTTTTACATGTTAGTGAAATTGCATGGGAACGAACAGATAATGTGAGCGATGTGCTTAAACTTGGAGATGAATTGGAGGTTAAATATTTTGGAGTAGATCCTAGAACAAGAAAAGAAAAAGTTTCTAGAAAAGCTTTATTAGAAAAGCCCGAGGGTTATGTGGAAAGACCACCAAGACCGCCAAGATCAGATAATAGAGGGAGAGACAACAGAAATAGAAACAACAGGTAGAAAAACCTGTTTTCCTTGTTCAATTTATAATATTTGATATAAACTGTAACCTTTATATGATTATTTACGTATAATAATTTTAATAACTTCAAATGAGACAATTAAAAATAACCAAACAGGTTACCAATAGAGAAACTGCTTCTTTAGATAAGTATTTACAAGAAATAGGTAAAGTTGATTTAATTACTGCGGAAGAAGAGGTAGAGTTAGCACAAAAAATTAGAGCTGGAGACGAAAATGCTCTAGACAAATTAACCAAAGCTAATCTTAGGTTTGTTGTTTCCGTAGCTAAGCAATATCAAAATCAAGGTTTAACTCTTCCCGATTTAATTAATGAGGGAAACCTTGGTCTTATTAAGGCTGCTAGAAGATTTGATGAAACCAGAGGGTTTAAATTTATTTCTTATGCTGTATGGTGGATTCGTCAATCAATTCTTCAAGCATTAGCAGAACAGTCAAGAATTGTTAGACTCCCTTTAAATAAAATCGGATCTATTAACAAAATAAATAAAATGTTTGCTTTTTTAGAACAAGCAAATGAAAGGGTTCCATCTGCTGAAGAAATTGCAAAAGAACTTGACATGACTATTTCAGATGTTAAAGAGTCTATGAAAAATTCCGGAAGACATGTATCAATGGATGCTCCGCTAGTTGAAGGTGAAGATTCAAATCTATATGATGTTTTAAGAAGTGGTGAATCTCCAAATCCAGATAAAAATCTTCTTCACGAATCTTTAAGAACAGAAATTGAAAGAGCTCTTGANACGTTAACNCCAAGAGAAGCTGATGTTGTTAGGCTTTATTTTGGATTAGGTGAAAAACACGCAATGACTTTAGAGGAAATAGGAGAAACATTTGACTTAACAAGAGAAAGAGTAAGACAAATTAAAGAAAAAGCTATTAGAAGATTAAAACATACATCAAGAAGTAAAATATTAAAAACGTACTTAGGCTAACATGAAATTAATAGCACCTTCAATGCTTGCATCTGACTTTGGAAATCTAGAAAATGAGATTTCGATGGTCAATAATAGTAAAGCTGATTGGTTTCATATTGACGTAATGGATGGTGTTTTTGTTCCGAATATNTCTTTTGGAACTCCNATAATGAATGTTTTAAAAAANTGTGCAAAAAAACCATTAGATGTACATTTGATGATTGTTAATCCAGATAATTATTTAGANAAATTTGCAGAACTTGGAAGTTGTGTGTTAACAGTTCACTTTGAAGCTTGTACACATCTACACAGGACTGTTCAAAAAATAAAAAGCCTTAAAATGAAAGCTGGAGTTGCAATCAATCCTCATACTCCTATTTCATCTCTTGAATCAATTATAAATGAAATTGATTTAGTTTGTATTATGAGTGTTAACCCTGGATTTGGAGGGCAATCTTTTATTGAAAATACTTACCAAAAAGTAAAAGACCTTAAATCGCTAATCGAAAATAAAAATTCTAAGGCAATAATCGAAATTGATGGTGGAGTAAATTCTAAAAATGCTAAAAGATTAGTTGATGATGGGGCCGATGTTCTAGTCGCAGGAAGTTTTGTGTTTAAATCGAAAAACCCAATACAAACTATAAGTGCTCTTACCGATTTAATCAACTAAATTTTAATATGTTTAATTTAATTACATAGATTAATTTATGTATAATAATTCTATTAATGTTATTGGTTTAATGAGTGGCACCTCGCTAGATGGTGTTGATATATGTTTAGTTTCTTTTAAAAAGTCGGATAATAAAAAATTTAATATTATTTATAATAAAACGTTTGAATATGAGGAAATATGGGCTAAAAAATTAAAAGAATCTATTTTTTTAAATAAAAAACAATTAAATAAACTTGATATTGAATATGGAACTTTATTAAGTGATTATATAAAAGAATTTATAAAGGAATTTTCTATTACTAAAATTGATTTAATATCTTCTCACGGACATACAATATTCCATAAACCTGAAAAAGGAATAACTCTTCAAATCGGAAATGGAAAAACAATAAATAAAAGCACAAAAATTCAAGTCATTTCTGATTTTAGAACTCAAGATGTAAGTTATCAAGGACAAGGTGCTCCTCTAGTTCCAATTGGAGACTTAAATCTTTTCTCTAATTATAAGTTCTGCTTAAATCTTGGTGGATTTTCTAATATTTCTATTAAAGATTCAAGCGGAATTAAAGCTTTTGATATTTGTCCAGTTAATACTGTTTTAAACTATTATTCAAATAAACTAGGATATGCTTTTGATAAAGATGGAGCTTTATCAAAAAAGGGGGGGGTTAATATCGATCTTTTAAATAAACTTAATAAGATGAGTTTTTATAGAAAAACAGGTCCAAAATCT
>JGI24540J26637_10000978_pt1 | contig 12486 bp, 16 predicted proteins | sample NorSeaMetagenome_FD_26637 | JGI IMG/M metagenome (IMG submission 26637)
ACCTCATCTTCAAGGTAGAAGCCAGTACGAAAGTTAATCAGAACGTCAGCCATAAAAAGGAAGTCGACGACGGTTTCCCAAACCAACCAACCATCCCGGGCGTCTACACCAAACCCTATGCGGTAAGGGGCGATTAAGGCAACATAAACCAACATGACCATCATGATCATGTCCCAAGCTAACCTCTTCATGGACGTTGGCCGAAACATCATCCAGTGCTGCGTCGTATCAAGCACCACCGTTGTATCATCCAGTGGATTCACACCCAAGGAGACTCTTTTCTTTTGGTCCCTCCTTGGTAGCTGCCCGGAGGTGTTAAGATCTGTTACACTACGCCTGTGATCCCTAATAGACCGCTCTAAGCTTTGCTCCAAAGAATACTTTCTACCGCCCACATTGCTCTTCCTGCTAAGTTGCTTTCCAAACCAACTCCTTAATGTGTTAAGTGCTGTGCTCTGTGTGTTCGGCCGAGGATGGAATTTGATTGCGACTGCTGAGGACGACGAACCGCCAGCAGAGGCAGCCGACCCAACATTCGATCTCGTGGGCTCAACTCGAGCAGAAGAAATTGTGGACATTCCCTAAATACAACTAATGTGAACAGTAAAAAATGGGAGTGTTTGTTAAAGAATTCCATAGGAATTTCCTTAAAACAATTTAAGTTTCCATTACATTCTAAACTGCGATATAAATGCCGTGATTGTAACTGTAACTCTTTTTTATCCTGTGCGTTTGTAGTTATAAATCGGTAAGGAGTTATAATTAATAGTTATTTCAGGAATGTAATGTAATAAGATATGTAATAATGTAATAAGACACTACACCACCTCGCCCATCGCATCCCATTGTTTTAGTTCTTGTTTTATTATTTTTATATTTCCTCTTTATTTATAAATTTGAATATTGGCTCTGTGCTCCAAAAGAAGAGAAAAAAGAGTCCTGGAAAAAAAGTGTGAGCAACGTGACGAAGGGTGGACTTTTCAGACAGGTTTTAAAATAACTTTAGTTGAGCCAACAGGAGGGAGCTTCATTATCTAATATTGGCTTTTTGATAATAACCTTGTTTCTTTACTATTTTCAGAAAATCTCTCGCAAGGCGCTTATTACTTCGTCGATGTGAATGTTGCACCCATATTTCATGCCGTCCTGACCGCCGCTGTAACATTGAGCACATCTGTAAGCGGCTGCGTTGGAAACAGCAATCGTGCCAAACATTGTCGGTATGGGATTGTTGTGGCAAGTAAAGAAACCCTCAATCAACATTTGCCCAGGAGATAAAAAAACTGCGCCTCCAAGGCTGCCTCCATGTACGCCAATCACTGCTTCAGCTCGCCGCCAAAGTGCATATTGGTTGAGGTATTCAACATCTTTGTCTAGTACCACCATCGCAACTGTTGCATAGGGAAATGTTTCAGTTATTGTTTTGAACATTTCATCCCTGTTGTGTATCTGTCCGAACCTCCTCGTCCTGCTATGAGAATTAAGTTCTTAAGGTTATCAAGGAGGTCCACATGACCGTCGATGTTATTTATTTTTATCGCCTTGCTCTCAATGAAAAGAGGGCTCCAGAGCGTCGAAGCTTCGGAATCCATGTGCTCTTCGATTCTTTGTCGAAAGTTTTGAATGATCTTTGAGGGAGCGTTGCAGTGGGCGTGGGAATAGAAAACGATGCTATTTGTTGCGTGGTGGTCGAGCTGATGTATCGTCGTAAGGGTGGCTCTCGCATCTGCTTCCTGAATCTCACCTCGCTAGAATACAATCCCCTGCAGATTCCATGACCCCACCAGATCGAAACCGGGGGAGGAGGACTGAAAGCTACAACCCCGCCAACAGGGGTGTCAATGTCCTTTGGATAATGTTCCGGGGCCTCGTCGCGAACAATAACATTTCCCTTCCCCGCAAGTGTCTCACATGTCGCCCAGAATGGCTTGCCTTTGGCCCCCTCTTGGCCCGAAAGACGGTCGTAGTTTAAGCCTCGCATTAAGTACGCAATGGTGTTTGGTTCATCGTACTCCAATATGCGTTGAACCAAGGACAAATTGATGAGGTCGACAATACAGTGACCTGGATTCCATGGTCCAGAGCAGTCTCCTGACGCAATATACCTAAGAACGTCAGATTTCTCCATTTCATTTGGCGAGGAAGGTGCTAGGACTTGAGAAAGGTCATATACTCTCACCAATCCGCTCCTCATAAAATTATAATGATATCCAAATCCTTGGAACAAAGTTGCTTCAGGAGTGTCCCCCTGTTCTTCCCAAAAGCCCGTAATCTTACAGTACGCACGCCAGTTACAACCTTCGGGTTCAAGAAAAGAATCTATCTTGCAGTGCTCAGACGGTTTCTCTGGAGGATACATATTCTTTGCGAAGCAGAATCTCAGTATGGGGTCAAGTCTTGGTGGGGGTGGTGACTGAGACGAAGAGAGGAGTGAAAGGACGGGGCGGGACGAAAAAAAAAATATGCTCGTTAGACAAGAGACATCGGTACCAGGGCTACCGGGTCTGACGTACCTTTTTCCTCTTGCCGACCTTGGCAATTCCATCATCTGCATCAAGTAGGCACTCAATTGTTGTCGGACCTTCGCAAATCGTCACTCTTTTCTCGTAGCGAGAGAAGAAGGAGGTAAACTGGTAATCACTCTTGGAATTGTCGCACTGGTCGATATTCGGCGAAATGTAGTCCATCTTTGATTCTGGTCCTCCAAACAATGTCTGTGTTATCTTGTATTCCTTTGGTTAAGGAATCCCCTGAAAATTGGAATAAGGCGAAATAGGCGATGGACCTTGGGGAACACGAGGTGTTTCCTGCGGCTGTGGAAATGTTGGGGCACTCAAGGAAGCTGGAGGGTTGTGCTTAGGAGAAACATGAAACTCAGAGGATTGATAAACAGGACCTTGAGATTGAGCTTCACCCGAAACAACAATCTCGTCCGGAATGCCGTCCGACGATCCTTCTCCATCGAGAGCTAGAGGATTCATCGGAGGAATCGCTTTATTATCCAACAAACTTTGCACCATGGACTCCCCGTCTTCACCCCCTCTACTTTCAAAGGAAGTGTCAAGGACACGAGATGCATTGTAGAATATACATATACAACCAATAACAAGGAACATTCCTGCGATGTGATGATACCTCGCGTATCCCATGTCAACCAACCGGCTCTTAAACAAAATAAAAAAGCACAGAAGTAGGAGAAACAAAAGCCTCTAAACAAATGCGTGTGATTGACATATCCATCTTAAAGGCGGGGGCATTAGCGCCAGAACCAATGGTCCTCAGCCGTGCCGATGATTTATCCACATTCGGCTTCTTCCAGCGTCAGGTGAGTCCTCTCCAAGGGCGAGAACGGCCTCGATCTTGTTTGCTTTTTTCCTTCCCTCTTTTGACCCAAGAGCTTTCTAGCTGGTATATTGGGTCGTTTTTGGGGTCAATGAGTCCATCTTGTGGGGTCTTGATGAACAAGGTGTGTTATTTTGTGCCAAACTGGCAATTCTAACCGGGGTTCCTTCGGTCCTCCAACTTTCCTTCCCAACTTCTCTTCTCCTATCTCCCAGGGCGTGAAGGAAATGCTGACATTTTTCAGCAAGACTTTTACGAAGCGAACCCAGCCTGGTCAGCGCCAGTCGGTCCAACACGAGTCCTACATTGTTCATTGTTACGTTCGAGCTGATGGTCTTGCTGGGACTGTGACTACGGACTTGGAGTATCCCCCCCGTGTGGCTTTCGTGCTCCTGACGCAGTTACTCGAGGAGTATTCGAATGCTGTCACCGATGACGTATGGAAGAGCTGCAATACTCCTGAGAGCATCCCTTATCCACCACTTGAGGAGGTGAGAATGGACAAGAAGCAAAGCGACAGCTTCCAAAAGACTATGGTTTCGCGCATAACCCTCACGATGATTTCGTGCATAGCCCTCACAACCATTTCGTGCATAACCCTCACGCCCCTCCGTTTTGTTCCTCGCCTCACCATCGCCTGCTCCAACTGCTCGTCACAGTACTTGTCCAAGTATCAGGACCCTGCATCTGCGGACAAAATAACCAAGATCCAAAAGGATTTAGACGACACAACAGATATCCTCCACAAAACGATTGACAACGTTCTGGAACGCGGGGTTAAGTTGGACCAGTTGGTGGAAAGGTCCGACGACCTATCAAGGCAGAGCAAGATGTTCTACAAGCAGGCCCGGAAGACAAACTCGTGCTGCACAATAAGCTGAGAAAATACAAGAAAATAGCGTTTCGCAGAAACGAAAGAGTCTTATTTTTACCCCAACCCTCCTTTTCTTTCAACGTAACACTCACCCCTAAGAAGCAACTTGCCCCTCTTTTTAACTTTGCGCCCACTGTGCGGATAAGTGTGATTAAATATAAGGCACCTCCCCTTAACACACTGCGATGAGCGAAATGAGTGAAGCGCGAAAAGGGGGGTGGAATTGAAAATCGCTGCGCCTTACCTTCACTCTGCAGAGCTCGTTCTCGAGGACGTCCCCTCCCTGGACTGTACGGAGAAGAGTCGTTTCCCCGCCGTCGTTGTAGTCAGAAAGATAAAGAAGGATAGTGTGAGACGAACTTTTCCCAGTGACTGGATGGACCTTGGCCAGGTCCACGTGGACCGGCAAACTGCTTCCTTCCAAATCATAATCAAGAAATCTCAACCCCGGCAAAACAACAACCTGTGACCTTGACTGTGACAGTGACTGTTCCATGTCGAATGCCTTCGTGATCTCTCTTGATAATAGAGTCCTTAGAATTCCCGAGTGGTCGTACGCATATTTACGAACAGAGCACGTCGCAATACTTTTCTCCCTCTGCTTAGCTTTGGGAATATTTTTCGTGTCGGCCAGAATTCGATCAATAAGCTGTGAGGAAATGATCTCGTCAATTATCAGTGCATTAGGAGCAAGCGAAATGACCAGAGGACGCGTAGTAATGCTGCCCAAACGTTGGTATTCAATCTCAAGGCCTTTTTGCTCCTCGCAGCCCGCCTCGGCTAATAGCAAATCAATCTCAGGACAGTTTTGCTCTACTCGGTTTGCCACCCTTAAGCCGGCACCGAACCTGTCCTTTTTCGTGGCATCGGCCCCTGCTTTAAGAAGAACGTTCACTCCCAATTTCCATCCCCTAGCAACAGCAGTGTAAACTGGCGTGCGACCATCATCATCCAAGTCATCAACATTGATTCCGAGGTCGACAAGGACTCCAAGCCGATGACAGTCTCGGCCTCTCACAGTCTCCCACATTCTCTCGGATCGCTTGGTTTGTGTCTCCCCGTTAAATAGGGAATTTCCTTCTTTCCTTGTCTTGAAGATAGCCATCCTTTTCTTCCCCTTTCCCTTTTTCGTCCCCCCCATCCTTTGATACGGAAGCGCGTTGAAACGCTCCATCGTACTTTGGGCGGCGTTCTCCGAAGATAATGGAACTATCACTGGGCCTTCGTCACAAATGAATTCATCCTCAGATCTTCCACAACAATTCGGACAAGTAAGCTCGTTGCCATCCTCCTTCATAACGTTACGCCACAAACAAGATTGGCAAATAGGTGGGCAGGAGTTACTTTTGCATCGAAACTTGAACCCAACTTCCCCGCATGTGCCACAAATAGATCCAGGAGCACTGCTAAAAGAACCAACGATTCCAAAAACCAGCCAAATGAAGTAGGATCTCGGGAGCTGCTGCCCCCACTCCCATGCTTCTTCCGTCATTACGCCTTCAATGCAACTACGACTGCGCAAGAGGGCCGCAGTCACATTCCGCCTCAACAAAAGTGCCGAGTACTCTAGTGCAGTCAGACTGTAGTTTCGCCCCTCAAGCCATAACTCGACCTGTTTGAATCTTGCTTCGTCTTCTCGGAAATGAGAAGCAAGGGCCTTTCGGACTTCATGCCGTGATACAACCCCAAACAGATAGTCACTACCAACCCGAGAGACCCAAAGGCGCCAGTTGGAATACTGAAACGCGCAGAGCAGAAAGGGAATGGAGTTAGACAAGTGAAGGCTTCCATTCTCATTCATTCGTACACCTCACTAACCATTTCAACATTGATGTCTTCAGTTTTCAACATCCCGATGTTGGAACCACATTCGCATGTCTGGTCAACTAATTTGAGTACACCAAATGAGGCTGCATTGTCACGCTCGATCTCACGGAGATGCTTCTTTAGCAAATGCGGGCATCTACTGCACACAATTTGGGGCTTCGTTGAGACAAGAGGTTTATAGGCCTTCATGCGAGCTGGCGTTTTTCTAGTATGCCGAAATGATGATGGTTTGGAAGACATGAAAGCTTTTTTCCTGCTTTTCAACCTTTTTTCTATAGGAAGAATTCCCTTCCCCGTGTCACAGGCTTTTGTTGCCTTCTTACAAATCATTCCTTCCAATGTTGACATCATCCAAAGCGTTGCTCAGTACTGCTATTGCCCCTTTTCTATTCCATCCCCCTCGATCTTCGATGCTAAATGTCTATGATACACTAGGAGGGAAGACAATTGTGGCAACATGGCCGGTGCGGAGGGTTTACTGTATAGGCCGCAACTACGTGTCCCATGTAAAAGAAATGGGAGACAATCCTAAAAAGAGCAAGCCGTAAGTACCCTCCTTTGTGCCTTTGCCCCATCATCTTTTCGATTCTTCCGCCAATCTCGCCGTCTCTCTCTCTCTCTCCCTCTGAAAACCGTACCATNATTTGTTCCTTTGCCTCATCGTTTTATTGATTCTCCCGCTAACCTCGCCATCTCTCTATCTCTCTCTCTGCGAAAACAGTTTTTTTTTCCAGAAACCAAACTCCGCAGTTGTCGACACATCTTCCACCACGTTACCCCTAAAGTATCCTCGCATGACTACAGATTATCATTACGAGGCTGAACTTGTGTTGGGTATCGGGGGCTCTTCCAACCCCTCAATGTCCAACGAAGAAGCTTTTGGTCTGATCAAGGCGATTGGCGTTGGTTGCGATCTGACGAGGAGAGACTTGCAGAATGAGGCCAAGGAGAAGAGAAGGCCATGGGACGATAGGTGAGAAGAGATACGCAGCGATTCATTATTAATTAGAAGGAAAGTAGCAAATTTCATTCCTGACCTCCGAGTAACTCCTTCGTCCCCTCTTGCAGCAAAGGAATCGACGATTCTGGTCCGATAGGAGGTCTTTATCTGACCTCCCAACCAGACCTTTGGTGGAATGCAGCTACAACTCTGACCCTCTTCCACCTAAACACCACCAAGCAAAGTACGAGGATACAGGATATGATCTGGTCGCCTTCTGAAATCGTCAACATGATTGCACGGTACCACGACCTATACGAGGGGGACATTATATTCACAGGGACACCAGAAGGGGTTGGTAAGGTCGAGAAAAACGAAAGAGTTGAGGTGTCCCTAAATTTACCTGAAGCGGAAGCGGGGCAGATTATAGAATGCAACTTTGTTTTGGCTTGATATGCTAGCCGGCAAAAAATCTATCCCACCTTCATAAAACCGAATCCATATCAACCAAAGGGATAATAGAGGGGAAAGGTGGATAAAAATCCCAAGATTAGGTATGCTTGTCTAGTCTGTAGATCTTCGGTATCTTAAACCCTCGCTTTTACCTTCAATATTTCTCCATCTTATCTAATCACTCCCATGCGCGTTTCATTTTGTCTCCTTGTCCCTCTTTGTGTGGGTGTTCGGACCGTCTTTGTGTATATTATGATTCTCTGTGCTCCGTTGGTGGCGTTCGTCCGACTTAAGGGAGTATATTAGCATGCAACACCAGATCCGTCTACGTTGAACTCTCAATCAATCCATTGGAACTTGAAAAATACTAACCCATTTTACCCCACGTCGACGACCACTTCTCCCAGGATGCCTGAACTGACTGAGGAAGAGAAGGCTCAAAAGAAGGCGGAGAAGGCTGCTCGTGCGGCCGAATTTGCAAAGAATAATCCAAATCTCGGCAAGGTACAGAAGCCAAAGTTGACGAAGGCTGAGCGGAGGGCAAAGCAAGAGGCTCAGGTGAGATTGGACAAGGAGCGAAGCGACGATTTGTTAACGGCAGCGTTGGCTCTGAAAACCTCACGCGCTTGTACTTTCGTACAAGACGCACCCCCTAATCAAGCGACGCAATAATTATCATCCCTTATCCTAATCCCTTTCATGGTTCACTTCGTTCATCACAGAGGGCAGCCAAGGCTACGGGGACGGGGGACATCGGCAACAGGAGGGCAGACGTCGTGGATTGGAGCGGCAATGTTTCAGACGACAAGAAGACTTCTGGTGTTACCAAGAATCACTCTAGGTGAGATAGGATGATGAGCAAAGCGAAGAGCCATGAGCGGCACTGTGGGTTTCAAAACAACCTCACGCTTGAAAACTTCTCATCAAGAAGCATCACTCTTCCAACCGCCGATGCATTGTATTTCGTGCTCCTCATTCTAGACCTTTTTGCAATTCGCTTCAGTCATTGCAGCTCCACTGTACCCACTTCCGACCCTGCAACAGCGCAGAAATCTACTTCAAGTGCCCCCGGGTCCGAACCTTTAGGTGAGATTGGACGAGGAGCGAAGCGACGAGTTATGAACGGCAGTATTGGCTCTAAAAACCTCACGTGCTCGGACTTCCGTACAAGACGCGCCCCCTCCCCAACCGACGCAATAGTTTTCATCCACCACCCTGACCCTTTTTGCTATTCGCTTCGCTCATCGCAGGTTTTGTCGCACAGAAGCATTCAACCACGCGAAAGAATTCTGCGACTGTGTCTATTGCACCTCTGCCTCCTTCCTCTGTCTCTGCCGTGAACCTTTTTGACCACCTTCCTCCTTACCGCCCCCCTCCTCCTTTGTCCTCACTGAAATCTCCCCTTCCATCGCTCAAGTCATCGCTTCCTTCGCAAGTGCCTCGACCTATAATTGACCTTGGTAGGAAGTATTCTTCACTCTCCATCGATGGTGCCAACGACCGCGCAGTTGCAATGCTGGTGGCCTTCAAGCAGGTAGTGCAGAACTACGCCTGCCCTCAGCACAAAGAATTTCGATTTCATCTTGTAGGGGTGCTCAAAGGCTGTTTTCAGGTGAGATTGCACGATGAGCGAAGCGACCAGCTGACAACGCCATTCCAAGCGGTGAAAACTGCACCCGCCCGTAATTCCGTACAATGCGCACCACCCCAGTAACCACCGCTATAATCCTCACCCATCGTCCCAACCCTTCTCTCAATTCAATTTGCTCATCGCAGCATTTGACAGAGTGTAGACCCCACAGCATCAGCATGGGAAATGCCTTCAACTTCCTCAAAACCCACATCCTTAAGCTCTCGCCCGATCTCAATGGGGACATCGCGAAGCAATTTGTTTCTGAGGGCATCGACCGGTTCGTTCAGGAACGAATTATCTTTGCATCATCTGTGATTGCAAGGGTGGGAGTGGAAAAGATTAACGAGGACGACGTCATTCTCACGTTTTCTTATTCGGCGTCAGTTCTCTCTATTTTGCTTCTCGCAAGAAAGAACGCTATCCCCTTCAGAGTCATCTTAGTTGACCCAAGGGTGGGAGATGGTGGGGCATGCAGCAGGATGGCTAAGGAGCTTCTAGGCTGTGGGGTGAAGGTCACCTACGTCGGAATGGAGGGTGTTAGCTACGTCATGAGGGACGTTGACAAAATCATGTTAGGGGCTGAGGGTGTCATGAGCAACGGAAGTGTCTTCGCAAGGGTTGGCACACTAGGGGTGGCCCAAGTCGCCAGCGCTTACAGAAAACCGGTTCTCGTTTGTTGCGAGGGCTACAAGTTTACCAACAAGGTTCAGCTTGACTCAATAACCCACAATGAGCTTGGAAGCACAGACGGGATGGGAACTAAAGAAGATAATGATGGAGCTGATTATCTCAACCTTCTCTACGACCTCACACCAAGCGAACTCGTAGGGGGCGTCGTAACCGAAACTGGGCTCCTACCTGGGAGCAGCGTCGCTGTCTTGTTAAGAGAAATGGAATAAAATAAAAACTCCAAAATGTCAAAGAAAATAGCTCTTTTCGATGTAGATGGAACTCTAACGATTCCACGTGGTGTGAGTATCAATTATACGACGGATTACTGGTGTGAAGTTGATTTTTGAGTTTACAGATCATCCCTCGTTATCGTGAGATTCAATTATTCTCGCCCAGGTCAATATGTCGGGGTATAGGGGATCCTATCTAACTCTAAATACCCACCTACTTATCCGATCTACCCCGCAACATAGGAAGTAACTCCCAAAATGCTTGTTTTCCTTGAGGAGCTCAAGGCGAAAGGGATCACAGTTGGGATTGTTGGGGGATCTGACCTCCCGAAGCAAAAGGAGCAGCTAGGAGAGGATGTCCTCTCACGATATGAGTTTAATTTCTCCCAGAATGGTCTGGTTGCCTATAGGGGGGCCGATCTGCTAGAGGAAACAAGCATCAACTCAAACTTGGGAGAGGATAACATTAAGAAAATCGTGAATTGGACTATGAGATACTTGAGCGAGGTAGACATTCCGATCAAGAGGGGAACTTTCATTGAGTATAGGACAGGCATGCTGAACATCAGTCCAATTGGCAGGAACTGCAGCAGGGAAGAGCGGAACAAATTTGAGGAGTTTGATCTTGCCAACGGCACAAGATCAACCATGGTCGAAAAGATGAGGGAGGAATTCAAGGACTTAAACTTGACGTTCAGCATAGGCGGACAGATCTCTTTTGATGTTTTTCCGACTGGCTGGGACAAGACTTTCTGCCTTCGCTATGTCAAGGCCGAGGAATTCGACGAGATCCATTTCTTTGGGGACAAAACGTTCGAGGGAGGGAACGATTTCGAGATTTTCTCGAGCGATAGAACCATCGGCCATACTGTGACGAGTCCCGAGGACACTGAAAAACAGTGTAGGGACCTTTTCTTCTGATTTGAAGGTTAGGCAGAAGGGCAGATAACAGTTTCGACTGTTTGGACGAGGCGCGGAATGAATTAAGCTGGCTTATCATTGAAAGCGAATTATGACATTTGAACATGCTAGAGGTTGACTCGTCTCCCTCATAATTATTAATTCCTCTTGATACACTCTGAGAAGCACCTCAACTTAATTCTAAAATGTCTGCATTCCAAAAGGAGCCACAAACTCCTGGAACACTACTAGCTTCACATCCGTCGCCTCTGGAAGATCCTCCCATGTCACATCATCCAATCCACCAACAACTGCCGTTGCCACAAGGTCTTGGGGTGAGAATATTTTCTCCTTTGGAGATATCAGAGTACGCGAGTTCGCTTGTAAACAGTTCTGACTCCGCAGAGGCCAGTTTGGCAATCGCAAAACTTCGAAAGATAAATCAGGGATTGAGGGTAGGCCTTAGAGACGCAACTGCCGGTTGGAGGGAGGCTGTAGTCTTGTGTCGAAGTGTAGAGAAGAAGTGCGATTCCTTAGAAGCCGAAATTTTGAAGCTTAAGGCACAGCGAACATCTCAAATAGCGGAAGAGGTCGGAATGCTTGATAGGATTCGCAGCCTAGAGGAGAACAAACAAAAACTCAAGGGTCAAGTTGAATTGTCAAAGGTGGAAGGCTCCGAGGTGTTGCGGCAATTCGAGGCGGAATCAAGGGGAAAGGAGGTTGCACTTCGTCAGGTCGAAGATTTGACTGAAGCTAATGAGAAGCTTGCTGAAAGAATTGTTATGCTAGAGGCTGAAAGGAAGGCGATGGATGTGCAATATATACGTGATAGGGAAGAGAGGTAAGTCTTATAAACGAAACTGCTTCACCTTTCCAGCGCTCTCTCTCTCTCTCTCTCTCTAAATTCGCTGTTTCTACCTCCCCTTTGTTTGTTACTATATTCAGGGAAGAGGTTGAGAAACTAAATAGGTCGGTGGATGAGGAGTTCATTGCGTCCACACTTCCAAACACTCCCGAACGCGCCCACAATGTAGAAACCCATGCACTGACTAGCACCCCTAACAATGAGTTGCAGCCAGACAACCGCCACAAAAACACCGACCAGCCTGACCAAAAAAATCAAACTCGTCCTGAGTCGAATTTGTATCATCCCAATAACATTGAAACTGTCCATGCATCCATTGCCCGGTCAATCGCATCCCGTTTTGAGGAATCCATTAAGGAGCGCATTAGACAACGAAGCGTCAGGGAGGTCAGGGCGATAGAAGAAGCCGTCGGAAAGGCACTAGAGAGGCTTGAAATTGATTCAGATCGACACAGGGTCGCAAAAAAGAATGAGCAGGCCGGCACGAAGAAGAAAAAGGGAAAGAAAATGTACCAAAGAACAACACAGGGGAAAGGAAAGGAAGCAAGCGAAGGCGAAATAACAACGCGTATGAGCCGCCGGCATCGCAGAAAAACTGTGCAATAAATAATACGTGATATATGTATGATGAAGAGAATGAAAGCATGCTTCGTTTCTTTTCAATAAACCTTGAAGGAGTTTACATAAAAATGCGTCGCCGACAAGCCTGACTACGCTGCACCCCGTTAAAGCCCCCCCCCCCCCCCCCCC
>JGI24540J26637_10000979_pt1 | contig 12480 bp, 4 predicted proteins | sample NorSeaMetagenome_FD_26637 | JGI IMG/M metagenome (IMG submission 26637)
CACAACCTTCTCCCCCGAGCGTGTCAACTCTAGCGACTTCCCGACCATTCCGTCGACTCCCCCCCGCCCTCCTCCTCTCTCTAAACCCGTGTACACCCACCCGACCTACTTCACGCTATTTTCTCTGTCCTCATTCATCCCTGCCCCACTCAAGCCTCCTCACCCCAATACGACCTCTCATTACTATCACCTCCTCGACTCGATCCACTTCCTTACGTCTGTGATCAACAGTTCTTCGAACCCTATTTCGTCCATGAAGAGGAAGGCTTTGGTTTTGGAGACCACAGCTGAGATGATCAAGGCCATTCCCTTCTCCTCGGAGAACTCCCCCGACAACCGGTTCGTCGCTTTCTTGGACCGATTTGTCTTCTTAGTCAAGTCTCTTCCCAACAATGAGATGATTGTCGCCCCCGGTGGCTGGCTTCGTCCGGAATCCACCCACTTGCTTCTCTATATCCTGAAGGTGAGATTGGACGAGGAGCGAAGCGACGAGTTGACAACGTCATCGCTGGCGGCGAATACCGCAGGCGCTCGTACTATAGTACAAGATATGCCTCCTCTACAATCACCAGAGTATTTCTCATCCCTCATCATAAATCTTTTCGCGATTCGCTTCGCTCATCGCAGAAAAACAACGACGACACATTCTCGTTTACCGTGTGTAACACAGGAGATACCTTGGAACATTCTGGACTTGAGTACCACCCCGCGCGGTTTAACCCAGACAGCGGAAAGATGGAGCGAAACATGGCTCTCACCCTCTACAACATTCCTGCATCAAGGGTTACGGATGGTTCCTTCTGGGCCCTTCTCTTCCGCATGCAGGTCTACCCATCTTACAAGAATGGCCCTGACGTCCTCTACACGCAATTACTCCCGGCGCTCAACAATGTCCCCCTCAGGGCCAACCTCGAAACTCCCAACGCCAAGAAGGAGTTCCACCCGCCCCCTGACCCCCGTCTGGCTCAGTCCTACCACCACCTTGCGTTGCTTGCCTTCACTACTGATCCTACCCCTGGGACTGCCTCTGCCGAGTTTAACAGCCTCCACATAATGGAGGCTGCTGCTGCGAGGGCTCTCAGTGACATGAAATCTATCAAACCGGGTGCAATGGAGTTGGAGGATTCCAAGGTTTTGAGGCTTTCCCTTCGAACTTTGGCAAACGCTGCGGCATCCGCTGACATGTCGTGCTCCGCCATGTCGGAGGCCGACGTGTCGAAGAAACTCTCTTCGATCAAATCCCTCCTCACGTCTCTGCAAGCGACGCTCTCTGCAGCCTCGACTCCCCCGCCAACCCCCAACACGATACCTCAGAACACTACCGACATTCTCAATGCAGAAAAGTTCTCTGCCTGCTCCCCAAGGTTCGGTAGATTTAGAAGGGACGACTTCGCAAACATAGAGAAAAAGCTCATGGGAGAATCTACCCCAGACCCTATTCTCATTCCCAGTATAATCACGACTTCTCCACCCAGTCTAACGGTCGCAACCAACCATCAGATGGCTGCCAGTCTTCTACGCAGGGCTTGCGACAGTTGCTCCATTATAATGCAACAGAGGTCCCTCGTCAAGAACGCCGCCGCCATCGCGGCTGCTGCGTGTCAATACGCTCTGACGACGACCCTCCCATTTCCGACCCTTGATCCCAAAACTTGCTTCTATAGGTCGGCCCCCATGCGCAGGGAGACTCAAATCAACCTCCTCACCCTCATTCAGCGCGTCTGTCGCATCTATCAAGCGGCAACTACCACTGTTCAGACGTCGAGGAATCTACAAGCGTGTCGTTCCACAACTTTTGCAACGGCTCTGTGCATCGCGGACTGCATCTCTAGGATAGTGGCCGAGGATGACCCTTCTGAGTTCTCTCTTCACTACTCTGGGGAGGCGGAAGGTCCTACGTCGCCATTTGGAATGTCAGCTGGATCTTACGAGACACTCGGTTCCCAACTGCCCATTTACGACCCCGCATTCTCCGCGTACAGGGGGCACTGCTTGGATTACCTACATCAGATTGAGAAGATGGGTGGAGGTTCAGACCGATGCATCTTCAATTTTGATATATCACTTGTGCCTTGTTCTGGTGACATTGCGTTTGCGACTCAAATGTGCATTCGGCTCGCTCTCCCAGTGCCGGACGTCAACCAGGTAGCTTTACTCATGTCGGGTGCGGACGGGTCTCTCTTGGAACTCCTTCCTGAGCTTGTTTGCTTCAGGGACATCGCCTTTTACTTCAAGCACTCTGTCTCGGGTACCGAGCCGTGCGCTGAAACGAAAGCCTTCCTCCCTGCCCATGCAACTCTCCACTGGTCTGTTGGCAGTGCTGGTGACAAAAAGAAGGGTGAAGATTCTGCCATGGAGATGAAGATCTCAGCTTTCAATGGCCATCCGCAGGCATTTATCGAGTACGAGAGTGGGAAAAAGACAAGGTTCGAGAACTTCATGAGTCTCTTCTCCAAGTCATCTGTTGAAAGGAACAAGCTTTCCTCTGCTGACCCCACTAACGTTGTGGCTTGCTGCTCCTCCAATCCCAAGAGGGTCAAGAAGCCAATTGATATCAACACCGAGGACGATATACTGCACTTGAAGGCCGAGGATCTGCCTTCGTTTGGGGGCGTCCTATCGCCTCCAGATAGTGAGAAATTCTTGTCGTTCCTGACGGTTCCTTACATGAGGATCCCTCTCATTCTAGACTTCTTTGCCAATGGTGATCCCGGGAGGATAACCGCTTTAAGGTGCGCTTCGTTGCAGTCGATTGTGGATGGTGCGCTTTTTGAGCCTGGAAGGTGGAAGAACTCTGATTTTTCGGGGAAGATTTCGCACGTCCCGATAGTCAACGAGATGGAAAAGCAAGATCTCCTCGCCACTCCTTGTGGAAGGATCTTCAACGAGATTGTGAAATCCCCGGACGTCATTATTTCCTCGGTCATAAAGATCCTTGAGAGGGCCTTGGATATGGACGTTGGAAAGTACGACCCCAAGCGTCCTTCGGGACCTCTCATCCTCTACGCTGTGCGCCTCGCAGTGAGACTTGAAGGCTACATCAAGTTTGCACTTGACAACTACAAGAACAGCATGGGTCTCAACTTCGGAGAGATGAAGAGAATCAGGGGACTTGAGGGCATGGACATTCCCAAGTTGACTTCTTTTAGTGCCAATATTCATGACATGCTTCATAGTCGTGCCTTCCCTCTCTTAGAATCTTGGCTCGGTAAATCTGGACTTTCTGACGGAGACGATTCGTGCCTAATTCACACTCATATTCTTTACCTCTTCAGGAACCACAACTTCGACGACCTTGACTACACTTCGGTGAGCGCAATCATGTCGTCTCAGATCTTCCTGAACATCAATCATAGGTTTGTCACCGTTTCCTACGATGATCTCTATAGCAACTCCCACTCTAGTGACGACCACAAACCTTCCGAGCCCCCCCCCTCCATTCAGATTCCCCAGAACGAGATTTTCGACCTTATTCAATTGCACCGTTCCATGATTCTTCACTTCATCGAGAAGAACAAGGACGTCGCCAATGAGTGTTTCGAGGCCACCGTCAGGATTGCCACGAATATTGGCACGAGACTTGCCCCTTTCGACTCTGGCGAAGATACCAAGAAGCATAGTAGCAGGAGCTGGCAGCTCATCCCCCACCCGTCTAACTTCGGTCGCTTTATCCCTGACACGGAGAATGAAAATTTGAGGGATGGTAGCTACAGGGTTCCAAAGCCAGGCCAAACATATGCTCAGTGGATGCTTGAGACTACCACCAAGGCGGTTGGTACTGAGTTGAACCTTCAAGTTTCTGATTTCACCCTCCAGAACCACAAGCTCACCCTTTTGGACGAAAGTGTCATCAAGAATGAGGACTTCAAAGCTGCGTTCTTGGAGGAGGCGAACCAGGGATCTTCCAAAATTTCAGACGTCGCATGCGCCGAGGTGATGCACACTTCCAACCGCTACTGGTGGCGCCTCATTGGGCGTCGTTTCGATGTCCAATCCTGGGCACCAGATACGAGGATTTACAATGAAATGTCGGGGGCGATCAACAAGGAATTTACCCGAACTTACTCCAATTCACTTAGGGGTGGTGAAAAGTGGATTTCTGATATTCTGGGCGGTAAGATTGAGCTTCTCCTGCCGGGTGTTAAGCTCAAGATGAGAGGTTCGGACCAGTCTAAAAGCCCGTTCGTCGAGATGGCCGGCTTCTTCACAAAGCAGGAGGAGGGTAAGGATGAGGACCAAGGCGGTGCCCTCACGATCAAGGAGGTCGTCGTGTTCAGGTACCCTCCCACGATCCAAATTTATAACGTCAACGAGTACGGGCGAAGGTTCTTCAGGGTATTTGAGTACGCTTCCAACACTTCGTTGTGCCTACATGATGTGGAGGGTGACCCTTACCCCGACCGAGTTAATGGGCTCGTCTCCCTTTCTGGGGGATCGCCGTGGGTTAAGGTCAAGCCCCTGCCATCTCTCGTGGTATCGAGGAGGCTCAGCGCTGCCCTTGGCGTTCAGACTTTCATTCCTGCCAGATTTCTCAGCGGAACCCTTCCGAGCTGCCTGCTAGAGCAGTACCGTTACTGGCAAAGTGAAAATGATGACATCATTGGAGAGCCAATTGACCTTAAGTGCCCGTACCAGTTGCACATCAAGCTAGTCAAGGATTCGAAAGAGGATGCCTCTGGATTTTGCGCCAGCAGCGACGCCTATGCTGTCGTCTCTAGGGTTGGAGGAGGTGAGACCCAGACTCTTCTGAATGTCATGACTGCTCCTGATGGCAGCGGTTTGAAAGAGTTGGGTCTGATGTTCTCGCGCCTTGACAACCTCTCGCATGTTTGCTTCTGGACGTTCGACAACCTCAAGAACCCAACAGACGCTTCGTCGATCGACCTGGTCGAATTGCCGCGCATCAAGATGAGATTCCTGAAGCAAATGGCCGAAACAGGCTCTGGAAAGTTCCGCTCCCATTTGTATTCTCAAGACCACGACGGCCTCTATCTGACGACATCCCAAGCGGCAAGAGATGTGGTTGAGGATTTGCTTGGTTCTTCAATTCCTCATTACGTCGTCCTCAGCAACGATGACGAAGAGCTCTGTGCCCTGATCCCTAGTGGAGCCCTTCCCCGAAGGCTCTACAACGACGGCGTTCATCTTAACTCTGTCATGGTATTAGACAGGCGGAACAAGGAGTGGATTGACAACTTGGGGCCGGTTCGGTTCTATGTTTACCCGATCCATCCCTCTCAAGCCTTCGTCAGCACACCATCCCTCGCCTCCTCTCTCTATTTGCTGCTACTGCGCTTCATTTCGGGCGACTACCAGGGAGTTTTTAAGATGATTGAGAGCTGTGTTTCTGACAAGTTGGACCGAGAGGAGGAGCAGATATGGGAACAATTGGCTTTCCTCGGGAACGACTCTTTCCCCGATGCTCACGCGTGCAGACTTAAGTTCAGCGCCGTTATCAGTGGATTCGATGAATCGATGAAGGTCCCGTGGGCAGTTTCCCAGGAGATGCTAGAGTACGTTCACAAGTGGGACCACGTTTCTGCGCCTTGTAGGCTAACGACTGGGGAGGAGCTGTCCCTATTGTCTGCGATATTTGACGTTGCGGAGAACGCAAACTCGCTCAACAACCATGAGGTAATCGAGCTTCAAAACAGGCGCACATTTGCGGCGGCCGTGAAGAAGCTTGAAGATTCGAAAGACCCTACGGTTCCCCTCACAGAGAGAACGCTCACTCTCATTGTCGATAATTATCCTATCATCCAGAACTACGACTCTGTTGAAGACACCTCAATTCTGGAAAGTTCTGGGGTTGGAGTGGCAGGAAAGTTCTTTGGGGTCACCTACAGCAAGCCCTCCGAGGAGGTCCTCCTTCAAGGCGGCCCGGCTGCCCTCGCCCTTCTCAACGGGTGGCTTTCGACGGGCATTGAGCTCAACGCGGTCTCAAAGCAGGGCTTTCCCCTCTTGTATGACATTTGCAGTGGTGCCCTTCCACTCCGCATCCTGCCCAGTGACGATCCCCACAACTATGCTAGGCTTCTCACGCGCATGCTTCCACCTGGTGATTACATGAAGCAATCAACGATGATGTCTGCGCTTAGGCTGCTCACTGAAAATCCTAAAGTTTCAAAATCCCAAGATCTTCCCAAGCTCAAGAACGAGGGCACTTTCGATCGAATGAAGAGTGTTTTCAAGGGAAAGGATGCGGTGACAGCCCTGGTGGAACAGCTCCACGCTTACTTCCAACGATCAAGCACTGCCATCAAGCTTCCCTCCTGTGGCGTCAATGAGACAATGATCCAGGGCACGCTCACTATCCTTGATCGAGACGAGTTCTTTAGTCGGAACAGGACTTGGAATGTCCCACGCGTCACTGTCTTCGATGGGCAAGTGTTCCCAGGTGATATCCGTGCCTTCGAACGAATCAAGGTCGGGAAGGATAAGCTCATGGAGCTTCTCAATTCCCCCCTTAAAAAATTAGAGCAGCGCTTCGTTCACAAGGAGAACTTCTCGGCAAACATTAGTTCGGACATCCCCTTCGTACTACCAAGTACCTCGGTGACCAATTCCCACGCATCGCAGAGAACGCTACAACGACTGAGAGGAGACTGCGCGAAATATGCTTCGAGCATCAACGGCGGTGCTAAGGATATTCTCGCTGGGTTCGGGTCGGCTTTCGGCGAGGGTAACGTGCACCAGGGCAAGAGCACAGTCGAACAGCTCATGAAGGAACTTAGGGCATGCCTCGAGGAAGATCAGCGTGACATGAACATTTACATCAAGCTTGCAACTGATACCGCGAGAAAGGCGTATTTGGCTCAGTCTGGATCCGCGGACGGTGCGATGGTTGCCCACCATCAGTATCTTCTGTCGCAGGAGTGTGGTAGGGAAGCAATGCTGCAGTTTGAACAGCTTGTAGCAACTTTGATGAGCTCCTCCTCCAAGCTAGACATTTCGTCTGTGAACCCGTACTTGGATGAGATGTCGATCGAAAATGTTCTCAACGCCACCCTCATGGCGACTTTGCTCAGCACCCGCATAGGCCAAATCAGGCGGTGCCTCAACTTGGCATCCAAGCTGTCGTCCTTATTGAGAAATCCCAAGTTCGAGGTTCGCGAAATCTCAACTGCTGCGGATAACCTTGCAATTGCGGTCGCCACCAAGAGACACTTCGTCCGCGTCCAAGACGCCAACATATTCACTCTCAACCCGGTTTACGCGGCCTTTGAGTTCTCCCACGACCTCATCCTAAGAAAAGCTCAGGTCTTGCTCGTAGACAAATTCATGGATTCTCTGAAGCGTGGTACGTCGTTGGCGCACCAAATGTTGATGGGAGTTGGAAAGACCACCGTCGTTGCTCCGCTGCTTGCTCTGCTCCTCGCTGATGGCCGTACTTTGACGATAAATGTCGTTCCGCATGCGCTCATCGAAATGACCCGAAGCGTGTTCCGATCAAGATTCTCGTCTGTGGTGCGCAAGCCCGTATTCGAGCTCAAATTCGATCGCTTCTCAAAGATTGATGCGACTCTCTACACCAAGCTCGAGAAGGCACGTAGCATGAAGGCTGTCGTGGTTGCATCTCCAACGGCAATCAAGAGTCTCGTGCTTGCTTATGTTGAACAGCTCCGTAACCTCGAGCTAGAAAGATCGGCAAGTAAGAACAAGAACCAGACTGCTGGAGGCTTGTTCGGAATGTTCAAGAAGACTCTCAAGAATGCCTTCAACTTCACCTCTGTTGATGCTTCCGACACATATTACGCATCGCGAATCCTCGAGTTGTTCAGCACAGGCGTCTTGGCCGTTGACGAAGTGGATGCGGTCCTTCACCCTCTCAAGTCAGAGTTGAATTGGCCGTGTGGAGACCGCATTCCGTTGGACTTCACAGCCCACAATTTGCTTGGGGGGGGCGTAAGATGGAAGTTAGCCTGGCACATTTTCGATGGCATATTCGCGGCTTCCGGAGAGGAACTCAAGTCGACTAGCGGAATGGAGTCCACTTCAATGGCTGCAAAGAACGTGCTAGTGAGGTTGAAGGAGATAATCACCCAGGGTATTGCGACAAAGGCGCTACAAAAGTGCCCGCACCTCGTTCTTCTTGACCGAAAAGAGTATTATCACAACAAACTCAAGCCAGCCCTTGCTGAGTGGTTGCTCCTCTTCATCCGTGAGCTCAAGATCGGTGGTGGAGGAGTAGATGACAGGACATTGCTGACTTACCTAACCGGAGGGCCTTTAGTGTCTGAAAGCGGTACTTCTCAGATCAGTGTCGCCCTGGATGACGACGGGATGAAGGCCGTCAACCTTGGCTATGAGCTTCTCAATAATTTCTGCCCTTTCCTACTGTCTCGCGTTAATAGGGTGAGCTTTGGGCTCCTTAATAGGGAGCAGATCCAGGCACACCCGTCGATGCCCAACACACGAAAATTGTCTGCGGTGCCCTTCGTTGGGAAGGACACCCCATCTCGTGCTTCCCAATTCTCCCATCCTGACGTAGTCATCGGACTCACTATTCTCGCCTTTAGATACGAAGGCTTGCGCCTTAGTGACTACAAGGTGTGCATCAAGGAGATGAAAGAACGCCTTGATACTGAATTCGGGGAGTTCAGGAAAAGGAAGACGGCGAAGCTGTATGAAAAGATGGTTGGGGTAGCTGGCGGTAAGGTCAAGGGTAAAGCTGAGAAAGGAGAGGAGAAAAAGGAGGAGATGATTGATCTGACCAAGGGAGACGATGCTGAGGAAGTTTGGCCGCTGCACCTGCTTGACATCCATGATGAGGAGCATCTCTCAATTACTTTTGCCCTACTTCGACGAAGCTCTTATTTGATTCAGTACTACGTCGATTTGATCCTCCCTGAGGTCACAGAGCATTTCCCCTTGAAAATCTCCGCCAGCGGTCAGGAACTCGGGGGGAGTTTGCTCTTTGGCAGGAGGGTCGGCTTTAGTGGGACTCCCTCGGAACTCATGCCAGAAGAGCTCGGGAGATGCGCCTATGAAGAAGGGAGTGATGGCCGTATTATGGCTGTGCTGACGGATCCTAAAATTTGCGGGTGCTCCTACGTTCCTGACAACTGGAACGTCAACAGCCTTCTGACTTTGGTGATTCAATCAGGCAAGTCGGTCTTGATTGATACTGGAGCCCTCATCACCGGAATGAGCAACTACGGCGTAGCTGAATACCTCCTGCTCAATGGTCTCGCACCGAAGTTTGATGGTGTCGTTTACCTCGATGAATATGATGTGAAGATGATCCTTCTTCGGGAGGGCATGGTGGCCGTCCGCCTCTCCCAAGCTGGCGTCCCAATAGATCGCCGCTTCACTTTCTACGATCAAGTGCACACAACAGGGATGGACATCAAGCAGGCGTCTAGCTCCGTGGCTTGGGTGACCCTTGGCAAGGACATGACGTTCCGTGACTATGCCCAGGGTGCCTTCAGAATGCGTGGAATAGGCAAGGGCCAGCGCATTATCCTCATGGTTATTCCGGAGGTTCGCAAGCTGGTGAACTCGGGTGGGAAAGATGATGACTTCACCGCTGCTACGCCAAAGTTTGGGGGCGGTCTCGCTGGCAGTTCTACACCAGGAAATGACCTCCTTCAGGTCGACTTCTCGGCCCCCTCTTCCACTGTCACGCACCAAATAATGGATTCCGCCGACCGCTCCCTTCTAACTTCGGTCGCCAGTTGGCTTGTCTTAAATGGCATGCGCAGCGAGAATCTCCAGTTCAACGTTCTCTCTGAACAAAGCCTCAGAAATGTTTGGCGAAAGCGAGCTTTCAATACGCTTACCGATGGTCATGAAGACCTAGTAAAAGCGGCTTTTGGAGAGCGTAGGCGGCGTTCTTCCACAGCCGACCGGGCATCCGCTGATGAATTGGAGCTAGCCAAGCTCGGAAGCATGTCGAGCGCCAGTCAGGGGGACGTCGAGAAGATTAAACAGCTCATGCTTGCTAACAAGATACAGAAAGTGAAAGCTCCCGCGGTCCCTCTTGAGGCCGTGCAGAGGTGCATTGACGTGTTCGTTGAACGCATTGACTTCACTGTTCATAACTCGATACCTCAACCTACTCTCTTCTCCACCCGCCTCCGCAACGAGGTGCAAGAGCACAAGATCATGATGAACGACGATGACTCTGCGGTCTGCGACAAGCTCCTGATGCAACTTATTACTGCCGAAGATATGATGTCTGGGGGTGGCAAGAAAAGCGCTCTTGCTGGGGCGAGCAAAGCTGAAATGAGCTTAAACCAGGAGCAAACTCAAGAGGAGGAAGAAGAGGAGGAGCAGGAGGAGGAGCAGGAGGAGGAGCAGGAGCAGGAGCAGGAGCAGGAGGAAGAATCAGTACCCTGCGAGCCAAAGAAGAAAAAGTACAGTCGTGACGACGAGGCCCCTCAACCCTGGGACGTCAATTCCCTCACGTCTGGTGTCCCTAAGCAATTCTACCAGCTGTCTAATTTTGCCGTGAAGAACGATCTGTTCTCGAGGAAGGCCCAGCTGTCGTTCCCGTCCTACCTCCACGCCTCTAATAACTACTTCGTCCCAGGGTGGGGGCTGCGCTCGCACCGCCGCCTCAAGAACATCATAGTGTCGCTCTCGTGGATACCCAACAAATCAGGCCTAACTGATCTTGTAAACAAGGACCAAACGTTCTCGAAGCAGCAAGAGGAATCTCTTCGCAAGGCGTTTGAGATGGTAGACGTTTCAAAGACTGGTGGCTTGAACAGGGACGAGCTTAAAGAGGTTCTACGAGCCTGTGATGTCGATGTCGAGGGCAGGGACGGAGATAAATTTTTGAACGAAGTCTTCTCAAAGGTTGACATGAACCACGACCAGACGATTTCGTTTTCGGAGCTTTCCCACATGGTCAGGAGTGGAAGCTACAACAAGGAGCAGGCTGGGCGTTTCTACGTGTGCCTCTCCCTCGCCGAGGCCGAGTGTTTCCGCGCTTTCATGCATTCGGAAGTCATGGCTATGGGAGGCTTCGGTGGGGCTTCTGGCGGTTTGGGCTGGGGCGGTGACACAACCGCTGTCCTTTCAACAAACAGAACGCTTCTCGACTTAACAACGGGTTACGAGCGTGGGAGCGACTACCAGGACGGCGTGGCACAAGCTTGCTACCGTTTTGTGGACAGTCAGCTTAACTTTGACAGCAGAGAAATGTCGTGGCTCCTCAATTCACTCTCTTCTAACGACATCGAGATGAGGAGAAAGTTTTACGAGGAGGTCAAGACTAATAGGCGGAGGAAGAACCTGAGGGTTGATAATACGGCGCTCGCGAAGTTGTTTGTCACTCCCGACCAATATCATGAGATTCAGCACAAGGTGACCATGAGGAGGATCCGCCAGCTCATCGTGAAGAAGCGATTGTTCATCAACGATTGCTTTAATGCCTTTGATTACGACAAGGACGGAAGGCTTTCGCAAGGGGAGCTGTTCGGTGGTTTGGAGTGGCTTGGAATGAAGTGCTCGGTGAACACTGTTCAGGACATCATGCAGGAGCTAGATGGAGACAAGGATGGTTTCATCACGTTGGAAGAGTTCAAGGGTGCACTTCTCGACGGGGAGGAGGAAGACACTAGCATGGAGGCGAGCAGGATATCCCTGACGGACCTTCAGGTGAAGCCCATTCATATGGGGGGTGAAAATCAGAGGTACTCGAGCTCCCCTAAGGAGATCCCTCAGTCTGTTCTCGCGAACATCAAGATCAAGGTCAAGGCGTGCGCGAAGTTCGACAAGGTTTGGACTTCCCAGGGCACCCTATCTCGTGCCAAGGCCTCCGTTTGGGAGCCAGTTTTGGGAGGCCTTGACAGGACCTTCCGTCAGAACAAGGCCCTGGTGTGCGTTGGGCACTACTGCGGATACGGATACGAGAGTCCTGCAAGGGACAATCGGGAACGCCTCATTGTTGAGGTGACGGATCAGGGAACAACGAGACTTGGAAGCAGTGATTGGCTGAACCATGTCCTCGACAGGTTCATGCCTCATCCCGCGCGCTTCAGGCTCGTGTGGTCTGTTGTGCATGGAAGTAACAGCTTTTACTGCTGGGAACCGATTCCCCCTGGAGAGGGCTTTGTAGCTCTTGGTATGGTGGGCAGCAGGAAGGAGACCCCTCCAAAGCTCACCTCCATCCGTTGTGTGCCCAAGAGCTGGGTGACCAAGTCGGAGATGAACGAGAGCGTGTGGAACGACAGTGGAGGTGGGGGGAGAAGTGGAAGCATCTGGCACATCAATAAGATGTATCTGATGAAGACCACAGTCGGTCACGATCCTCCAAAGGGCGATAGCTGGGAGTTCAAGTCGTGGAGATTCATGCTCAGACAGTTCTCGGACGTTACCGGCGCGGGGGGTGGCGGGAGCGGCTACCAGGCACCCGCGATAGGGGAGGCAGATGCAGTTGGAGACTTAAGAGGTTCCACAGCTGCAAGTAGTGCGAGCAAGAAGGAGAGGAAGAAGTCTGTGTTTGGATTCTAGTTGCAACATTATGGGGGG
>JGI24540J26637_10000985_pt1 | contig 12450 bp, 18 predicted proteins | sample NorSeaMetagenome_FD_26637 | JGI IMG/M metagenome (IMG submission 26637)
CCCCCCCCTGTTGCCTCACCTGGTGTGCTCCAAAGTGAGGGCTGCCTCCTCTGCCACGGGTATGTCCGTGGTCCCGGCAGTCACCACAGCCACGGTGCTTTCGATCACTTTTCGTACGTCTTCTCCGGCCTCCCCCTCAGCCCTCTTCTTGTAAACGACAATCCTGCCAGCCTCAGAGTACGAGAAGTTGCCTTCCTCCCCCCCCTGCGATGAGCGAAGCAGGCGAGGAGCGAAACGGCAAGCAAGGGGGTTGCGAGCGAAGCGAGAGAGAGGCTTTAGAACAGTAGAATAAAGAACTAGCTGTCACTTCGCTCAAGTCCTTCGTTCCTTTTCCAATCTTACCTCCCTTGCGAACTCTAAAACCTCCTCAAAACCCTTGGCTCGCACCCTTGTAGCTAAAACTCCTTGTCCGCCGTCCCCTCCCAGGGAGACCATTATCTCATAGATCTGCGAGAAGGTTTTGGTGGTGTTGGTAGGTATTAGTTGCAGCGTTGCAGAGTTGCAGAGTTGCAGAGTTGCAGAGTTGCAGAGTTGCAGAGTTGCAGCTCTATACTTCGAATTGTACTGTAGCTCCGCTGGCGGCGAAGCACCCGTCATGTCTCATTGCTTCGTGCTGTCGCTACGCTCCAGCCCCCTCCCTCACCTCCTTTGACTGCTTCCCCTCCCCAAAAACAACCTCAGGAAAGCCGACCCTCCAACCCCTACCGTGGTCCAAGGTAGCATAAGACTCAACAGATCCGGAAGGACCAACGGATCCCGATCCCGACAATGAAGAATAACCTCCACCTCGGCTCCCTCCAAGCACGGTTGCTTCCTGGAATAATCTCTCTATTGCACCTTCAGCACTCTTGACAGTACCAAATGCACTTCCCCTACTCCCAAAACTACTCAAGGTAGCCCTACGAAAACCAACAAGTCGACAGATCATATCCGCACTGGATCAAAGATTTTTGAGAGGGACATTCTGGGCAGTAAATTTCCTTTCAATGCCTACTCGAAGAAGTACCAATACCAAGAAGAAGTCTAGCTTCCCACCTTCGGGTAGTGGAGCCTTCCAGGACCAGCCTCTCTTCCTTCGAAAGAGTTATGCCCTGATTGAGGAGAGCAGTCGGACAACTCCTCACATTGCTTGTGTAAGTGTGACGATGTGGTGTCTTATCGTTGTCGTTAACGTGTTAATCATGTAATAATATATTCCATTCCTCGGTTGCGTGATTTTTGGTTCGAGAATAGGGTTAGAAGGACACTAAAAATTTGAAAACTCTAGTCAAGACTCGGCGTGACTCGTGGGATTCCTTGTGTCAGAGGGCCTTGGCTTTCCTTGATTGTGATATTGTCCCTGTTTTCGTTGGCATTGTGTTGTTCATTCTTTATTTACTCCAAAGTTGACGCAGGAGACTCCGGTTGAAGTGCTCATATCCAGGCTCAAAGCCCTCGGAGGGAGCGTGCTCCCCCCTCACCTCCCCTCTAACCCTTTCCTATTCCTTTCTCCTTGTTTCTCACAGTGGACCCCTAAGGGTGATACCTTTGTCGTCAAGGATCCAGGTAAGTTATTCGGCGCTTCTGATGTGTCGGAGGTCCCCATTCTGTAGTCCCTCCTGATTTGCACGTGTGTTCCTTTGTTCTTTTTCAATTTTCCATTCCGATTCTCAACCTTACCCTTTCCCTTCCCATCCTCCACCCCCACTATCAGTGACCTTCGCCGCCAAGAATATTCCCCAATTTTTCAAGCACAACAACTTTTCCTCTTTTGTCCGTCAGCTCAACTTTTATGGCTTCAGGAAGATCAAGTCCGACTCCATCCTCAACACTGCCAGGGCATCGAAGATTGTTGACGGCTCCCGCATCGAGCCTTCTCGCTGGTGGGAGTTCCGCCACGACAAGTTCCAGGCTGGTCGCCCTGAGCTAATTAGCGAGATTAGGCGCAGCAACGGAATCGACGGCGGGATTGACCAGAAGGACTTCTCCAATCTTCAGGACGAAGGTGAGATTGGGCAAGGAGCGAAGCGACGAACGAAGGCAGCGAGCTGCCTGATGCTGCTCTAACCCTGATCACCCTAATCGTCGCTTCGCTCTTCGCCCCGCTCTTCGCTTTGCTCATCGAAGTCTCGACGCTCCGCAACCGCCTCCACCACATGGAGGCCACCGTCGACCACTTGAACCAGATGATGTCCTCCCTCCTCACCCAGAACACGTCGTTAACTTCTCAGCTTAACGCTTCGAAAAAGCGCAAGAGCGGTACGATCGACATCTCTGATCCTGTCGACGCCGAGGAGGATTACGAGGAGTCTGAGGACTTTGTTGAGTTGGGGATTGAGGAGCATGAGGGCAAGGAGGTAATCAAGGATAGGAAGGTTTCGGACGGAGATTTGTTGTTGGAGGATGCCTTCGCGTACAATACTGACTCGCCCAGCTTGCCAAACATTCCCGAACCGGCCCCCTACGACGAAACAACGGCGCCTCCCCTGCCCGTTGAGGAAATGGATGGACTCTTCGAAATATACGCGCCAGACGACGGGAAGGCCGACGACCTTCCACCTTCCCCCGATGGTCTCGCGAACGAGCTCAAGCAGTTCGACCCTAAGATGTTGCGTCTAGTCTTGCAGGCATGCAAAACGATTACGCAGCAAGAACAGGAGAAGGCTGGGGTGGAGAGGGCAATGGCGACGGAGGAGGGACAGGACGAACAAGACGGCAGCATTGCGCTCCCTCTGGCCTCGGCCGCGATCGGGGCGTTCATATCAACAAATGTTGACGCCCTTGCCAACAAGGCTGTTCTGGAAAAGGAACAAAGGGTGGCCGTGTCTGTCAAGGGTTAGTGTTGCAGTGTTGGTTGATGAGGTTAGGTGTTAATAGCAAACAAAGCAAGGTCCATATTTATCGAAAGAACAATTAAGTTCCATTTTACAGCACCAGTATACTCTTCTGGTATCTTTTTATCCGCCTCCACCTCATCCTCCCCTACCAACTCTAAATAACTTAACAGAAGGGGTTCTTGCCGGCCTTCTTGTTGGCGAAGTACTTGACCCAAGCGAATCCACATCCGGCGCAGGAGATGGCGATCACGAGGCACACAATGAGGACCATGATGTAGGATTTGTCCTTGTCGCTAGGGTCGCCATCAATAGCAGCATCTCCCTGGGCAAGACCGCGAAGGTTCTGCTCGGCGGCGGCTGAGATGGTGGGGAGGGGGTTATAGAGTGGGTTAGAAAGGCATCGGTGAAGCACATAGACACAAAGGATTAGGAAGTCCGGCAAGTACGGTTAGAGGAGGGACGAATCTATTCCCACAGGTCAAAGTTTCAGGGGCGGGAGAGGGAGGGTGGAGGGTTCAATCTGAAAAGACGCCAGGCCCGAGTAGAGTGTTGGAATGAAACCTTCCAGGTCTTTGGAGGAGTTGGAGTTAAGAGGGATCGTGGTCGGTAAAGGATTTGGCCAGGGGATATCTTATCTTGGTACAAGGTTTAAGGGTTACGGTTTGTGGTTAGAGGGAGGGCACACAACTTACAGGCGAATGCAACGAACAATGTGAGAAAGAGTGCGAAAAGAGAGTTCATGATTGGGAAAGTTTGTGAGGAGTAAAATTTGGGATCCGGAACTGGGGGAAGGGTGAAAGGGTTCATCGACAACATTGGTCAAAAACGTTAATTATTTTTGTGGCCAGAGAAGAAAGGATTGCATAGACGTTCCGTGGTATTTGCTGCCCGTTGAAGCTGGTAAAACTTACAACCCTGTTCAAAAATCCTTCTCTACAACCCCTACAAGAGAGTTAGAGGCGAATATTATTTGCAGCATATCGCGTACAATATAATAAGTGCCTGTGTTTTTAATTTTAAGTTATTCGAAGTCGGAAGGGGCACAAAATTAGACAATTTGGCATCTCATTTTTTTCTGATACTGTTTCAACCAAAAAAAAATAAGATGTTTTCCCGTACAATTTTCTTCGCTCTTGCGTTTCTGGCACTTGCTTCCGCGTTTGCACCTGCTCCTGTTGCCTTCACTAGTAAGTATGTATAAACTGGGGGAAGAAATAATGCCAGCAGAGTCTCTCCTCGATGACTCTTCCTTTGTGGGGCAAGTTTTTGCTTGTTTGGGTGTCTTATTCTTCCAGACGTGATCTTCTAATTGTGTATATGTTATAGTCCTATCACTGGAAGAATGAAAACGTGTGAAAGGTCGATATGGGCAGAAATAAAACCTAGTCGGATGGCGGATGGCTCGGGTTCTTTGCATTTGTAGACCTGGGTTTGGGTGACTGAGCGATATAAAAGCGGCTCTATCATTTTCAAGTTTTAATCCCCGCCCTCTTTAATTCTAATTCTCGTCGCTTCGCTTTACCACCCCACACAGCCAAGAGTACCGCAATGAATGCTGTTAAGCTCCCCAAGATTGCCCCCATCCTTGCTGGTGCCATCCCTGCTACCGTCATCCCTTCCATGGCTCTTGCTACCGAGGGAACCAACGAGTGGCTTGGTGTCGATGATCTTCGCCTTCTTGCTGTGCTTTTCCTCGGACACTGGGCTATCCTTTCCCTCTACCTCAACTGGAGTAAGGGATTTGATGAGGATGAGGACTTCTTCGGTGAGATCGATTACACCGGCAGGAAGTAAAAATGCTGTAGCGTATGCTGTTGGGTTAGGGGAGGGAGTGACGAAGGGAGGAATTGTGGAAAAAAAAGTCTTTTGTCAAGGATTCCTCAAATTGTTTCTCTCAAAAGCCTTATTTCATTTAATCAGTCTTCGTCACAAGCCCCCGCCGCCCTTGCCCGTCCCGACCCAGATTCCGAATTTGATAGACCACACAGCGTTCCCAATCTGGTCCTTTCCCTCTCCATCCTTCCACTCCTCCATGGCCTCCTCCGATCCGCAGCAGTACTCAGAGTAGGCGGAGGACGATGCAGTTGTCAAAACATGAACCGCTGGTCTGTCTCGATTCGATATCCTCTGTCTCCTTGCCTCGTCCTTGTCCTCGTTCTCGTCACCGTTGCAGCCCATATCAGCGACCAAGCAGTCTAAGACCTCTTTCCCATCCATTGTACCCATTCCACCTTTCTTGCAGAACTGCCAGAACTCCCACCTCACCACTAGCCGCTGGTACAGGCTGCTCCCCAGATACCTTCCCCTTATCTCCTCCTTCTCGTACCCCAAGCCTACAAGATATTTGAACGTTGGCGCAATGTTCTCGTCTACGCTCAAAGTCATAATTAAGGGATATTCGACAATCATCCTGTCCGCGAGGTGCTTGTCTTCCCACATCTCCCTGAGATACTTTACTCTCGGCTCCAGGGTGTCGCTTAAGCTGCAATGATGAGTGAAGCGAGAGCGAAGAGCAGGAAGTTGTAAGTCGCGTCAGTTAGTTCTATATAATATGCGGTCGTCACTTCGCTCCTCCCGCACCTCAAACTGGCAACACTGGGAGCCGTCAAAAAAATTCGCTTTCCCCCAACCTCCCCGAATTCATCCACCAACCAACGAATCTTTGATTCAAGGTTGCTTGACCCTAAAGCTAAGATCCCTGGGTGCCTTGAAACCACCTTTCCGACGAGGGAATTGTCGTCAACATTCAGGAGGGACTTGATCATCTGGAGAGGGTAAGTCAGAGCGGGGTGATATTGGGGGAGTTAGAGTTGAGGAGCGAAGCGACGAGACCTACGTTAGGGCTTCGGAAGCCCTAGCGCTACAACTAACCACCTTGTGATCGTCGCTTCGCTACTCGCCCCTACCTCTACACTTCCGACCAAGTGCTTGGAACCCAAACCCAAAACCCCAGTGTGGCGCTCAACTACCCCCTTCAACCCCCTCTCTGCTATCTCTAATTCGTTGGATAGATACGAAACCGTCGGGTTCAAATTCTTCTCCAACGATAAACCGAGCAACCAGGGATGCCGTGTGATGACCTTGTTCACCCCCTTCTCCCCAACCACACCTCCAAGCCACGACACGATGTCCCTCGGAGCTTCCCTCAAATGAAGAACGTTGGGGTTCCGCGCGTGCAGCCTCTTCACTGCACCCTCAGACAAGCCGAGCTCCAACAAGTAAGGAGCCAGAGGCAGCAACAGTGGGTCGTCAAAGCCTGATGGGAACAAGGAAGAAGGGGGAAAGGGTCGGAAGGACGAAATACGGAAACAGCAAGCTCATATTGCACACTCACCCTTGCTCAAAAGAATTCTTGGGTTCCTCAAAAGCATCTCGCCAACCTCGTTCTCCCCGTGCTGTGAAACCATCAGCTCTAGAATGCCCAAAACTCTTTCGCTTTTCAATCTCGACATTATATTGGGATTGATCGTTGATAGAAGTGACTCATTACATGATTCAAGCATTGAAATTGCCTCTTTGGACAACCTATGGAGGAGAGTCGACGATGAAACCTTAGGTATTTGTTGCAAACACAATATACGCTGTTTTATTGTTGTCGTCGTAAGAAATTGTTGTGTCAGCGGTATGAGGAGCAATAAATTGAAGGTGATTGATAATATTTGACGCATTTTTCGTATGCTCCATTTTCCACTTACTTTTTTCGCGTCGCGGCGCAGCAATGCTCGGGCTCAAAATAAGGAGCAATTTTGCTTGTTGTTGAAATGGAAGGGTTCTAGTTTATTCCTTCCCCTATCCGACCCTTCCACCGCCGACTATCACATTTCCTTTGGTCCACACCAAATCCATAATTTCAACCCTCGTGTCAAAGCCTTTGATTTCTTTCCCTTTGTCGCCCCTGACGTCCCAGATCTTGATACCTTCCGCACTTCCTGACGCGAGGGCTGAGCTGCAAGGGGAGTACTTGAGAGAGTAGAGGTAGGTGAGCCTGTTGGGTTTGAGCTCCATGACCTTCTTCCCCTCCCCAATGTCAAAGACGCTGACAATTCCCTTTCCATCGGCCGCCGCGATGCTCCTTCCGTCCGGGCTCCACGCCACCTCCCCGACGCCCCCATAAAATCCAGTCAAGATGCGCACGCAGTTGGCTGAGTGTATGTCCCAGATGCGCAGAGTGCAGTCGTCGGATGAGGTCGCGACGTAGCTGGAGTTTGGATGGAACGAGATAGAGTTCACGGCCCCGGTGTGTCCGGTGAACATTCTGACGGGACTGCTCCTGTCCTCCACCCACAGCCTCCCACCAGTCTCTCCGCAGCTTGCCCAGTAGTATCCCCCCGTTCCGTACGCTACCCCGTAGACTGCCCCATCGTTGTGGTAACTCGCGATGGGCGCCACGGCCTTGTTGATGTTCGACATTGAGGGGATGGTCGAGTCCCAAAGGTGTACGGTGCTGTCAGAGCCACCAGAGAGGAAGTGACGAGAGGCGGGGTGCCAATCCATGTCGTATACGTTCCCCGAGTGCCCAACAAACGAACGGCCCTCCTCTGAACTTTCACCGACCTTCCAAACCCTCAACCCCTCTCCTCCAGCAGCGACATACATGGTGCTGGGACTGACTTTGATGGTGGAAACGTCCCTCCCATCCGCCTCTACCTTCCCGTCATTGCTCAGAGCCACCACCTTGGTCGCGATTGTGCCGACGCAAATGCTTGGGTTGAAGGGTCCGTCCATTTGCTTGTAAGCTGCAGCCCCCGGGTACGTCTTGATGCCCTTCCTGATCTGGTCCTTTTGCGGAGTTGGGTATGAAAGGATTTCGTTGTCTCTCATTACCGCCGATATTTTTCGAATACTACCAAGCAAGGCCTCGGAGAACTGGTTGCCCCAGTCGGGATGGCCGTACTCCCCTCCAATCTTCATGAGGGGGTTGGGTGTGTTGAGCTCCATGTCCTCTGTTTTTATGGACGACACCGAGACATTGGAGACGTCGATCACGCATCGCGAGTAAATGATCGCTGTGATGGGGGCTACCCTGTGGTCCCTAACAACCTGCTGCAGGAGGGCATAGGATGCAGGGGTCTGCGATAAGCGAAGCAAGGAGCGAAGCGACGAGTAAAAGGCTGTTAGTTATGTAGGAAGGCGGTATAATGCTTTTGCTGTCGCTTCGCTCCAGCCTTCGCTCGTCGCTTTGGCTCACCATGCCCACCACACCCCTCTGACACCTAAGCGCCGCCGTGGTTTCCAGGCTTTTCAGGCCCTCTAGCTCCGCCTCGAGATCCTTCACGAACGTGTTGAAGGTCTGGGTCTGGGTGTGGATCTTGGCGGCAAGCTTGGAGCCAAACTCCCCAGGTGGGACTTCAGACGCCATGAGCTGGGTGTACTGAGACTGGTGCTTGTCGCGGTCCCTCTTCGTCTCCGCTATCTTCCCCCTAAGATCTTTAATCTTGCCAAGCTTCACGTCGAGGCCCCCACTTTCGACCTCCCCCCCAACATCAATGGTGTGCAGCTCCTCAACGAATGGATACCACTGCTTCACCAAATTAAAGTACTTATCGCGGACCCTGATGGCCGACTCTGGGTCCTTCATTGACACCAGATCGAGAAAGACGTGGATGTAAACCAACGTCAAAAGGAGATTGAGATCAAAGTTGGGAGACGTGTTGGGAAGGTGCTGCTGTTGGATGGTTATTGAGCGAATTTTGTTCTAAGGAGTGTGTAGATCGAGAAAGCTCTGTTAGAATAAGGAGAATTTAAATCACGATAGATTGAAAATACAATGAATCCGACAAAAATGGGAGCATGACACAGGCACTCGGCACGAAGCTTGATCATATCCAGGTTTTATGATACTATTCACACATTTACTTACCCAAAAACAGGACAACGCTGTCTCTAATCCCCCACCTCCTCCACCACCACCCAAACTCCAAAGAACAACATCACCAATCCCATCAACTACACCTGCATTGCCGACGAGCGACTCGACATTGTGCTTTGTGTCCTTAGGTTTGGTCTTATCGAAAGTGATTTTGAGTTGGTCGTATGCAGTAGTCTGACCGGATGCCTTCAAGTAAGATAAAATTGATTCGTTTAGTAATGAGCCGCTCATGACAAAGTTTTGTTTGACTGTGGGGCAGGAGGGAAATCCAAAGAAACAATAACAGTTGAGCACAAATCGTATTTTAATTTATGCCTCCTTCTCTGTGACGACACGCACGTAATCTATTTTGTGGTATGCAGGGAAACCTGTTGTTTCGTCGGGTTCTCCAGGCCAAGATCCCCCAATAGCAGTGTTCAGGATGAGGTGGAACGGAACGTTCCAAAGCTTGGGTGCGGGGTCTGAGGTTTCGTCCAAACGCAGTGTCACTTCCCCGTCCAAAGCGTAAGTAATATGGTTTGCAGAACGCTCGATCGCGAACTCATGGGAGGTTGTATCCCAATCGTCAGCAAGGGTCGTGGCTGAATTGTTGTGCTGCCAGCCATCAGGCATCGCGCATGTCTTTTCGGGATATGTGTCCATCCAGTGGTAGGTCTGGTACGCGATACCGTCGCCATTCACCATCTCCATTATATCAGGTTCGCCCTCGTCTGGGTCGCACGAAGTATTGTCTGGCATCAACCAGTGAGCGGGCCAGATTCCCTTTGACGTGCCGTTTGCTGACCTCCCACTTGGAAGTTGTGCGGAAATGCACATCCTGAAGGTAGGATCGCCCTGCGATGAGGAAAGCGAGTCACGAAAAGAAAAGGGTTAGGATAAGGCGAGGAGCGAAGCGACGAGTCTCGGCGTCGGGTATATGATCATCGCGTATATAGTTGTCAATTCGCTCCTCCAGTCCTTTGCTCCTCATTTCTCACCTCCCCTACTCTCCATGCTGTTTTGTTCATGCTCCAGATTGCCCCGGTCGTGAAATTTTGCTTGCCACTTCGAAGGCTTCTAAGAACAAGTTGTCCGTCTTCCAAATAAACATTCTTGGTCGTGCACATTGCGCTCCTGCAGGCCCCCACGTTGCTCCCTATGATGATTGACCACACAGTTTCATCCAAAATTTCGCCGTCAAACTCTTCAGAGAAGGTTGAAACGTAATTATCGTTCTTATTAGTGTCACAGAAAGATGTGAACGAGCTGATGACGGTCGCTGACAACAGGACCCCCAAGATAACAGCCCTCATCTTTTGCTGTTCCCTGAATTTTTTGGCTTTTATTGAAAAATCTATCACATTGCGGCCACGTGCTAAGAACGACCACCTCGTGTGATCTTGAAGTGTTGAACTCGTGTCTCTGCACTAGAACGGCCAGACAAATGGCATTCTTGACTGGAATGATCCAAGGTAGGCATGAAAAGGATCATGGAATGAAATTGTACTAGGACCAACATTCAACCCCCCCCGAAAATCTTTATTTTGCCTGCCTCTGTGATCTCATTCGACACCTCTGCCCTACCCCTTGCACTAGTTTCAATCTGTCTCCTATTTCTACTTGGTCCCTCTTGCTTTCCCGTGGTTGCCTTGTCCAACAGTTCGTCCATGCCGGCTGGTGGTGAGAGAGGACTTCTGCAAAAATTGAATGTGCTGTGCTCCCCTGGGTACTATCATAAGGAAGGTAATACGAACAACTGGGCCTGTGGAGATGGTTGTGATGGAGGTGAGATTGGACGGGAGCGAAGGACGGCTGGAATGATGCGACAGCAAAAGCGACATACCGAACGTCCACATTATTGATAACCTCTGCTCGTCGCAGGACTTTACACTGATTCGGTTTGCAATTGCGCTTGTCAAGTTTGTCCTGATAACACCTACAAAGCTGGTTTCGGTCATTTTGAGTGCGATAACTGTCCCGTGGGGAAGTTTATACCCCATGAAAGAGTCAACTCGTGGCTTCGAGGGGATGTGGATAATGTGGCGGCGTCAAAGCATGACAGCATTGATGACTGCAAATTTTTCTCGGACGCAACAATCCCCTGTTCCGCAGGAATGGGATGGGATTTTGAGAAGGAATACTGCGTAGAATGTCCACCTGGTACTTGGTCTAATGACGCTGTAAACGCTGATGAGCGAGTTCCTTGCCAGCTTTGTGGGCACGGAAAGTATAGCAACAAAATAGGGGCTACCAGCGAGACGACGTGCTTTGAGTGCGGAACTAGTAATGCGCTAGGTTGGGGGGTTTGGGAAGGCCAAACAGAGTGTTTGGAAATGCGGTGCTTCGAGCTAGTTTTAAAAGCAGGGGGGAGTGGTTGGGGTGAAGATGGGAAATTATATTTCAATTCGACGACCGACGACCGCTATGACTTCAGGGGTTACCACAGTTACTATACGTTTGTTGCACAACCCGTTCAAGGGCGTGGGAGTGAGAGAGTTTATGAGAACGTCTGTTTTCATATAGGAGATTGCTTTCGTGGGAGCATAGAGGGCAGTAGCTTTCACACTTATTCAGCAAGGTAAGGCGGAACAAGGAGCGAAGGACGGCTAGAGCGAAGCGATAGCTAAAGAAAAATACGACATACCATATTGCCTACCCACATGACTAACAACCTTCTGCTCGTCTCAGCTGGGAGCTCTTGCAGGATCATACACATGTTGAGCAGACAGTCGCTACAGGGGTTAAGGCTGCTGTCTCTGATGAGGTAAGGTGGAGCAAAGAGCTGAAGGAGCTGCATGGGGTTGCTTTAAATGATGTGCTTACCCCCCATTTTTCCTCACTTCACTTCGTTCATCACCAAAGTTCTGCATCAAACCTCAAACGACAACCTGCGAGAATTTCGTGTGTCCCGGAGGTACACAATGGCCTAGCTCGAAAAACGAAAATTTATTGAGTGCAGATTGCTTAGAGCATTGCGAACAGTGCGAAGAAGGTAAATTTCGTCATGAACATGGGGACGCCTACTGCTCATACTGTTCAGCCTTTGATGAATATGGTGTCCCCAACCCTGCCCGTGATGGTTGCATTTGCGAAGATGGCAAGGGAAGAATGCCGCTGGGGTTATTAAGGCCTGCTACGACAATACGGATCTTCGACAGATGCACAGCTGAAATTGCTACTTTGGGAGATGAATTCACCGTGAGCGGAACGCTGGAAGTCAGGAGGGACGAGTCGTCCCCTTGGGGTTCGGTGTGTGATGATTATTTTGGGGAAGAAGAAGCCACAGTTGCTTGCGCACAGATTGCGGAAGGTCTTGGGTTGAAGGGTGGACAACTGAAAGAATGGGGGGGGGCACCTAACTCATATTGCCAGTGGGAAGGAATCGCTTCTAATTATCAAGACATATTCCTGGATAATCTTGACTGCCAGGGATATGAGCAAACTCTTGGTGAGTGCTTTCACAACGGATGGGGAATCCATGATTGCTCACACCAGGAAGATCAGTGGATATCGTGCACGTTCGAGAATGACAACACGGTCGCTGTTAGGGAGTGCATTAGCTGCTGGTGGCACGAGCTGGATGCTGAAGAAGGAGAAGATGGCGATACTTACTGTGTCGAGCGCAGCGGATTTTTCTTCATGGACCAATCACTTAACTTTTATTTATATTTTTTCGCCGCCGCTGGAGTGATCGTATTTGCCTGTATATGTGTGTGCAAAAATTGCACGAAGAACAGGAGCAGAGAGAACAGCGTCCTTGCAGGGGGGGGGGGGCAGGCAATGCAA
>JGI24540J26637_10000986_pt1 | contig 12442 bp, 16 predicted proteins | sample NorSeaMetagenome_FD_26637 | JGI IMG/M metagenome (IMG submission 26637)
CCCCCTCCTCCCCCTCAATGTCAAACTTTTTTCCTACCGTTGCCCCTCTCTCACCTCCTCTCCCAACCCTCGCCCTTCGCCCTCCTAACCTATGCCACCCCCCTCCTCTACTCCTCGCGCTTCATCACCGGGCACTTTTCCCATCCAATCTTCCACCAGTCACAAAATGTCCTCTGTCCCCTCTCCGACTGGCGGTTTGGGTGAGGGGGAAACCCATTCAAAGCCTAGCCGTGTCGCTGCTAAAGCTTACGCTAAACAGGTATATCCCCTACAAGTACCGTACCCCACCTTTCGTACCCCGTGCGTTCCCCTCACCGTCCCATCCAACCCCCCCCTCTCCCTCAGCTCGTCTGGCAGCACGGCTCCGCGTCTATTATGAATACTTCAATAAAGCAGATGGCTGGCCTTGGAATCGGCTTTCAGCTCTACTTCACCCTCCTCGACAATTTAGTCATTCTCTTCTTCCTCCTCACCCTCCTTTCCCTTCCTGCAATGTTTGCTAATCTAAGCGGCTCGAACATGACCGCCGTTGATGTGGACTCTTTTTCGTTCGCACTCTTGACCCTCGGCAACCAGGGTACGTTCTGCGAGTCCGGGTCAGACAGCGGTCCAACCAAAACGTCAATGTTTGGTCAGTGTGAAGACATTGCTTGCGACGATGACACGAAGCGCTGCATTTTGGGCTCGACGTGGTCGACCTCAAATCTCGCTTACCTGCTCTGTGCAATGTCTACGGTCTCCGCCTTGTCAATTCTGTACTACGTAGACATCAAGCTGGTGAGGCTGATAAATAAGGTGAGAATTGACGGGGAGCGAAGGACGTCTGGAGCGAAGGATGGCTGGAGAGAAGCGACAGCATCATATATTTCCCACCCACACAACTAACACCCTTCCGCTCGTCGCTTCGCTCCTCGCCACCAACCCCTTTCGCGATTCGCTTCGCTATTCGCTTCGCTTCGCTTCGCTTCGCTTCGCTTCGCTTCGCTTCGCTATTCGCTTCGCTTTACTCAACGCAGTACCGAAGGGCAAGAGACCTCACGGCACCTTCAGTCACTCGCTACGCTGTGCTTGTGAAGGGCCTGCCAGCGGACGTCAAAGAGGAGGAAGTCGCAGAAATGTTCAGCTCCAACTACAACCTCTCTATGCGGCAGCCTTACCACCCCTTGGGCGGTCTCTCCCAGGAAGGGTGCCAAAAGCTCTCTTTCCGCGCGACCTTCATTATAGTTTTCATCTCGTGTATAGTGTACTACGCACAAACCTCTCACAATTTCATGGCCGACATTCTCGACGAGGCCGGATTCGGCTACTTCAGCGGTTTCTCCAAGTTCCTTCTTAATGTCTTCCTCTTCCTTTCCAGCTCCTTCTGTAGTGGTTATGCTGCAATGAAAATTGTCGAGTACCGTAAGAGTGGCGCCCTTATTTCGAGGCACACTCCGCAAGAAATTTACGAGGATACACTTGAGGTAAAGAACGACCCAGCTATGAAGCGAAAGGTGAGATTGGATGAGGAGCGAAGGCTGGAGCGAAGTGACAGCTAAAGGATTATACCGCCGTCCTACATGACTAATAGCCTTCCGCTCGTCGCTTCCCTCTTCAACCCGATCTTCGCTTCGCTCATCGCAGCCTTCCGTGTTCACGAAGTCAGACAAGCGAAAAGTTTACGCGGCACCTTCAACCCTTCTGACCGACGATGATCCCAACTCGCTCTCGGGTCCAGTCTGTGAGTGGGAAGAGTACTGGGACGAGGTGAGATAAGACGAGGAGTGAAGGACGGCTGGAGCGAAGGGACTGTGACACACTGCCTGCTTTTATAACTAACAACCTCCCGCTCGTCGCCTCGCTCATCGCAGCACCATGAATGTTACTACTACTACAACGCTACAACGGGCGTGTCAGAGTGGCAGAAGCCTGTTGGCTTTTGGTACAACGCGGGCTCTGATCCCAACGACAACCCCGACGCTTCAAAGAAAAAGGTTCAGAAACTTCAGGTCTCCTTGCCCGTAAAGAAGCGCAAGCCTAGGTCGACCGACGACCCCGAACTTTTCAATCCCCTCGACACCCCCTATGCTTCGAAGAATGTCGGGAAGTGGGTCACCGAGGTGACACTAATTCAGAACAGCGGTCGTGTGATCCGCTCATTCCGGGAGAAGAAAAGTCTGCTGGCTAAAATTGATCGTCAGCAGCTGAAGACTCGCGACCTTATTAACCAGGCAAACAATGAGAAGGCGAAGCAGGTGAGATCGGACAAATAGCGAAGGACGGTTGGAGCGAAGCGACAGCAATACACAATCTACTCAACCCCTATTAACTGAAAACCTTTCCCGCGCTGGCTTCACTTGCGCCTCAGGAGTCGCCCGAAGTCCAGGAAAAGCAAAAGAACGACCCCCTCTCCATGGCGACCTCCAAGCTGAACGACATTGAGAGGAAGAAAAATATAGCCATCATGCAGCTCGATCAACTCAAGAAAAGGCTGAACGATCTGCAATGGAGCATTTCAAATGGTTCCAACCCCAAGGCAATCAAAGAGAGCTGCGGCGTCTTTGTTACATTCGAGCACGAGGAGTCAAAGAACAGGTGGGATCCGACGAGGAGCGAAGGACGGAAGGCTAGAGCGCAGTGACAACAGCATATCGCCCACCACTATAACTAAGGCTGGAGCGAAGCGACAGCAAATGCGGCATGAAGGCTAGAGCGAAGCGACGACAATAACAATGTACCGCCTCTCTTCAAGAGAAGAACCTTCTGCTCGTCCGACGCTCCTCGCACATACCGCCCACCAGTATAACTAACAACCCTTTCCGCTCTCGCGTCACTCGCGCCCTTACGCTCATCGCAGGTGCCTTGACGACTACAGGTCCTCAAAGAGTTCAATTTTCCGCCACCTTCAACACGATAGGCTGAAGTTCCACAGGAAAAATAACCTAACCGGTGGAACCGACGCATATCCTATTTTGGCCGTTCGTGCTCCAGAGCCTGGAGAGATAATGTGGGAGAACTTGGAGTTCCCTCACAGGTCGAAAAAACTCCAAAGGGCAAAATCAAACATGATTACTGTCGCCCTCCTCCTTTCGTCCTTCGTCATTATCTTTCTAGCGTACCAGCAGCAGGCAGTCTTCGAAAACACCTTGCTTGACTTTTCATTTTGCACAGACGATCTTCCCAGCATCTTCTGGGGGACGTACGAAGATGTGCCAACGGATCTCATTCTCGAAAGGGACCGGACGAAGGACAACGGCGCCAAGAATGGCTGCCCCGCCAACGAATTCTACATTGCGTTCTCCAATGCTACCATCAAGAAATTAGAGAACTCGTCTTCCCTTCCACCAATATTCAACCCTGCTAATGCCACCCACCCCTACACCTCTCGAGACGACTTTGACGCGACTTCTTCGACCCCCCTCTGTGATACTTTCTGCCACCCCTCGTCCTCTACCGCCTCGTGCCCAGTCCTCCCCACGGGCCTTCCCTCATCGTACACTTGCGAGAACGGATTTACTAAGGACTCCCAAAACGAACCTCACAGCTGCAGCGCGTACCGCAAATCAGACCCCGCCGCATGTTACTGCTACCAACGGATGCTGACTGAACTTGCTTCGTCTTCAATTTCCCTTGCGACATTCTCTCGCCTAAGGGACGAGGAGGGAGGTAAGATCGAACGAGCAGCGAAGGGGGACAGCAGCATACCACCCTCACTATAACTAACAACCTTCCAATCGTCGCTTCGATCCTCACCCTCATCGCAGATATCTGCAGCACGATATTCTTGGATTATGTGCTTGCGAAGGGGACAGCGCTGGCGGCGACTGGGGTGATTGTGATTGTTAATTTTGCGCTGAAAGAGATCATTCCAAGAATGTCTGCTTCCGAGGTGAGATTAGACGAGGAGCAAATGACAGAAGGAGAGTAGCGACGACCTTATACCTGCATAGCACTATAACCAACAACCTTCCACCCGTCGCTTCACTCCTCGCCTCAACCCCCTTACTCGCTTCACACATCGCAGCATCACTCGAGCTCCTCTGGGGAGGCAAAGGGGACGTTCATCAAAGTCTCAACTGCGCAGATTGTCAACACGGCCTTTTCAACAATCCTTGCCAACGCCAGGATCGATAACCACTTTTTAGCCAACGTCATACCCAACTACAACCACGAAATCGAGAGTGAGAAGCATGACGACTTCACGAAGGATTGGTACGCGACTGTTGGAGTATCGTTGACACTCACGATGTTCGTTAATGCCCTCACCCCGCATCTGGCCAAGCTCTTTAGTCTCATGATTGGACCTCCTATTGCTTGGTTCAAAAGCAAAAGTATGACAAGCCAGAGTGATTTCAACGAGTTATACAAGGGGAAGCCATTCAGGATAGAAACAAGGTGAGATTGGACTAGCGAACAACAGCAGCCCACCACCCATCCACACAACCAACAACCTACTGCTCGTCGCTTCGCTCATCGCCATCGTAGGTTTGCTTTTATCGTGACAACTGTCTTTGTCAGCCTTCTCTTTTGTGGAGGCCTTCCTATACTTCTGCCTTTCGCATGTTTCGCCCTTCTGCTGTGCCGTTGGATAGACAGGTACACGCTATTAAAGGACTGCCCCCAACCACCGGCTTACGACGAGCGCCTCGCAAAAGCTTTCCGAGTATTCATGAAGGTTTCTTTCTTCCTCTACATCTTTGTAACTTGCTACATGTACGGTAGCCCCGATTTTCTTGCGACAGAGTCCATTGACCCTGCTATTGGAGGGAGAAGGAGGCTCGCCCAGGAAGGCACCATCTTCTACACAGTATACCAACGAATGATGCAGGTCCACGTGTTCCCTGTCTTCTTTGTTGGCTCATTGTCCCTCCTAAAGACAGTGGTGCCTTTCATCTTTCCATTTCTCTCCCCTGACAACTTGAGGGCAGTCGCGAAGCTCATGAGGGGACAGGACCCTCCATCGAGGTACTATGCCCCCGGCTACAGTAGCACCTTCCACAGCCTCCTGACCGAGGAACAGGCTGCCTGCGTTGCAGCAACCGGAAACATTTCTGAAAGCGACGAAAAGCTCGGCTACAGACTGAACAAAAAGAGCAAGAACATTGTTAACAGAGTGAACGAACACGGCGAATTGTTGCTAACTTGGGAAGTAGCCGAGGTGAGATTGGTCAAGAAGCGTGTATACTGCCCACCCACATAACTAATATCATTCCGTTCGTCGCTTCGCTCATCACAGCTCGACGGTCTGCTCCACACTTACGACATGGCTAAGAATGACAGATACAAGAACGAGTTCAACTTCCTGCAGGCATTCCTTCAGAACTTTGCTTCCTTGGACAAGAACGACGAAGAGAACCCTGAAGTCAATTACAACGATGGGTACAATGCGGCTTACAACGACTTATATTATCAACACGAGGATGAAATGAACAGGCTACGCCTCAATATGGTGAAAAAGGTGCAAGTGGCCGACGAAGAAAACCAAATGCTAGTCAGCAAGGTCGCGGCCAGTAAGTGGGCCCAGAACATCAAACTAAAGAAGGAAGCGAACAAAAGAGTCAAGGTCCTGGAAGATATTAAGTCAGAGAAGGTGAGATTGGACGAGAATAGAAGCGACAGGAAAAGAAGCACACCGCCTACCCTTATAACTAACAACTTTCCACTTGTCGCTTCTCTCATCGCAGGTTAGGAGGGTCGGCGATATGTTCAAGTTTAACATGGTCTTGAACAGGGTGAAAAAAGTTGCTGCCCAAAGGGAAGAAGAATTGGCCAAGCTGCACTGCGCCGGGGTGCTCGATAGGTTGGTCGAAGAAGTCGCGGCCATGTCAGGGGTCAAAGAAGGAGGCGCTAAAAACACGCGAGTTCTGGAGAAAATGCTTTCGACGAGGAGCCAGGATGTCAAGCAGTACAAAGAGATGTATGAAAAGAGTCTAATGAAAGCGGTAGTGAGCGCGGAGATCGGAAAATTGAAGATCAACGCAATAAAGAAGAGGTGAGAGGGGCGAAACGATGACCATATACTACTAAAACATAATAACTAACTACCTTCTTGTCATCGCTTCGCTCCGTACTCCTCGCTTCGCTCCTCGCAGCTTCGCGGGCGATCAGATTGTGAAGGATATGGTTGCGAACATCGTGTTTGAAGTCGTGGAGAGACGAACTGTAGAGGAAATCAGGAGGAAGGAGGCAGAGTACGCTGTTGGCCTAGTCTTAGAGAGAATGATTGGGGATGTCACTGCAAGGGGTCACACCCCAGCCGTCGAGGCTTTGCAGGGAAGGGGAGAGGAAGAGGAGGGCGGGAAAGACGAGGTTGTCCTGGAAGATGGCGCGCTCGCGCTCGAACAGTGCAGAAACATTCTCCTACAGATCGTCATGAACGTAGTAGAGACCAGTGTCGTTCAAGACAGCCCTACGATCCAACCCAAACACACTACTTTTGTGCTCCCTCCGTCAATTGCAACATTCAACGAAGCACAGGTCATCGAATCTTGCAATGATGCACTCGAGTCAATGGTCCAGAAAATTGAACAGGAGAGCGAGCAGCCACCTCTAATGTTCCGGCCACCTTACGATGACCGCCCTGATGTTGCCACCAGCCTTGTAATGGAGCAAATCTTGACGAAGGTCGAGAGGAATGTATTGAGGGACAAGTTCAACCACTTACGAAACTGCCTTGTCTTCGAGAACGAAATCAAGAAGCAGAGACGGGCGGAGAGGAGAAGAAAGAAGGAGAAACAGGCCCTCTCTGCGCTAAAACCCGATGCCTTTTTCAGATCGCTAAGTGTCCAACAGGGCGAATGGATGTCCAAAACCCAAGATGAGCTAGAATTGACCGAAGTTCGATACTGCGTGTACGACATCGTCAGGGATGTCGTTCAGATCCACGAGACCGAGGCTTTGAAACAGGCTCTCAACGAGGTAGCCATTAGCTCCCCCAATACGGTAGCTCCTTTCAACTCGAGAAGCAACAGCCTTAGCGACGACGAAGAGAATGCGCAACTGGCCAGTCTCGAGAAGGAGAACAAGTCCCTTGCAGCAGCGAGGGCCAAGGTTATGGAGGAGCTGGCGAGGAAGGGTTTGGAGAAAAGTGCGGCAACGCGAATTCAGACATGCTGGAGGAAGAGGGCCGGAACTGTCGTTACTATCCAGCGAGCTGTCCGGTCATGGCTTCTCCGAAGAGGCGTTTCTGCTTCAGCTATGAACGTAGGGTTGAAGGCCAAGTTGGTAACCTCTGCAAAGAAAGAGAACAAACTGAGGGAGGAGCTGGAGGAAGCAAAGGCAGTCGACAAGAAGGTAAGGCAGAGCGAGGAGGGAAGGACTGCTGGAGCGAAGCGACAGTAACACGCCGCCTGCTTGCATAACTAACAACCTCCCGCTCGTGGCTTCGCTCCTCGCCATCCCTCATCCCAACCCTACGCTCATCGTAGAAGCTGGATTTCGAAGGCATACTGAGAGCAGCGACAGAGTGCGAGGACGAGGTGAAAGCCGTCAAGGAGGTAGGCGAGCTCAAGGAAAAACTGCAGGAAGCCCTCAAGGCAGAATTCGAGCAAAAGACCGCAAAGACGGAATTGGACGAGAAGCTTCGCAAGACCTTCAAGCTACTGGACGAGGAGAGAAAGCAGAGGGAAGACATCATGCTGAGAAAAGAGGAGGAGAGGGCCAGGCTTAACGCAGAGATCAACAAGAGCAGCGAGCTGCAGAAGAAGCTCGAAGAAGCAACGAAGGAGCTGGAGGAGAGGGAGAGGAAGCTGAAGGAAGAGGAGAAAAAATGGATTCTTCTCGAAAAAGAGCGGGCAGTGAAGCCTGTACTAGAGGGGCTGCTTGCGAAAGAGGACGAGAAGGACGAATTTGAGAGGGAAATGCAAGAGCTCAGGGCCGACTTTGAGGCTAAACTGCAAAATCTTGAGGGGGAGCTCAAGGGTCTCGAGGAGGAGAAGGCTGAGGCGGACGGGAAGGTCGAGGATATCAAGAGGAGGGCGCAAACAATGGAGGAGAGCGCGAAGGAAGGGCTTGAAGAGCACCAGAAGGAGGTGGAGGAGCTAAGGAAGGCAAAGGAGACGACCGAGGTGAAACTGAAGCAAGTTGCACAGGATATGGAAGGCACAAAGGCCAGGTTGGGGGAGACGGAGAAGGCAATGGCCGAGGCTGAGAAAAAGACAGAGTCCGTTGAGCAGGAGAACACAGGGGTCAAGGCGCGCCTTGACGAGGCCCTAGATATATTGCAGGGCAAGGAGACGTCCCTCCTGGAAAAAATCAGGCAGATTAACGAGGCAAACGTGCAGCTGATTGAGGCTCAGCGGGTAAGCAGCGAGAGGGCTACAATCCTGAAGGAAGAGGAGAGGATGCTGAAGGAGAGCATCACCGAGGCTGCCGAATTCAAGTCCAAGCTAATGCTCGCCGAAGAGAACTCATCGGCCTTGAAGAGGAGAAGCGAGGAACTGGAGAGGAAAGTGGACCAGATGAAGGTCAGTAGCGACCTGAAGGGGACATTCGACGAGCTTACTTCTCAGCTTCAGGCCGCAAGCATTGAAAGGGAGACGGCCGTGCAACTCAGGATCAGAGAGGACGAGAGGGTTAGGGCCAGGCTGGAAGAGGAATTGCTAGCGCAAAGGATCGAGCTAGAGGAGCAAAGGAAGAAGCAGCTGGAGGAGATCGAGGATGCAAGGAAAAGGGATGTCGCAGCGATGGAGGAAAAGGTTTCCAAGCTCACGGACATAGTTAGCCGGCTCGAGAAAGGCCAGAGCACCCCATCGGAGAAAGGGAACTTTGTTGAGGATAGCAGCGAGGGGGAGGGAGAAGTTTGGAGCGCCGAGGAATACCAGGAGCTGAGGTGGGCGTCTGCCAAAGCGGAAAAGGAAGTGAGGGAGAAGGAGAGAAACATTCAGGAGCTGGAAGCGCGCCTCGAGGAGAATAGGGGCATCGCAGAAAAACATGGCGAAATGCAGAACCAGCTCAAGAAGGCACTGAAGAAAATCATTTCGATGAAGCAGAAGCAGAACCAGGAGAAGGAGTTCTTCAAACACAAGCTGAAGGAGCAGAAATTGGAGGAAGAGGAGGTTGAGGGCAGGTTGGATGGGGCAGAGGCGCAGATCATGAGCCTGGAAGCTGAGCTCGAGAGGACGCAACATGTCGTTCTGACCATGGAGGAGGAGAAGGAGAAGGAAGAGACTAAATTTTCAAGGGTCATGATGCAGCTGAGGGAGGGGCATAGGGAGAAAGAGAGCGGCAAGCACATGATAGAAAAGCTCAAGGGGGCGATTGGGACGCTCACAAAATGTCAACAGGAGGAGAGGGATAAGACCGAGAGGATGGGAAGGAAGATGAAGGAGCTGGCCAAGAGGGGAGGGAACCTGGTTGAGAAGTTGGAGGAGAAGGACTTCGAGCTAGAAAAGGTGAAGGGGGAGCTCAGGAAGGAGCAAATGGCAAGGAAGCTAGCGTACAACCAGCTGCAGGACATGCAGGGCAAAATCAGGGTATTTGCGAGGTGCAGACCATTGGTCAGCGGGGAGATCGAGAAGGGAGCTAAGGGCGTTGTTAAGGTACTGGACGAGGCCACATTGCAGTTGATGGATGGTAAGGGCAAGAGGGCGAAAGAGTTCACGTTCGACGGTGTTCTGGGACCTAGGGCGAGCCAGGAGCACGTCTTTGGGAAGGTTCAGGGTTTGGTGGGGAGCGTTGTCGATGGGTATAACGTGACTATATTTGCCTACGGACAGACGGGAAGCGGAAAGACATACACAATGGCGGGCGGTGGAAACGATGATGACATTGGTATAATCCCGAGGGCCATTAAGGAGCTCTTTGCGAAGCTTAACGCAAAGTCGGAGCAGTACGAGGTCAAGGTGAAGTGCTATTTCGTTGAGCTCTACGTTAATAAGCTTATCGATCTGCTTGCAGGGGGGCAGAAGGGGAAAGAGGGCGAAAAGCTCGAGGTGAAACTGGACGCAAAGAGGATGGTCTACGTGAAAAACGCAAGGGTTGTTGAGGTTGACGAGGAGGAGGATTTGATCAATCTGTGGGCTGAGGGCGAGGAGCTGAGGAACGTTTCAAGCACAAATATGAACACCAGGAGCAGCAGAAGCCACAGCGTCCTGAGCATTGTGGTCGAGACTAGGAGCAGGGCGACAGGTGCTACAACGACAGCAAAGGTGAGGTTGAGTGAATGGCGGGAGGAGCGGCGGGAGGAGCGAAGCGACGATCGTATACTACTAGTGCACAATAACTAACAACCTTCTGCGCCCATCGCAGATGAGCCTGATTGATTTGGCCGGAAGCGAGAGAGTGAAGAAGAGCGGAGTTGTAGGGGAGGGCTTCAAGGAAGCGCTGAGCATCAACAAGAGCTTGACGGTTTTGAGCGACGTCATTAGCGCGCTCAGCAACGAGAGCAAATTCATTCCCTACAGGAACAACAAGCTCACCCAGTTGATGCAGGACAGCCTAGGGGGGAACAGCAAGACGCTGATGATCGTGGGGATAAGGTGAGGCGCGAGTGTGCGTGGAAGGGTTGTTAATAATATAGATATGGCAATGTGTTGCCGTTGCTTCGCTTTGTGGCTTACCAATCTGCTCTTCGTTTCGCTCATCGCAGCCCCGCAAGTACGGAGATGGAAGAGAGTCTGATGAGCCTTCACTACGCCACTCGAGCGAGGCTCATCCAGAACAAGAGCGTGAAGGGTAAGGGGGTTGCGGGTGGGGGAGGGGACGCCACTGTGGCGGAGATTGAAACCAGGAGGATGGAAGAGATCATCGAAAGGTTGCAGACGGAGAATGGAGCTTTGGAGAAGAGGCTCTTGAACGCAGGCGAAGGGAAGGAAAAGGAGCAGACCACTACGCCAGCCTAAAGTAGGGTGAAAAAAGAAGTGTTGTATGTTATTGAAGTCGGTGGTTTCGTTTATTTCATGCGTTCTCTCTCCCCTCCCAGCCATATCTATTTGTACAATTAATCATCACGCCATCGGTTTGAACTTCTCCGGTGCCTCCCAGCTCGTTTCCTGCGTCTTGAGGTTGAAATAGTAGTGAATGTTATGCGTAGGATCCAAGCGCTGCTCCCATTCGAATTCCTCTCTTTCAGCCGCGACCGCCGTCTCAAGGGGTTTGTAGCGCGCGGGCACGTCCCAGCTCGCCTCCTGGGTCTTTGCGTTGAAATAGTAATAGACACCACTCGCGTCGTCGATCATCTGCTCCCACTCGAACTCCTCCCCCCCGCCTCCTTCCGAGGAGGCGCTCTCCTCAGTGAGCTTGAACTTCTCGGGTGCCTCCCACACGGCCTCTTGCGTCTTGATGTTCAAGTAGAAGTGCACGTTGTGGGTGGGGTCCAAACGCTGCTCCCAGACTATGGTGGTGCAAGGAGCGAAGCGACGAGTGGTGGACGAGTTAGTGATGTGTGTGTGTGGGGGGGTGGACATGCCCTCCATCTCTCACCTATTTCCTCCTCCCCCCCACCCTCCTTAGCTCCATCATCCGCGTCAGGATCCTCGACCTCCATCTCTTGCATGGGCTCCTCCTCCTCCTCATCATCCTCATCCTCCTGAACGGAAGACTCGAAAGGGTTGATGCTCCTACTGCTCTTGTTATCACCCAGCTTCTTGGTGCTGGGAGTCTGGACGTGACGGAGGCTGGGACGCTCGAATGTCTGAGATGGGCGGGCCTTGGATTTCTCATCTGACCTGTCGACCTTCTTAAGGGCGTTAAGGTTAAGGGCCCCAAGGCCGGGGTTAAAGAGAGCTGCAATGAGCGAAGCAATGAGCGAAGCGAATTGCAGGAGGGATTGGGATGAGGGACGAGAATTAGCGCAGTGGAAACAGACGAAGCACGACGCGTCATGTACGGAAGTACAAGTGTGTGTGGTGTTCGTCTCTAGCACTCGATGCTTCGCTCCTTGTCCAATCTCACCTACTCCACCGCTGAACCTCTTCTTCTTGGCTCCTCCTGTGCTCGTCCTGTTAGCGTCGGCAGCCAGGACGGACTCACTCTCCCTCTCGAGCTGCGCCTCAATGGAGCTCGAAGAGTGAACCGGGGGCTTAGGGATTCCGGACGGCTTTGGAGGTCCCCTTGGAGGATGAACTGTAGCAGCCTTTGCTACGGACTTGGCCTTCTCCAAGACAGATGCTGGAACTGGAGGTGCACCACGAGGAGGACCCCTGGGAGGAGGAGGGCCCCTCGGAGGTCCCCAAGGTGAAGGCGAACCAGATGAAAGTTGAGGCGAAGGGGGAGTCTTTGGAGATGGAGGTGGAGGAGACTGTGGTGGCCCTCCTGTTGACTTTTGTTTAAGTAGAGGTTTAGGAGGAGTAGGGTGTGAGGAAGATGCAATCTGTAGAAGATTATTTTGTAAATTTTCAATTAAAGTAAGGACTTTATCAACTGGCGCCAGACCATTTGCACCGAGTGTAAGGTCTTTTACTTCTCTTATTAATAAAACGAATTCATTATTTATTGATGATTGTAAAGGAATTGATGGTGTTAT
>JGI24540J26637_10000988_pt1 | contig 12438 bp, 12 predicted proteins | sample NorSeaMetagenome_FD_26637 | JGI IMG/M metagenome (IMG submission 26637)
CCCCCCCCCCCCTTTCAGGAGATTACAAGGTTGCTGATATTAGCCTCGCCGACTACGGTCGCAAGGAGATCCAGATTGCTGAGGTTGAGATGCCCGGACTTATGAGTTCCAGGGCTGAGTACGGTGAAGCCGCTCCTCTTAAGGGAGCCCGTATCGCTGGATCCCTCCACATGACCATTCAGACTGCCGTCCTCATCGAAACCCTCTCCCACCTCGGAGGAGATATGAGGTGGTGCTCCTGCAACATCTTCTCTACCCAGGACCACGCCGCCGCTGCCATCGCCCGCGATGAGTCCGCCGCCGTCTTCGCCTGGAAGGGAGAGACCCTCGAGGAGTACTGGGAGTGCACTCTCTCCGCCATCACCTGGCCTACCGATGATGGAAAGGGAGATGGACCTGACCTCATTGTCGATGACGGAGGAGACATGACCCTCCTCATCCACGAGGGAAAGAAGGCCGAGGACGCCTTCGCCAAGGACGGAACCCTCCCCGACCCTTCCTCCACCGACAACGCTGAGTTCAAGATTGTCCTCACCATCATCAAGAGGCTCCTCGAGTCCGGTGTCAAGGACAAGTGGAACAGGCTCGCTACCAGGTGCATGGGAGTCTCCGAGGAGACCACCACCGGTGTCCACCGCCTCTACACCATGGAGAAGGCCGGAACCCTCCTCTTCCCTGCCATTAACGTCAACGACTCCGTCACCAAGTCCAAGTTCGACAACCTTTACGGCTGCAAGCACTCTCTCCCCGACGGTCTTATGCGCGCCACCGACGTCATGATGGCCGGAAAGAAGGCCGTCATCTGCGGATTCGGAGATGTCGGAAAGGGATGCGCCCAGGCCATGAGGGCCTGCGGATGCGTCGTCTACGTCACCGAGATTGACCCCATCTGCGCCCTTCAGGCGTGCATGGAGGGCTTCACCGTTGTCACCCTCGGGGAGATCGTCGAGAAGGCCGACATCTTCATCACCACTACCGGAAACAAGGGAATCCTCATGGCCGACACCATGAAGAAGATGAAGAACAACGCCATCGTTGGAAACATCGGTCACTTCGACAACGAGATCGACATGGAGGGCCTCATGAAGATCACCACTAGGGACAACATCAAGCCCCAGGTCGACAAGTTCATCTTCGAGGATGGACACGCCATCATCGTCCTCGCTGAGGGCCGCCTCCTCAACCTCGGATGCGCCACCGGCCACCCTTCCTTCGTCATGTCCGCCTCCTTCACCAACCAGACCCTCGCCCAGCTCGAGCTCTGGAAGGAGAAGGACTCCGGAAAGTACGCTCGTGGACACGTCTTCGTCCTCCCTAAGCTCCTCGACGAGAAGGTCGCCAGGCTCCACCTCGGCTCCCTCGGAGCTAACCTCACCGTCCTCTCCAAGGAGCAGGCCGACTATATCGGAGTCGCCATTGAGGGACCTTACAAGCCTAACGCTTACAGATACTAAAGTAAGGAAACGAGGCGGGACATGCCAGCTTGATCTTTTGTTCGTAAGTCTAAAGTTTGACAAGATATTTCCCGGAAAAAATATTGCATGCGCGCTTTATTTTACACCCTCCTCCTTCCTTCCCCTGCCCTACGTCTTCCGTTTCTTGTACTCTACATCGTATGTCCTAACATCCACCGGTCTCCCCTTCGTCGCTGCCCACATTTTGAACTGCATCGTTGATGGGTCAGAGCTCGGAACCAAGTACGTTAGAGACCTCTGACTTCCCCTTACAAGCCCTTCTGATACGAGCTCGTAGCTAGATACAGTTTCCACCTCCTTCAAGCTGACTGTTTTGTCCCCCCCCACAACGCTCTCAACGACGTTCCTTCCGATCTCGTCGTAAACGTAGACCCCGTCTCTCTCCTGCTGCTTCCTTCCTATCGCCAGGATGTCGACGTTGAACAGCACGCCTCCTGCGTTCTCGGGCTGAAGGGAACACTTGACTTCGTTGGGTGTCGTGTCCAGGTTCAGGACGCTAACGGATCCCATGGACGACTGGGCTATGCTCTTAATGTTGTAACCGCGGTCGGCTATCAAACGACCGGCGGGGGAGGGGATGAAACGACAGGAGTATCGGAGGTCGGAGGAGGGAGAGTCTATTTCTTGGAGGGCCTTGTTGTATATCCTGAGAGTTTTGGGAAAGCGTGGGTGAGTTTGGCGAGCGGAGCGAGTCGCAAGAGAGTTGCATACGTGGGATGCGACGAACCTCCAGGTAACCCTCTTCCGTCACTGGCATTGCTAGCCTCACCTTTCTCCCCCAAACAAGGGCACCCCACAAGGCGCTTCGATACCCCTAGTCCTACTCGTTACGTCCCAAACTCCCGTCAAAAAGTCCGGGTAGTATAAGTCAGGTTGTGTCAACGTGAACTTTGGTTGTGGCAGAGCTGGGGGGAGGGATGTAGTGGAAGTGGAAGGGAAAGAGGAGGAAGATGAGGATGACGATGAGATAATTCCATCAAGTCTGTACCATAGATCATCATTGCCTATATTATCGTATGCAAGAGCATCTAAGGGTTTAAGGGTTGAGGAGAGAAGAGGACCAGCACATATCGACCCGACTGTGAGGGGTGGTATTTTTTCTATTATTGATCTTCGTGATATATGGTTTATCTTCAGATTATCGACATGGCCTATTACGAGAGAAAANNATCNCTAAAATCGGATATGTCATGAAGGAAATGAAGAAAATGGGACTTTTACAATTTGGCATTCTTTTTTTTTCCTTGTTCATGGATGAGGTGGACTGTTACACTGATCTGTCCATGCTCCATGCGAAGATACAATTGCAGCTCGGATACGCCGGGATCAGTACAGGTTCGCTCCTCAACTGCTCGCTCTCTTTCTGTGTCAATGCAAACTGCAGGCAAGAGCGAGCCTTGCTCCGCTCGCGCGCCAACGAATAGTGCATGTCGAAGGTGACGGTCTGGGCCTTCGATGAGCAAAAGAGGCGAGTAGCGAAGCGACGAGTGGAGGGTTGTTAGCAATGTGCGAGGGCGAGGAGCGAAGCGACTAGCTGAATACTTCTTGGTGGGCAGTATATGTCGTATTTTTCTATTTTTGTCGCTTCGCTCCAGCCCTCCGCCCAGCCTCCTCACCTTAACGTGCATCCCGCGCCCGAGCAGTTCTGCATTGACCTCTTTTAACCACTTGCTAAAATTCGACTGGAAGGGATCCGATCAGGTATAGTGGCAAGCATCGCAGTAAATGATGGGGATGATAGGTACGATACATGTCGACGCGCAAATGACTGTAATCAACGGCTTCTACGTCATATGGGTGTAAGGCGTGACATTATTTTGGTAGTTGTCGAACCATCTTGTCCACTCCTGGTCTGTTATACCTGCGCTTCGCATTTGTTCAGGCAAGGTAGGGCAGAACTCTATTGTACCCCAACAGCCCAGAGTGATTGGAGCGAAATCGATCGAGACTCGTTCTTGTGGATTCACTTGGACCTGAGGGTGCTCGTTCGGATGCTTCAGAGCAAAAGGAAAGGTGTCGCTGTAGTAGTAAGTATGATCGGCCATGGAATGATTAGAGTCGCCGACTTGCATGGAGGAGGAGGAGGAAATTTTGCTTCCAGTTCTGGGTCTGAACTGGGCCCAATATTTCCAGAAGAACCTCAACCACAACTAATCATCCCTCAACCGTCTGATATTTTTGTTGTCCTCCCCTTCACCGCAATCACCCTACCCCTGCCTTGTCTTTTCGCTTGAAAATCCCCTAATAAAGTATTGGTAACCGGCTACACCCATCAACTGCCCCAATCAACCACCCATTAATTCACAATGAGCGATAGTTTGTGGATAGGTGGGTAAATCCTCGCCCTCTAACCCCTTCCCTCCTACCTACGAACCACCCTCTAACCACTTTCCCCCTCAACCCCCTCTCACCATGTCATCACCACAGTCGGGTTAATTTTTGGCCTCTTTGGTTCCATAGGCGTCAATACGGGCAACAATCTGCAGGCGTTGGGGTTGCACAAACTTAAGGAGGTGCGTGAAAACGATGCCACTTTTTTGGTCATGTTGCTTTCGTCCTGTAACATCCTACATTGCCGCCCTCCCTCCTGCTAACTGTCCCCCTTCTCCCCCTCCTTTCACTCCTCTCCCCTCAGGGCGAACCCAACTCAAAGAGTAAAATATGGATCTTCGGTACCGCTTTGTTCGTCTTCGCCTCCCTCGCCAATTTTGCCGCCTTTGCCTTTGCTCCAGCGGCCCTCTTAGCCTCCCTAGAGGCAACCCAGTTCGCGTCCAACATTCTCTTCGGTCGTTTTATCCTAGGTTCATACGTCTCTTCTCGCATGTATGCCGGTACAATCTGCATATGCGGATGCACGGTGGGCGTTGTGCTCAGCTTCGCGTTCGCTGAAACGGAGGAGGTGAGGCCAAGCGAGGAGCGAAGGACTGCTGGAGCGAAGGACGGCTGGAGCGAAGAATGGCTGGAGCAAAGCGACAGCAATACACCGCCTCCCCATTTAACTGACAACCCTTCCCGCACTCGCTTCGCTCATCGCAGATTGAATACGGGATTCAGGAGATAATTGACTGTTTCGCGACCACCAAGTACATTGTCTTCATTGCTATCATGGTAGGTCTCGTAGTGGTCCTCAACAGGACAACGATAGCACTCAGGAAAGTCAACCTAGCGAGCGAGACCAAGGGTCTCACCAAGACAGGGGGGGATTGGAGAAAAACAATGGAGCCCATATCCTACGCGTGCTTCTCGGCCATATTCGGTACCCAGGCTGTGATATTCTCCAAGTGCCTTGCCTTGCTCCTAAAAGCGGGAGGCGCGTTCTCCCATTGGCTGATTTACTGCACCCTCGTGGGGTGGCTTGTCTTCGTCTACGTTTGGTTGAAGAGGATGAACGACGCGCTCGGGAAGTACAGCGCCCTTTTCATTATACCCCTGTTGCAGGCAAACTATATCTTACTAGCTATCATCAACGGGGGGATCTTTTTTGACGAATTCAGAGGCTTCAAAGCCATCCATTGGTTTGTCTTCAGCATTGGCTTACTCGGAATTTTTTGGGGGCTATACCTGCTCCGTCCAGAGGTCGAGGATGACGATGCTATCGACACTGCGATCGTAGAGCATGAAGAGAGCTCTCAATTCCTCCCAAAGGATTCAATCTCTTCCAGGCAAGCATCTGAAAGTTCAGCCTCATCGCTCAAGGGTAAACAGAGGCGGGTCAGCATAGGTGGCATCTCAAGGCCCCCAACTGGTGCTCCGAAACAAATAAAGAAGAATAGAAGGAGCGTGTACTTACCTGCGTACCATTCGGACGTTGTCAAGGTTGAAAAGGATGGGTCGGGCAAGATTCAAGAGAGGCGCCGAACTCTTTCGGGTCAGAAGGCTAAGCGGTTGAGTCTTTCAACTCCTGGCTCTATGGTGAGGCAGAGATCAAGCACGTTCGGAGGAATGCTCAAAGGAAACCTGCAAATGAAGAGGGTCAGTCTAGCGACAAGCTTCACATCTGCGGCGCTTCTTGATGCCAAGCTTACTGACAATATGCACGAGGAGGCAAAGGTTGAGGTTGTTCGAAGGGCTTCACTTAGGGGAATAGAAGAGGGATTGCAAGGGGGTGGTGACGGGGGATATAATGATCTTATTGTTGAGGAGGGGGACGAAGATGAATCGGAATCTGAACCCGAAAACGAACCCGAACGCGAATCGTTTGGGGCTTCCATGGTGCCAGAATCTCCTGGTCGTCAATCGTCTGAAATCGTGCCTGCGGATAATATTGAAATGGCGCAAATCTAATGAATTAATTGGAAGTGGAAGGATACACCGACTTTTTATGTACTACTCGTCAGGATCAGTATTGCCATATTTAGGTCCCCGTTTGTTGATTCTAGGGCATGGATCGCCTCTTCGATTCTAAACCCCATGTTTTCAAGCTCTGCCACAGGGTCGACAATTGAGCTGTTGTCACGCCGGGCCACGTTAACTGGCGAACCGACAGGAAATTCCCCTCCACCTCCCTCTTCTCCCCCTACCCTTCTCCCTCCTTCTCCCCCAGTCCAATCGTGCCTAGCTCCAGCGTCATGAACCTGCAATAGAAACTCAAGCTGCTCCTCTTGTCTTCTTATTATCGCCTCCGCTTGGCTTAATTTCAAGGCATCGCTGTCTACGTTTTGTCTCATCCTCTGAAACCCCTCCAACTCATGCTTTGCTTCTCCAAGTGCCGCCTCAAGCTTCCCAATCTTCAAATTGTTGCTCTCGTTCACAGCAACCTGGAAACACTTCTGCATCTCCAGAAGCGAATTCTTCAAGTCTGCCCTTCGCAGATCTCCTTTCGTAGAGTAAAGTTTTACCGAAAGCTCGTCCATAAGCTTCTGGAGCTTCGTAAGCTCGTCTTGGCTGATGACTCCCTCCTCCTCGTTCTCGACCACCTTTTCTCCCTCCCCCTCACCCGAACGCATCTTTTTTAGCTCATCAATCTCTGTCTCTAACAGTAACACCTTCGTATTGAGGTTGTCGTTGAGCTTCCATAATTGGAGATTGTTCTTCTACTTGTCCTTGAGCTCCTTCTCCATCCCCTTGGCTTGGTTCTGAAGAATCATCAACATGCTGCACCAAATAAACACGCGAACGCTGTCTTCTCCCCCTTTTCTCCACAAACTAATCCGATACCTCCAGTTCCCAGATCCTTAAGAAAGTCACAGCCCAGAAGTGTCTCAGCAGTTGGAGCAGGGTTTTTCCAAATCACCCATTCTCTCCCTCAGACCACTCGCACCTTCCCTAGTATGGCCTCCTCCATACCACCACTGGTTAGTCTTCCTGTGACACCCGTCAGGAAATCCAATCTTCTTCCCTCTTCCCAAAGTACCATCACCTCCCAGCCTCGGGCCAGGTCCAGAGCCCATAATTACACAGCAGCCGTTGTTCGAGGTCAGCATCCTCGGTCCGTCCGGTCGGCGTCTGAGGTTTGGGATTATGTCTCTGAGTCTACTGATCGCAGACGTCATGTTTCGACAGGTGAACGCCTGCACACTGTTGTCGACAGGGGGATAAAGGCTGGGCGTCCTTCGACTGGCAATTCTGTGGCTGCGACTACATATCAGGAGAGACTCCCCTCGCAGAACTCGAGGAGTGCTCGCAGTGCACCTAATTCGCGGCTTCTCAGAACGTTCTCTTCCCCCCACTTCCATCAGCACATGACCTCAAAGGGCCGCAAGCTCCCCGCTGGTGGACCTCAGTACTCCCCCACAAGATACATGAAGTTCCCCCCTCCATACAAAAAGTCTTTCCTTCCTGCTCGAATCTCCACCCCCCAGCACGTTTTCAAGAGATCTAATTACCACTTTTACCACCACAAGGTCAAGAAGGTTGAAGACAAGGTTCGGAACCTTGCGAAAGCTCTAGGTGTAGATGTAACTCCGAGCAAGCAACAGAAAATAGACCTCTCCCCCTCTACTTTCACCGGCTTTGTCCCGACGAACGACCCAAAGAAGTGGACAGAAGAGAGATTCTCAACTTACTTCAACCATAACGATGGACAGAACCTCCTCTATGGAGGAGATTTTGGGTTAGAAACTCTGGGCGGATCTTGGCTTGGCGTCGATAGACATGGCAGGGTTGCAAGCCGCCCCGTGACAAGCCAGTCTACGGAAGAAAAGGTAAGGCTGCGGAAGGAGCGAACAAGCCTCAAAACTAATCTATAGCCTAACGAACCCTGTTCGTTGCTTCGGTCCTCACTCACCCCTCGAAACAATTATTCTCGCGGTCGCTTCGTTCATTGCAGGTAACCTTCAGGTTCCTTAATCTTGACAACCTCCTTGCATACCAACCTCTTGTCTACGGCAAGCCAGTTTGGGTGGTGATAATGTCCGGCCTTGGCACGCCGGGCCCAGCAGGCTGGAAAACTGGCTCGTTCCTTGGGGCCAAGGTACAGAAAAATGTTGCCCTGCCAATTTCTGAGCAGGTCGTTGACGAGGATTTCAAGAAAATCGCTGAAAAGGTCAAGGCTGAAGGGGGCCACATTCCGGATGCTAACTCTAATGTGAAGCGCAACAATATGATGGCAACTAGCGTCGAAAGCCACCATCAATTCTTCAGCAAGGAGGTTGGTGCTGTGAGACCCATTTCTGGTGCAATACCTACCAACCGCAGCGAGTACCAGATGTACATTGAGAGGCCGACGCAGGCAACACAGATTCTCAACCGCCACCATGCTCCTTTGGGTCGCTGGTTGATTCGTTCTGCGAGCGGAAAGCTGGATGGAGACATTGTCACCAATCTGGACGAACTCTACCTTGAACAAGACTTCTACTACCTGTCTGCGGGACACGTCACTAGGGATACTGACTCTTGCCTTCGTCAGCTGCCGCACGATTTTAAAACTCGCAAGTTCGACAAGGGACAATACAGGATTGACAGGAGGGGAGTTTTCAAAATTCACCTTTCCGATACCAACCCTAACAACCTGGGGTTGTCCGTTTCCGACATCTCTGTTAAGGAGCTCGAGTCCCGTGCAAAGGGCTCCCTGCTCAGCTCGCAAAGCCTCCGAAATGGATCCAGGGAGTACTCAGTAATAGACACCCAAATTGGCATCCCTCGCCCGCTACATGGAGGAGAGCGCTTCAGCAAAGAAATCAGGCTTCAGCTCATGCGGGAACAGCAGAAACTTGATGCGGACTCTCTTCACAAGGCCGAAAAAAGAAACAGAAATCCGCACAAGTTTTTTGGTGACATGTTTAACAACTGTGGACCGCCTGACGATGATATCATCGCCAGAATCTCGGGGGCATCTCACCTAGGTGACTCGGAGTCTATAGCAGGAACACTGGCTGGGGATAGTGTTATCTCCAAGCTGACTTACGGGCCAGTTCTTGGAGGATCTCGCCCCAACACGGTGTCATTCTCCCGGACAGAATCATCGCACAAATTGAATACCTTTCTCGATAAATTCAACGACTCTGAGAGTTCTAATTATGACGACATAGATGAGTATTCCATGTTGTTTTCAGACAACAATAGCCTCGTTTCTAACCACTTGAACCCTCTGTGTGATTCTGTCTCTGTTGGTCCCACCTTCAAGACCCTGCGAGAGGAGGATAAGGAGATATATGACAAGTTGGCGCGCAACTATGAACAAGAACGATATGAGGCCATGATGAAATCGAGACGGGAGGGCAAAGTGTTTCCGCCTCCCTTGGCCCACAGCCCTGAAACTCACCAACCTTTCGAGGAACAGGATAGGGGGGACTCTTTTGGTTTTATCGACCTAGAAAGCAGAGCTGTAGCTCCAGTGGGAAAGGGTCGTCGTAAGTCCGTCATAAAACAACCTCCCGAGGGAGTGCGCCGGACTCTGATGCTTTCGCATCCGAGGAAAGTATCCAAGGAAGAGAGACTACTTGACGATATGGTTCCTAATCTCCTTAATGGATACGCAAAGGACAGCATGATCAAGAGCATGAAAAATCTCGACAACAATATCTCCAACATGCTCGTGGCAAAAATGAAGGAGGATAAATTTAACCAGCTTGCGAACTTCGAGGCCATGGCAAAAGAGAACCTAAAAATTGAACAGAAAATACGGAGTGAGAAGGAGGCTGCAGAAATGAAAGAGAAAGAGGAAAAGGAAAAGAGGAGAGTTGAAGCTGCAGCAAGGAGGAAGCAGAGACAGAGTATGAGAGCTGACGACGGTGGTTCTTGCACACCGCGTCGGTCGGCTCGAAAATCCAACCCACGTCATCATGCGGGAACGTGCTCTACAAGGTAAGCTGGAGCGAGGATCGAAGGCCGGGAGGAGCACTAAAAAACTAACTAACACCCATAAAAATATCACAGAAATAGCGGAGAAGGAGAAAATAGCAGAAATGATAGAGGCACACAAAGAGAAAGCATTAGAAATTTGGGTGGGTCGCAAATTGACGGGGTCGAGGCTGAGCTGATAAAAAAAGGCATAAGGAAGAATAGGGGGACGCAACAGGAGTACAAGAAGAAGCTACTCAAGGCCAACACATCAATGAGACTGACCGCCAAAAGCGCCCTCCAGGAAGCCCAAGCAGAGACGGTATGAAAAGAATAGTTGTAATATAGAATTAAACGACCCCAGCCTTTTCTATCTTATCGACGTCGACCATTTGCACCCCTGCCGCTTGAGCTGTGTTCACATCCCAAACCTCCTTGCAATTCTTGTTAAAGTCCACCGCAAATTTGGACAGAAATACGGTCGCCGACATGACACCGACGTGCCACCACGCGTGCGGTACAGCGTAGTCCTTTCGGAGCCCGGTCGAAGTGTCCTCCATTCCGAAGCGGGAGTAAACACCAAAGAATGCAAGGGTTGAGGCTAATGCGAACAATCGCCAGGGTGCTGCTTTCAGTACCTTTCTGAAAGCTCCTTTGGTGCCATCGTTGGGGTACGCTTCCCTGATCTTCAGGATAATGAAGATAAGGCGAAAGATAACAACAACCAAACAACTGCAGGCGACAAGGAAGACCGTCCCCGCGCCCTTCCCAAACCTGTGCTCGAGTGTCATGGCCTCCCAGCACTCCTTGAAGACGGCGAGGTAGACACATGCCTTGACGAAGATAGGCTGGATGTTGGCACACATGAGGATTGTCATACAAACGAGGAAGTAAGCAGACCCGAAGTCCAAATGCTGAAGCTTCTCGTACGCCTCGGCGGACGCGAACGTCGCACAGCAGCGGTTAATCGCTGGGGCATAGCACTCAGGGACAGTTGTGTTGAAGATGCACTCGGGGGCGGTCGAGTCTTGGCACGACCAGCATTCGTAAACCTCGCAGTAAGGTAGCCTGTCGTAGTCATCATCGCAAAAATGGTAAAAGCACGACGACGTCCCACTAAACAATGCAAATACCACATCGATCAGTAGTGAGTACCGGCTGTTGACAGCCGCCTGGTATAAGAGGTAAACGGCAGTTGGAGCGACGGCACTGTTGGAGAGGGTAACATAATACGTGTATTTATTCGACCCGTTGGTGATATTTGTGATGAGGATGCCGATCCAGAAGCCAACAACCACAAATGCAGAGATCCCGAACATGGTGATCCTTTGTTGGCGGCTAACTGCAGGCATTTTCGCGATGAAAGAGTCTGGAACTGTGAAGCAACTCGTCACATCCTTATACCACTTTATCTTTGGCCTAAGATTGTGAAATACGCTCATTCTTTTAAGGAGATGGTGTTCAACAAAAAAACTGGGTCTGTTTTACCAGTTTTGAAGGGGTCCATGGACCTTTTCCGTTACATGAAGATGGTTCTTCGGCTACAATTTGTTACGCTCTTCTTTTTTATTTTGGTTGCGATCTGGTTCGATCCCACTTCAGCCCAACAACCAACATGCTCCAAAAAAACCTTTTCCTTCACCGTTGCATTTGCTCCTCCACCACCAATGGGGTCCCCGCCTGATCTCAACCACTCTCTTCTGTTCGTTTTTTACGATGATGACGATTCACCTGATCAAATCGTGACCGCTATTTGCGGAAACCATGAGAGTTGTGCCTTGGCGGCAAGGAGGGAGCTTCAGATGGGTGGGAGAGAGGATTCAAAGCGCCTTGTAGACGCTTTTGGGGGAGGCGTGGAAAAGACCAAAGCCCTTGCAATCCCTGCTGCGGACTATTACTCCGAGGAGATACAATTCACAACGCTGGACACTCCAAACCCTGGCACTTTTCTTTTTGTCCACTATGCGGGGACGTCGCTGGAGCCTTCAGCATTCTTTTTTTGCCAGTGGCATTTCGTCACGTACCTGAAGAGTGCTTACACACACGAGGACGTGTTTGCCTGCAGAGACGTGGTTGTCACAAATGCAAGGAGGGGGGCAGATGGGGGAGACGTGGGGGAAGTGGACCGCCATTCGGGTTTGAGAATGGAGTGGTACAACAGGATAGGGGTGCAGGGGAATAAAGGACCGACTCCCGCGAATCCTCAATGTTTTGAGGGCATCGTCAGCCTCGGGTGCTTGTTCCTTCTGCACAACACCGACAAGGGCTGGCACCATGGGTACCAAAGAACGTACGCAACCGTGTTAAGTGAGTACAGGGATAAGAAAGATTTGAAGCTTTTGGAGATAGGGGTCTTCCAGGGAGGTTCTACGAGGGTTTGGGAGAGCTACTTTCAAGGTGAGGAATCCCACTTCTATGGCCTTGGCTACGGGGAGGATTATTTCCAGGGGGGAAGTAGGATGAAATATGGGGATCGAACGGACCTATTTTACGGCGACCAGGGTGACGTGGTAGTGTTAAATGGGTTGATGGACGATATTGGAGGGGAAGACGTGTTGGACATTATCATTGACGATGGAAGCCACGACCCTGCTCATCAAATGATCTCCTTCGAGCATCTTTTCCCTTTCCTCAAAGAAGGGGGGCTTTACGTGTTTGAAGATATTGAGACGAGCTACTGGAATGGGGAGGGTGCAGGGTTGTACGGAAGGGTATTTGGGGAGGGATTGGGGGTCGGGGGGGG
>JGI24540J26637_10000990_pt1 | contig 12425 bp, 14 predicted proteins | sample NorSeaMetagenome_FD_26637 | JGI IMG/M metagenome (IMG submission 26637)
CAGGCGAGACATGGCTTGAGGCTGAGAAGTTTCTTACTGATCCAGAAATCAATCTTGTGGTTCTTGACGAAATTACTTATATGATTAATTACAACTATCTCGATGAAAAGTCAATCCTTAAGGCTCTTAGTAATAGGCCAGAGGGTCAGCACGTTGTTATTACGGGAAGAGCTGCCAGTGAGGGCATTATTGAGGCCTCAGACACTGTAAGTGAAGTTAAAGATGTAAAACACGCTTTTAGAGCAAATATTAGAGCTCAAAAAGGTATAGACCTATAAAAGACTAGCTGTTCTCTAGTAAGTACTGGATTGCTTGGTATAGATACCCTACTGTTACAACCTTCATTCCTTTTATCGGCTTTTTAGGTGCATTACCTTTTGGAATGATTGCAACTTCAAAACCTTGCTTTTGAGCTTCTGATAATCTTTCCATTGAGTTATAGACTGGGCGCACCTCTCCAGTAAGCCCAACCTCTCCAAAAGCAATCCATTTACTCGGAATCACCTTATCTCTTAAACTTGAAACGATTGCAAGCATTACAACTAAATCCGATGCAGTTTCACTTACTTTAATCCCACCTACGACATTTATAAAAACATCTTGATCAAATGTCGCAATTCCAGAGTGCTTATGAAGAATTGCCAGTTGGAGTGATAATCTATTTTGATCAAGCCCTACGCTGACTCTTTTTGGAGTCCCATTAGCTTGGTCCACGAGCGCCTGTATCTCAACCAATAAAGGTCTTGTAGCCTCTCTTGTAACCATTACCATTGAGCCTGAAGAAGGATTTTCTTGATTCGATAGAAAAATTGAAGATGGGTTGCTGACTTGCTGAAGTCCCTTCTCACCCATTGCAAAGACGCTGATCTCATTTACAGCACCAAACCTATTCTTTACGGCTCTGATTATTCTATAACGACCGCCAGCATCTCCCTCAAAATATAAAACAGCGTCAACCATGTGCTCTAAGATTCTTGGGCCTGCAAGCGCACCACCCTTTGTAACATGACCAATCATCAAAAGTATTGTGTTAGTTTGTTTGGCGTATTGAGTAAGCTGAGCAGCACAGTCTCTTACCTGCGTGACAGAGCCTGGCGCAGAATTTGAAAGGTCGGTAACCATGGTTTGAATGGAGTCAATAACAATAACCTTGGGTCTTGTGTCTTTTGAAATCTTTATTATTTTTTCTAGATGGGTTTCACCTATAAAGAGTATATCTTCCTTAATTCCTAGTCTAATAGCCCTATCACTCACCTGCTCAGCTGACTCTTCACCGCTGACATACAAAGTTGTACTTGATGCATTAATAGCTGCTATTGCCTGCAAAATCAATGTGGACTTACCAATACCAGGGTCACCACCAATAAGAACTACAGAGCCATCTACTAATCCACCACCAAGTGTGCGATCAAGTTCACTGAGGCCTGTTGAGAGACGATGATTATTTTGTGATTTGATTTCAGATAGGTTTTGAACTTTAGATGAAGGAAGATCTTTAAGGCTTTCAGGTTTAGAGGAGGTTGCCTGTGATATTACTACCTCTTCAAGTGTGTTCCATTCTTTACAATCTAAGCATTGACCTGCCCATTGATGATGCGAGGAGCCACATTCTCTGCAAACAAACTCAATTTTAGTTTTTGCCATCCTAGAATTATTTATTCATTAATTTATCAATTTCACTTTTAAAAGCTTCAATGTCTTGGAATTGACGATAAACCGAAGCAAATCTTATATATGCAACTTCATCGAGAGCCCTCAGTTCTTCCATTACCCACTCTCCAAGCATTGACGAAGGAACCTCTCTGTCATTTTGAGCCATCAGTTTTCGCTGAATTTTTTGAATTGCAGTTTCAATTTTTGAAGTTTCAACGGGCCGTTTTTCGAGAGCTTTTAGTAATCCAGAGCGAAGCTTATCTTCGCTAAATGATTGCCTTGATTCATCACTTTTAATGAGTCTTGGTAAATTTAAATCAACTGTTTCACGAGTAGAGTGTCTTTCCCCACAAGCGATGCATTCCCTTCTTCGGCGGACTTGAGAGCCATCATCAAGTAATCTAGTATCTAGGACCTTGGTGTCATCAGATTGACAAAAAGGACATCTCATAGCGGTTACTTATAAACTGGAAATCTAGAACAAAGCTCTCCAACCTTTGCTCTTACTTCATCGATAACAGATTGATTTTCTAAATCATCACAAATGTCACAAATCCAGTTGGTAATGTCTTTGCACTCAGATTCACCAAAACCTCTTGTTGTTCCTGCAGGAGTTCCAACACGTATTCCACTGGTAACAAAAGGTGACTGGGGATCATTTGGAACGGAGTTCATATTTACTGTAATGTGGGCCTCACCAAGCGCATTATTAACTGCTTTTCCTGTTAGTCCTTGCTCAATAAAACTTACTAAGAAAACATGATTATCGGTGCCGCCTGAAACAACGTCATAGCCTCTTTCAAGGAAAACGCTTGCCATGGCTCTAGCATTAATAACGACCTGTTTTTGATACGCTTTAAAGTCATCACTCATAGCCTCTTTAAAGGCAATCGCTTTAGCTGCAATGATATGCATTAAAGGCCCGCCCTGTATTCCTGGGAATATAGCAGAGTTGAGTTTTTTTTCAATTTCTGGATTTGCTCTAGCAACAATTAAGCCGCCACGTGGACCTCTCAAGGTTTTATGAGTCGTTGTAGTGCACACATCAGCAAATTCAATAGGAGAAGGATAGTCACCCGTTGCTACTAAACCTGCAACATGAGCCATATCAACAAGAAGGTAAGCTCCTACCATGTCAGCGATTTCTCTAAAGCGAGCCCAATCAACAATCCTTGAGTATGCTGAAAAGCCAGCAATTACCATTTTTGGTTTATGCTCTAANGCTAAACGCTCAACTTGGTCGTAATCAATCTCACCAGTGGACTCATCTAGGCCATATTGAATAGCATTAAAATTTTTACCTGAAAAAGAAGGCGCAGCGCCATGCGTTAAGTGACCACCATGCGCTAGACTCATTCCCAATATAGTATCGCCTGGAACTAAAAGCGCTTGAAAGACTGCAGCATTTGCAGTTGAGCCAGAATGTGGCTGCACATTTGCATAGGCAGCTCCAAACAATTCTTTTGCTCTACTTATAGCTAATGTTTCAGCAACATCGACGTGCTCACAGCCGCCGTAATATCGCTTACCAGGATAACCCTCAGCATATTTATTGGTCATTTGACAGCCCTGTGCAAACATGACATTCGGCGAAGTATAGTTTTCAGATGCGATTAATTCAATGTGCGCTTCCTGTCTTGCATTTTCAGCATTTATTGCATTTGCAATCTCAGGATCAACATCATTTAATGTTAGGTTTTTATCAAACATAATAGCTCCNTAAAAGGAATCTTAAAACGTTAATTTTAACCACTTTATTTAGTAATATCCAAACTAAATTATTCTTTTTTTTTAAAAGATTATAGTATGTTTTTAATACAGTTTTATTATTTGAAATTAAGTTCAATTCTTGAGTAAATCATTGATATTTCTCAGTGGTAAAATTACCTTTTATATTTATTTTTTTAAACAATGAATGTGCTAGTTTTAGGTGCCGGAATTATTGGCACAACTTCAGCTTATTTCCTTGCTAAGCAGGGACATAATGTAACTGTTGTCGACAGGCAAAAGAGTGTGGCTATGGAAACAAGTCATGCTAATGCAGGTCANCTATCGTATGCATTTTCATCACCTTGGGCAACACCAAGCTTACCACTGAGTTTGATTAAGTGGACTCTTGGCGGAACATCACCATTGGTTGTTAATCCAAACGTTAGTCTTGAAACGATTAAGTTTATGTATCGGACGTATAAAAATTGCAATTCTGATAGCTATGAAATTAATAAAAGCCGTATGCTTAGAATTGCAAACTATTCTCAAAAAACTTTAATCGATTTAGAGAGTGAATTTGATATTAATTATGAGCANAGAAAACAAGGATCACTTCAGTTATTTTGGAGTCCTAAGGATCTTGAAAAAGCAAAACAAGATATGGCAATCCTAAAGAAATTTAAGATTCAATATGAAGTGCTTGACTGCACAAGGCTGCGTAGAGGCTGAGCCCGGACTTCAATATATTAGAAATAAACTTTATGGTGGCCTTCGATTCATCAATGATTACACAGGAAACTGTTATTTATTTACCAGTGAATTGTATAAAAAATGTCTAGAGATGGGCGTTAAATTTGANTTTGATACNCATATTGAATCTATTCATGTTAATCACAATAAAGTTTCTTCAGTTAAAACAAATCATGGCGAACTAACCGCAGATAATTATTCAGTTTCGCTTGGCAGTCACTCACCTAAAATTCTCTCCAGTGTGGGTATTGATATTCCTGTTTATCCAGTTAAAGGTTACTCCATTACCCTTCCAGTATTAAATGATCTAGATGCCCCTCAGTCAACGATAATGGATGATAAGAATAAAGTTGGTATTACCAGACTGGGAAATACTATAAGAGTTGCTGGAATTGCGCATTTGACAGACNATAATTCAAGTCTCAGAGAAAAGTCACTTCATTCTTTAAAAAAAGGCCTCAATAATCTTTTTCCTCATGCGGCAAAAGAAACTAATGATATTAACTTTTGGACAGGCTTTAGGCCTAGCACTCCTGACTCAACTCCTATCATTGGTGCAACGCCTTACTCAAACTTATATTTAAATACTGGTCATGGAACTCTAGGATGGACAATGTCTCTAGGCTCTGGCAAACTATTAGCAAATATAGTTTCGGGCAATGAGCCTGAAATATCATTAGAAGGAATTGACATGAGTCGCTACAAGTACTCTAATAAGACGAATTTAAATTATGGCTAGAAAGTGCACTGCAGTAATAAATCTTAGCGCAATTAAACAAAACTATCTTTACGCTAAATCCTTATCTGCTAACTCCTATGCAATTGCAGTTGTTAAGGCTAACGCCTATGGTCATGGCGCTGTTAAGGTTGCAAAATATCTAGAAGATTGTGCTGATTTTTTTGGCGTTGCGTGCATTGAAGAGGCTATTGAGTTAAGGGCTTCTGGATTAAGCAAAACCCCAGTCTTGCTGATGGAAGGTATTTTTGAGTTGTCAGAGCTTACCTTAGCAATTAAAAATAACCTAACAATAACAGTATGCAGCCCACTTCAACTTGAGTGGATTCTTAANGCCACAATAAATAAAAAGATTGATGTTTTTATTAAGCACGACTCTGGAATGGGAAGGCTTGGCTTTCAAGATGCTCAATTTAAGGAGGCTATTAGATCTTTAGAAGAAAGTAATAACATTANCAAGATAACCCTGATGACACATTTTTCTAGTGCTGACAACCTAGAGAGTAAGTCGACTTCAGAGCAAGTTATTGATTTTGAAAATGCTAGTGGTAATCATAATTATTCATTATCTTTAGCTAACTCGGCTGCTATTTTGGCCTGGGAATCAACTCATAAAGATTACACGCGCCCAGGTATTATGCTTTATGGCTCCTCTCCATTTAAAGATACATTACATCAAAAAAAGTTAGCTCCTGTAATGACTCTATCTTCTTCATTGATTTCAATAAAAAGCTTTAAAGCAGGTCAATCAATTGGCTATGGCGAGCGCTTTATTTGCAAGAAAGATACACTAATAGGCGTTGTGGCTATTGGGTATGCAGATGGCTATCCCCGAAGCGCTAAAGATGGAACCCCTGTGTTCATTAATGGCTTGAGATGCTCGGTAGCAGGAAGAGTTTCGATGGACATGATGACCATTGATTTAAGTAATGCTTTAAATCCTCAAGTTGGAGACCGAGTTGAGCTCTTTGGTGAAAATATTCCTGTAGATGAGCTTGCAGAATGCTGCAATACCATTTCTTATGAAATATTTAGTAAAATTACCAATAGAGTTTATAAAACTTACGTCCAATAATTTTTCAATACTAATATAATGCATTTAATTCATTATTGTATTTCTTAAAAAACCATGCTTTCACTTAACCAAATCAACGCATTTAATAAAGATGGATATGTAGTTGTAGAAGATTTTATTAATCAAGAGCAAAGAGAGCTTTTAATGAAGCGCGCTGAAAAACTTATTGATGATTTTCAGCCACCCTCTTCACATTCAGTTTTTACAACTGATGAACAGGAAAGAACGAGTGATGAATATTTTTTAAGTTCTGGAGATCAAATTCGATTTTTTTTTGAAGAAAAGGCAATCGATGACAATGGAAACTTTACCGTTCCCAAACAAAAATCTATTAATAAGATAGGCCATGCGCAGCATGAATTAGACCCTGTCTATAAAAAAGTAATCAATGAGCTTAATTTGCCAGAAATTGGCCTACAGCTTGGAATCAAAAAACCTAGAAAGCTACAATCCATGCACATCTTTAAGCAGCCTAGTATTGGTGGGGAGGTTGGACTTCACCAAGATTCAACATTCTTATACACAAGCCCAATGAGCTGTATCGGTTTTTGGGTAGCCCTTGAGGATGCAAATAAAGAAAATGGCTGTTTACAAGCAATTACTGGAGGACACTCAATTCCACTTAAAAAACGCTTTAAATTGTCTTCTGGTGGAGGTACTGAGTTTGAAATTTTAGATGATAGTCCTTTTCCTGATAACGAGTTAGACATGCTTGAGGTTAAGGCTGGTACTCTAATTATCTTGCATGGTCAGCTTCCTCATTATAGTGCTGCAAATACATCAGAGCGATCTCGACAAGCGTTTAGCCTGCATTTAGTGGATCAAGATTGCCACTATGCAAAAGATAACTGGCTACAGTCTGAATTTTAAATTTAACGTCTAGATAAAACTTATGAATGATAGAAAAACAATTGATGTTCACAATGTTGAATTTATGCCATTTGATCGTTACGGCTCTCCCGTTCCAAAAATGAGTTGGCATATCATCAGTTATGACCAAGTATCAGGGCAAGGAAGCTATGTCTTAAAAATGGACCCAGGCGCACAAACTGTCCCGCATACGCATATGGGCTTTGAGGAGTTCTTCATAGTGGAAGGTGAGCTAATTGACTCAGACGGAACAGTCTTTAATAAAGGTGAATTTGTTTCTTTTAAGCCTGGTAGTCAGCACTCTTCTTATTCTGAAAAAGGCGCCTTAATTATCGTTTTTCAAAGAGGTTTAAATGTACCTTTGAAGGAGAAGTAAATGCCAGTTGAAATTAGGAAAACGCTATTACACGTTGAAAAAACTCTTATTGAAGGTAACAAAAAAGCAGACAAACCGCTTACTTTAATAGCAGCGATTGCTGTTATAAAAAATCCTTGGGTTGACCTGCAAAATGCCGGTAAATTTACAGAAGACCTCAAGCCAGGAATACTAGATGTTGCGCCAGAGCTTGGTGAAATATTAACCGCCATGATTATTAAGGAAGCTGGCTCAGGAGATAAAGTAGAGGGATATGGCAAATCAGCCATAGTAGGACTTAAGGGTGAAATTGAGCATGCTTCTGCCATTATCCATACACTTCGATTTGGCAATTACTATCGTGAAGCTGTTGGAGCTCAATCTTACTTGTCATTTTGCAATACAAGGGGCGGTGCAAATGCGCCAATCATGATTCCTTTAATGGATAAAAATGATGCCGGACGGCGCTCTCATTACTTGACAATTCAGCTCGCTATACCTGACGCTCCGGCAGATGATGAGTTGGTCATCGCGCTAGGCGCTTCAATCGGCGGTAGACCGCATCATAGAATAGGTGACCGATATCAAGATTTGAAAGACTTAGGTCATGACGTAGACAACCCTGCAAACGTATAGGCAAGAATTTATTAGCTTTCTGAATCTGATTGAGATTCTATAGCTTCCTCTGCAATCACTTCCATTGCAACCATACTTGGTCTTTGCGCCATAACTTGGAAGTCTGATTGATCCGACTCGTCAACATCTTCATTAATAAACATCATAACAAACACTGTTACCCCAATTACCAAGTGAACTAGGCTTAAGTACAATAAGAAGCCAATGCTATCAAATAAATTCAGGAAATAACTCATCGTGAAGGGTCCTAATGCCGCAAAGACACTAAAAACAAAAACAATTGTTCCACTAGCACTAACCATTTGACTTGGCTTTAAGCGGTCATTAGTTTGAGCAACACCAAGTGAATAGAGTGGTAATGTGCTTGCACCAATCAATCCATTTAAAACTAAGAAAGTAGTTTTAGAAAAATCAAACATTACAAGAAGTGCGCAAACCCCTATAACTATTGAGCAGCAAAGTAGAATTACCTTTCTTCGATCAATCTTGTCAGATAACCAGCCAAGTGGCCACTGTGATAAGGCGCCAAAACCAATAAATAGAGTCATAAAAAGTGCGGTCTCAGAAATACTTAAACCCGACTGAATTGCGTAAATTGTTCCAACACCAAAGAAGCCTGCAGAAGCAAGCCCAGAGATGCCAATCGTTGCAACCCCTGAAGGCGATGCTTTCCATAATGCCTTAAAACCTAAGGGTTCCTGCATCTCAACTTCAGGAGCCTTTATTTCAGTTAACAGGATTGGGATTAGGGAGATTGAAAGCAAGATAGAGGCAAGCAGAAATAAATTGACACCTGCAGGGCTATCAATCACAAATAAGCCCTGACCCATTGCAAGGCCGCCCCAAACAACCATCATATGAATTGAAAATAGTTGCCCACGATTTTCATTAGAAGAAATTGAGTTTAGCCATCCCTCAACAATTATCATGATTCCAGCAACACAAAAACCTGACAAAAACCGAGCAACAAACCAGACGGGTGGCTCAATAAATAATAACTGTATTAGAATTGCAGTTGAGGCGATTGAAGCAAAAGCAGCATAAGTTCGAATTTGGCCAGTCTTTTTGATTTGACCAGGAGATATCAAAGAGCTTGCAAAAGCGCCCAAAAAATAACCCGACATTACTAGGCCGGTTGTAAGAACAGAAAAACCTTCATAATCTGCCCTCCAGCTACTTAAAGTTCCCTGTAAGCCATTTCCCAAGCTAATAAATAATATTCCTAGGAATAATGGCCATATAGCGCGCATAACGATAGTCAACATAACAATTTCAATTCCATTAGGAGATAAAAAAATCATTGATAAAAAAGAAACAGTTTATCATGACACTTTTTTTATAAAAAAAATGGATTTTAATGTATTTTTGCAGAGTGTTTTCACAATTATGGTAAAAAGTTTAAATGATTGATATCTCTGAAAAAATATGGACTATCTATATTCTTGAATGCGGCGACAAAACACTCTATTGCGGAATTACAAATAATATAGAAAATCGTCTTAAACAGCACAATGGTGAAATTAAAGGTGGCGCTAAATACACCAGATCAAGACAGCCATTAGAACTAGTCTATCAAGAGAGTGCTATATCAAGAAGTGAGGCTTTAAAAGAGAAATTGTAATTAAAAAAATGACAAGGAAAACTAAAACAGCTTTAATTCATTTAAATAAATCAAACTGAAGTTATTCTTGCAATATAGACAGATCGTTTAAGACCATCTGTGAGTGCGTTTTAGGATCTACTGATAAGTAAATTTTAGATAGTAACCCTTCAGGATTAATAATAAAGGTATTTCGCTTTGCGCTCTTAAAGCCTATAAAGCTATTAAGAGAGTCATAAGATTTTGCAACTATGCCCTCTTCATCTGAGAGCAGGGAAAAAGGTAAATTATTTTTGTCAGAAAAGCGTTTGTGAGATTCGACACTATCAAGNCTTACACCAAATACAACAGACTTACTTGCAATAATCCTTTTAACCGCATCTCTAAAGTCACAAGCCTGAGTGGTGCAGCCAGGCGTGTCATCTTTAGGATAAAAATAAAGAATTACCCATTTACCCTTATAGTCCGTCAATTGATGGCTTTGACTATTCTGATCATCAAGAATAAAGTTTGGCGCTTTATCACCTAATTCCAATGATGCATAAGACGTGGAATAAAATGCCAATAAGAGAGAAACAAGAAAAACTTTTTTGATAGATTTTATGGACATTATGAAATAGCCTTTGAATTTAGGTTGATTTTAATTAAAAAAAATAGATTTATTTATTTTTCTTAGAGTTACTTATAGCGCTTTGATACCATTTCATTGCTTTTAAAAATTGTTTTTCATTGATATTATTTCTCTTACAATAAGATTTAGCAATATTTGCTAAGGATGGNTTTAAAGATAGTTGCTTCTGCATTTGATTCATAGTTAATCCAAGAAAAATGCTTTAGTTGACCGATAAGGAGAGACCTGTCAACTAAAGCGGGTACCTCTTATGCCAAACGGAGAGAGAATGACAAAAGTTATGAGGTTCTTTAAAAAACTTAAAATTCGTAAATATTGCCTTTAGCTATTAGAGACTTGCATAATGCTTATGTATAATCCATTTACAAATGAAGAGATTATTAGCATTATGTTTAGTTGCAATTTAAAGGGGTTGTAATTGCAACGGCTCTAATAAACTAAAAACAATATGCATATAATAATCACTGCGTCAAACTTTCAAATGTTTAATAAATGGAGTTTTGATGAAGACTTTATGAAGTTTCTTTCAATTTTTTTGTTTTAAACTACAATAACTTTTTTTTATTAGAAATTATTATCTTAAATGCAAACCATCTTAATAGTTGAGGACGATAAAACAATTGCCGAGAGTATCGCTTTTATCCTCGAGCAAGACTCTTTTAATTGCAAGTGGTTTGACAATGGTCAAGACGCACTTGAGTATTTAAACAATAACGAAGTTGACCTAATTCTTCTTGACGTTGGTTTGCCTGATATGAGTGGGTTTGACGTCCTTAGAAAGGTCCGTGAAAAATACAGCTTACCTGTTATTATTATTTCAGCAAGGGATGATGAGTCGGATCAGGTTCTCGGTCTTGAAGGTCTTGGAGCTAACGCTTACGTAACTAAACCATTAAGCCCAAGACTCGTTGTTGCTCATGTTCGTGCTCAGCTAAGAACTGGAAAAGCAAGCACTACTTCTGGAAGCTCAAAGTTTGGTATTAATCATGCTATGCAAAGAGTGGTTTTTAATGAGATTGAGCTAACGCTTACTCCTGCAGAATTTAAAATTTTATCTCACCTTGTTAAAAACCCGAACAGAGTTCACTCCAGAGAGTTTTTAATGAGCATTATTTGGGACAGGCCCCATGGCTCTGACATTAAAACTATTAATACTCATATTAAGTCTATTCGCAAGAGGCTTCATGAGGTTGACGAAAACAGCGATTTTATTGAAACCCATAGAGGAATTGGATATAGCCTAATTGAATGAGACACTTTAAGCTCAACATTGGTACCAAACTCTTTCTTCTCTACTTCATTATAAGTTCAACTTTACTTTGGGTATTTGCACAGAACCGCCCTTGAATCAGCAAAATCAGTCATGGTTGAGGTTTCAAGTCTAATGAGCAGAGTAGCCTCTCAAAACAACAAGGACGGTGAAATTGATTTAGAAACCTTTGAAAGTTTGATTGTCAACTATTTACGCTCTCAAAGAAACACAATAGATCCCAACAGTAATCAAAAACTTGAAAACCTTGCAATCTATGTTACTGACAAGGATGGCCTCCTTGTATTAGATTCTAGAGGACTTATACTCGGCAAGGACATGAGAGCTCATAATGAAGTTGATTCAGCCCTAAGTGGCGGTCAAGACATCACCAGAGTTGCTGTCGAGAATGTTCCTGGGCCCAAAAAAGCTAGAGGAGTTGTCGTTGAATACCTATACCAGTCAAGGTTTCTTAACGCTTCAAATCCAATTTATGGAAACAACGGTGAAATCTTAGGTGCGGTAGTTGTTGTAGCACCATTAATGGATTTATTAGATCAAAACTATCTCTTACAATTTATCTTTTATATTTTTCTAATTTCATTAATTTTTGGTGCGTTAGGTAGTTACAGGATTTCCAGAAATATCAGGCGCATAGAAAAATATACCACCAGTCTTTTTAGTGGTGAAGATGTGGTTGCTCCTGATCTTAACAATCAATTCAATAAACTTGCAAAAACTATTGAAAATGCACGAGCCGAGGTTGAGCTTAAGGACGATGTTGAGCAGTATATTGATACCCTGGCGCACGAATTAAGAACGCCTATAACAGGAATTCAGCTTACTGCTGAAAACCTACTCACTCCAATGAGTGAAGAGCAAAGAAAAAGGTTTATTGAAAACATATTGGATTCAAATAAGCATATGGATCTTCTGGTTAACAGATTGCTCGATCTATCAAGAATTGAAAGACGGGAAACGCTTAAGGCCATTGAGCCACTGAACATTTTGCAGATTGTTAATAACGTTTTAAAGGCGCCTAGCCGCTCAAAAAATATCTCAGATAAAGGTTTAAATATTGTTCTTGAGATCAACAATAAATCTCTAATTAAGGCTGAAAAAATATTACTAGAGCAAGCTATTGGAAATATTGTAAATAA